>ULKX01016781.1_pt1 | contig 12981 bp, 10 predicted proteins | sample 1951271 | NCBI WGS metagenome assembly ULKX01 (sample SAMEA4835512, study PRJEB28245) | human gut metagenome | biome: gut microbiome; material: fecal sample | place: Denmark | collected 2008 | reverse complement strand
AGCTGACCGGCGGACAGCCAGTTTACCGCTATCGCTATTGTCATCCTCGCCCAGCAATGGCTATCAAGGGAAAGGTGGCAGCTTTGGCTGGCGGCGTAGTAGATGCTAAGGAAGGTGCAGCTCCTGCTCCACAGGATAAGGGAGCCGTACACTCTGCCGATATAGAATATGCAATGGGCACTTTACCTACCAACCGCGTGTTCAACTGGCAACCGGAGGATTACATGATCAGCGAAATCTTCAGCCAGTACTATGTGAACTTTGTGAAGACGGGCAATCCAAACGGTTTGGGCCTGCCGGAATGGCCATCTACCAACGGCAAGTCCGTAGCTCCTGTGCTTCAGATAGATGTGAATACTGAGGTAAAAGCTGATGCCCAGATGGAGAAGCGCTATGAGTTTATTGACCAACTGTTTTGGAAAGAAAAATAATCTTTTTGCTGCATTCAAAAGCTTTATAATTTTGTCGCAGATAGAATGATAAGGCTGATAAAGCAGAATAAATAATAGAATTCATGTTTCAGAAATTCATTATCAATAGAGAGGGTGTACAGAAATTCGGACACGTCTATTTGCATCGTGACATGCTGGCTCCAGGTGAGCAATGCACATACGGTGGAGGACTATGGAAAATCGACGAAAGTCGGGGAGCCATAGTCCTCTATGGTCGAAGCTTCGATTTCGGTCCTCCCGATTTTGACTACGTGAAACAGATAGACTGGTCGGGCTTGGGGGGCACCCCTCGCCCACTGCTCTATCTGCCCCATTGGCCTAATGAAGAGGAAGTTGTGCCAATCATCGTGAAGTAATTTACCGACACCAGTTATTACAAACCTATTACATTCCTCATTATTCACGTTAAATTCAATTAAGTTTCCACTTGGAACTTTCGCTATTTCGGATATTTTTCCTAATTTTGCGCCACGTTTCTAACGATAGAAATGAATATGAAAATTCTATGATAAAGAATATGGTTATTTTATGAGAGGAATCAGATTCGCAGGAAAATAGAAATAATTAAGTATTATATATATATAAATAGGTAAGAAAAGAAAAATGGAACATGTTTTTACAGAATCGATGTTTTTGGTGGGCTTCGTGATATTCATTGCTGCCATTCTCGTATTAGACATGCTGGTTATCGACCGAAAGGCGCATGTAGTTTCCATCAAGGAAGCTGGCTCCTGGACGGCAGTATGGATTATTCTCGCCCTCGCCTTCGCCGTATTCATCTACTTCCATGGCGATATGGTACACGGCATAGAGAACTTTGACGATTTGAAACTGATAGCCTCACGCTATGCTTCCCATCTCAAACTGGATCCGAATGACTATGAGGCAAGTCTGCAGCAATATCGCCACTACATGACTATCTCTTACATCTCGGGTTATCTGATAGAGAAGACACTCTCGGTAGATAATCTTTTTGTGATGATGATGATCTTCTGTTCATTCGGAGTGGATAAGAAAGATTATCAGCACGTATTGAACTGGGGAATCTTGGGAGCCATCGTACTTCGCTTCGTCTTCATCTTTGCGGGTGCAGCCCTCATCAGCCGATTTGCCTGGATATTGCTTATATTTGGAGGATTCCTGGTTTACAGCGGAGCCAAGATGTTCCTGAATAGAAATAAGAAGGAAGAAATCAATGCTCTCGATCATCCGGTGGTGAAGTTCATGCAGCGACGCCTGCATCTGGGTCCGCTGGTAATGACGGTAGTGTTCATCGAGTTCTGCGATTTGATTTTCGCTTTCGACAGTATCCCAGCCGTATTCTCGGTTTCGCTCGACCCATTTGTAGTGTTCTTCTCCAATATTTTCGCCATCTTAGGTCTGCGTGCCCTCTTCTTCCTCTTGGCAGCGATAGCCGATAAGTTCCGCTATCTGAAGGTGGGTGTAAGCGTGCTGTTGGTGTTTATCGGTGTGAAGATGCTCATCCACGATTTCTTCGAGATAGATGCAGTAGCTTCTCTCGTCATTATCCTTCTCGTATTGCTCGTCAGCATCGGAGCATCGGTTGTGATTCCAAAGAAACAGGAAGCTTAAATTGCAGAAAATTGTATAGCAAAATATAACCCTTCATCCTTTCACCTGGAATGCCGATAAACACAGGGGATTTGAGGATGAAGGGGTTTTCTTTGTTGACATTATCAGTTCCTGTTATGCCCATCCACAAGTTCCTGCTATGCTCTTCAAGCGGTCCCTCGATGAACACGTGATGGGGAACTGGTGAACAAGAGACGAGCAACGAGGGATCACGAGGCGGGCAACGAGTGCCCAAACAAATGGCTATGATTTGGGCAACGCATCTATCATCATCAGTCGCTTTTTTGACAGATTAATCCATTTAATTGAATCAGATTTGTTATTTTTTTGCAACATGATAAGTGAAAGCCTGCTTATCAGTAACTATACGCAACAGATAGATACCTGCAGCAATGCCTTGCAGAGAAAGCGAGGCTTGATTTCCATTTATCTTCTCAGACTTTTTAAGCAGACTGCCGCTTATCTGATAGAGTTTGATGTTTCTCAAGCCACTACAGGAAACTGATAGTTGATGACTTTCGAGACGGACATCAATGGAAGGAGCTGCATTTACAGAGGCTCCGATTCCTGTAGATGTGTCCTGGGAAATAGCGAGGAGGTCGCCTTTACGCTTCAGGTAATACACGGGTCCCTGCGGATTGCCAAGTTCGATTTCCTTGCCTTCTATCTCCCCCATCACCCTCATGCGATAAGTATGACCATCGACAAAAGACAAATTGTTCTTGCGCAGCCAATAACTGTAAAGGGGTACCTCGAAGATTGAAGAAACACTCACTTCATCATCGATTCCCCGCACCTGTATCTTTTCCTTTGTCTCTGTGTCTTCACCCATCAGCGTTATACGTCCTTCATTACTTCTGCCTTCGGATGCGAGCAGCGAGACTCCCAATTTGAAATTAGCATATTTCGTCATATCAATACTGCCTGATTCTATTTTCTCGTGGGAATCATCAGCTAAAAAGACTTCTGCTTTCGCCATTAGCGGCTTTTCCTGCGCTTTCTCCACCTGGATAAATGCAGCCTCCCGGTCGTGGATTAGGTTGACAGGATAGAACATCGTTTCTGCTTCATCGCCTGAGATGATGAGTTTCACTTCGTAGCATCCTGGAGAAAGATTTGAAGGCAAAGAAAGCAAAATTGGAATTTCGGTTTCGGTAAAACCTTCGATTTCGCTGAGCTGATCGACACGGGTATCCATCACGACCTCTCGACTATCATTGAGCAATTGTACTCTCAAATAACAGTCACGAGGTACTCCATTGAGATTTTTCAGCGAGAAGAATGCCTGTACTTTTTCCCCCTGTTCTACGCTGCCGATGAGTCTTGGCTGCGCCATTAACTGGAAATGAGGTTCTTCCGAATAGATTTCAGATATGCGCCCAGTTCTATCCTTCAGTTCCACTTCTACCACAGGCGCCTTTTTTATCAGAAAGAACTCATCCCACGACTGATCTTCTTTTCTGGCAACACATACAGGAAGGAGACGATAATATCCATCCTGAAGACCTGAAAGATTCAACTTGACAGGTTGTACTTCATTGATAAGATAGTCGTTCCCCATCCATCCGGCATAATCGGCACCATAGATTCGCTGCGTAAAACCTCCCAGAGCATGATCATCAGAATAGGCAACCTGCATGAGGTTCCCATCCACATCATAGACTGCTACACCAATATCTCCCCGGAAAGGCTTACCCCTGTTGACGAATGAATTCATTTCCACTGTAATAGTCTGTGATGGGTTGAAATTCTTGCCAGTTGCCTCTTTTATCAGTAGCGAACCACCCTCATTGAACATCAACTGTGGGGAATTTTCCAAGAGACTACGGTCTATCTCCGGATATTTCCCATTATCGGGATGTGCTAAGATAGCCATGATAGCACGGTTGAATGCCAGCGGCTTACCTTGGAACTCACTACCTGTCTGCGAAACACTGAGGTTGGTGAGTGAATAGTAGGCATCACCCTGTCCCTCCCAACCGAAATTCATGTGGAAGAGTCCATTTTCATCAAAACCATCTGTCACCCATGCATGTCCGGAAGCAGCACCAGCCGGTCTGCCTTCCAGATAGACAGGACATCCATTGAGGAGTTCCTGCCGCAGGATTTCTGCAAAACGGGTAGGCCCTTCTATTGCTTTGGTTGCATAGGCTGCCGAATAACCAAAGTTTTTTAGCAGAGCCTGATAAGCAAATATGCCCTGTGTTCCGCTGGCATTAGGTGTATATTGCATGAAAGAAGCCACGCCCACATCATTCATCAGCAAGGCAACGGCATCTTCCTGTTCTGATGTTGCACGAACAGGATAACGGTAGTCGGGCAACATATTCGCCCAATCATAATGAGACTGACTGAAGTCTGCACTTTTCTTGGTATGATAATAAGTTACCTCATACTCATTCTGTCCCTTTCCCTGAAGAGGCCATTGATGGTAATACATCAATTGTGCGATGGCAGTAGCCACACATCCGCTATAGGGGTAACCTGTACGGGCATTAAAAGGATACGACTGTCCCCATCTGCTTTTCAGTAGAGGTGATACGGTTTGAGAAAACAAACCTGAGCGGGTTGCATTTCTGACAACTACCTTTCCTTCTTTCAGCACCTCGTATGTCTGGCGATACCCCTCCAAGAGGAGTTTTACGCAGGGGTTGGCATTCAGCGTGTCGAGTGTTCCCTCAGTACTGTAAGCCAAAATCTCCCCCATCTCATCATCGCCAGAGACAATCACAAATCCGCTTCCCCTGGCGTCATTATATATATAATAAGGTGTATCAGCTGTTTGAGAGAAACCTTTCGATTTAGCCTTTACCTCTTGGGATTGAGGTAAGGTGACGTACCTTTGAGCTATCTTCGCTGCTTTGCGAGGATTGATATTTTTACTATATGCTGCCGGACTAAAGGCTAAAAGGATACAGACGATGGCCTGTGAAAGGGCTATCGAGGGGGAAAAGGACAGGATACTATGAATAACTTTCATGATGACTGTAAGTTGATAATTATTAAAATCTAATATGTCTCTTCCCATTTATTATTTCACATCCGGATATATCGCTATTTTAATGACTCCATCCTTTCTGTTTTCAAAGATATCGTAGGCTTCTTCGATTTTTGAAAGAGGGAAATAGTGGGTGATGAGAGGAGTGGTGTCTATCCTGCCCTGAGATATCAGATGGAGGATTTCCTCGCAATCACAACCATCTACACCGCCAGTCTTGAAGATGAGATTTTTGCCATACATATCTGGGAGAGGTAAGAGCTGAGGTTTATCGTACATCGCCACAATGGTAACTATCGCATTAGGACGGGCACATTGCCATGCCAACTGGAAAGTATCTGGACCGCCTGCTACCTCCATCACCACATCCGCACCACCATGCAAACTCTGTTCCTTGACAAAAGCCTCGCAATCCTCTGGTTCTACCACCAAAACCTGCGGATAATGCTCCTTGATAAAAGCTCTTCTGGCTTCAGACTTCTCGCAAACGATGATTTTCTGCGGATTCTTCAACAACGTGCAAAGCAAACAGCACACTCCCGTAGGTCCTGCTCCGATAATCAAAACTGTATCTTCTTCCTTGATTTCAGAAATCCTTGTTGCCCAGAAACCTGTGGCAAGGATATCACCAACAAAGAGTGCCTGCTCATCACTTACATTGTCAGGAATCCTGTTTAAGCCCGTGGTGGCATAAGGAACCCTTACATATTCGGTCTGCCCGCCATCGATACGACAGCCCAAAGCCCAACCGCCATGAGGAGAAGTACAATTGTTCACATATCCATGTTGGCAGTAGAAGCATTCCCCGCAGTATGTTTCCACATTCACAGTTACTCTATCGCCCGGTTTCACATGAGTTACTTTCTCCCCTACTTCATCTACGACACCCACCATTTCATGTCCCACAGTAATTCCGGGAACGGCACGAGGAACAGAACCATGCTTGATATGCAGATCGCTGGTACAGATACTGCTCATGGTTACTCTCACGATAGCATCGTGTTCATCTATCAGGATAGGTTTCTCCTTTTCGGTGAAGCCAAATACACCTTGTTTAATATAAGTAAATGCTTTCATTATGATGATAAGTTGAAAATTGTCAAAAAATGATGCACAGTACAAACTGGCGAAAGAAGATAAAAAGAAATTATTGAAACTATAAATGATAATTTATCATACCTAAAAAGAAAGTTCCGTTCCGAAGTACGGAGCAAAACTTTCTCGTAGTTATGAATATCTTTAATTTCCATCTGGCTTGGTAACATCCAGGTCTGTGGATGGATACCAAAGGAAATTATAGAAGTCATCAGGCTGGGCTGGATTGAAATCCTGCCAGTCTGGACGGAGATATTTCAGGAATGGCAGATGGAGCTGCTTCATTCCCATCACCACCATCTTGGCCACCTCATAGGCTCCGTATGGATTGAAGTGGGTATTATCCTCTAATGCCTTCGGCTGATTAGGATAAGTGTTGGCTGGATAGTGAACCAGCGATTTCTTACTGTTCTCATAGCCCAATGTCTCGAAGAATGTACGGGTCATATCATGCAGTTCGATGACAGGCACACCCTCTCTTTTGGCCACAGCTCTCATGGCATCAGGATAGTCGCCATGCGTTTCTTGTATTTTGCTGCGGGTAGCTTTGTCGAAAGAGCGGCGCTGGGTAGGAGTCACAAAGATGATATTTCCACCCTTCGCACGTACCTTATCTATATATTGCTTCAGATTGTAGGAGAAATTATACCAGGCTCCACTTCCTGGAGTCTTCTCTTTCTGGTCGTTGTGTCCGAACTCGCAAATCACATAGTCGCCCTTCTTCATCATGGCCAATACTTTCTCCAGACGGTTGGAAGCTAAGAAGGATCCGGCTGTCAATCCGCTCTCTGCATGATTGGAAATAGCTACTTCCGGACCAAACCAGCGTGGAATCATCTGTCCCCAACTGGCGTATGGTTCATGAGCCTGATCCACTACGGTTGAGTTACCACAGAGGAAGATGGTTGTGGCAGTCGTGTCACGCTCTATCTTCACCTGTTTTACGGCAGGAGCAGCACCATAGAAGTCAAGAGTCAGCTTGTCATCCCAGTCAGGTGTGCCCTTCTCACGAGGTTTGATACGTACGTTCATCTTATCAGAAATCTTAGGTGAACGCTTATTGACGATAAACTGGACGGTCTGGAATTTACCCTTCTTGGTAGAGATTTCATCCACCATGAGTCTTCTGGCTTCAGCACGCACCACTGTCTTGGCTGCCTTTCTCTTGGAGCCGAGGACAACCGTCACCTTGTAGTTGCCATCAGGCACTTCCACAGCGTAACTTTTAGGATTTTGCTTACTCAGATCTACGTCGAAAGTCTGGGCTTTCACATTTGCGGACATCGCCAGCATCATTATACCGGCGATTAGCCATTTCGTTTGTTTCTCCATTATATGTTTTAGTTATTTGTTAATTTGGCTACAAAAGTACAATATCTTTTTCAAAAACATTAGTTTTTCCGTTCATTTTTTGATTATATAGAACAAAAAGCAATTATGACTCCACATTAAAAAGTGGAGTCATCCATCAATTTTCAGATATTACTTCGCCATATTGTAGGACTCGTCTTGACGATGCGGGAGAAGACTCGGGAGAAATAGGAAGCAGAAGAGAAACCGACATGATAAGCTACTTCTTTCAATGTGGCACCGGGATGAGCCAACATATAGGCCTGTGCCTCCTTGATGCGCAAGGTGGTAATCCAGGTACTGAAATTGACGGCATGTTTCCCATTGATATAACGGGAAAGATAAACCTTATTGGTGCCCATTTCGGAAGCCAGACTGTCGATGGTCAACTGGGATGAGAGATACTTTTTATCATCCATCCACTGTTGCAATCGTGCTCCGAAGAGATTCTCATAATTCTCCAACTTGGAAGTTTCCTGTTCCTGGCTGGAATCGTTTTCTATTTCATCATTCATAACTGACGCTAAATTGAGCGTGCCATAATATGGGCGGTAATTGATGAAAGAGATGACGATATAAAGATTGACACTGACGATATACACCTGGTAAGCATAATTGAAATAGATTCCGAAGAAGAGAGTGAGATAGGCAAAAACACCCAAGAGACACAGGAAGAAGAGGCTTTTCTTCGTCCAGAACATGAAGCGCTGCATATTATCATCGGAGAAGTAATTATCCAACTGCTCCCTTTTCTTCCTATAGATAAACTGGAAATGGAACATGTATCTTACCACGATGCTACAGAAAATCAGGGTGGAAACGATATACAGATAATAGGCATAAGGTGCAAAAGGCTCCAAAAGGGTAATCCAGGAAAAGGAAACCGTCAATATCCAATACCCGAAATCCTTCAGCATCCTCTTTTTATTGATATATTGCGAATCCAACAGGGAGGCAAACGAATAAGCAAAGCATATACATGTCAGGAAAAACAGGCTGATGTCCATACTGGCAATGATGGAATTGAGCGCCTTCCAATCTTGCGAGGAAAAGATTTCCAACCAGAGATACAGGTTGATGAACATAACAAAAAATGCTGATGCCAAGAAATATTTTGCCTTACGATAAGGGGCATAGTCTGCAGTATCCGGTACACTCAGGAACACCAGGATAATGCCTATCACCAGATAACTTGCATCGACACACTGAATCAGTTCTGCGAAATATTTTTCCAGTAACTCCATAATAAACAGCTTTTATTAAATCAAAAAATTATCATCACTTACTTTTAGCACACTTTGATTCACATAGCAATCTGATTGCCATACGAACAGAGAGTATATATTACACGTACATAATCTACTAAAAGTCCTTTGATCTTGAGTATTTTGAAGATCGTCATTAGGTTTTTATCACTTTTGTTTAGTCTATATGATGTTTATAGGCATAGTTTTTCAACTACCCTGTTTGCAAACAGTACAAAAAAATAAGTTATCTCCAAATTATTTAAGCAAAAAAATGTGTTATCCCAGCAGAATTTCTGCCAAGATAACACATTTTTAATATATTTCACTGTTTAATAGTACGCTACATATACTTCTGATTACCAGTTGTCGCTGTCAAATGGATCTGAGGAACCACCCCAACTAGGATCCTTACCCCAATCAGTGTCAGGACCAAAGATATGACCGTGATCATTACCATCTGGGTCATTAACGTTATTTGCGTTATCGACTGTCCAACTGTTGCCTGCCATCAGCATATTCTCAGAGAGAACCATTTGTATTTCCGGTTTAATATATTGAGTTTTCATCATAATCATCCTTTCTTATCTTCAATAAGTTAGTCATTACTTAACAAACACTTTCTTGCCATTCACGATATAGATACCGGAAGGTAAGCCTGAAACATCGGTACTGCCGCTGCGAACGAGCTGACCATTGAGATTGAATACACCGAGTTTCGCAAACTTGGAATCGATGCTGCTGTCTTCTGTAGCCATGATTCGCTCTACACCTGTAGTATAGTCAATTCCATCCAGGATAAACTTGGAAGTGGCTGCACCTGAAGTAGAATTGTTATATGGCTTGAACCATACGCTGAAACCACGTAAACCACGAACATTGTCGCCAGCATAGACCATTTTCCCTTCATGGAAGAAATAGCAATTTTTCAGATTATCTCTACCCTCAATAATCGGATTGTTCTTATCTGATATCGTAAAGGTTGTCTGCTCATCATTCTTCATGATATCGCCGAATGTTCTTGCAAAAGTACCATAAGCAGCTAAAGTTCCATCTGTTACGATTTCGCTCTCGCCTGGCTTATCAGCAACTTTCACATGATTCAAATCCAGCGACCAAGTTTTCTGGATGAGTCCAAAGAGATCATTCTTGTTTTGGTCATTCCTCTTGAGACTGACATTTGGAATATCAATATGGTTTGCTGCGATAGTTACCTTATGCTCACCACCTTCTGTGCCAGCACCCGTCTTATGAAGAATTGCCGTATAGGCAGGTGTTCTCTCATTTGCCAAGTCCTTTGTAGGATAGATGATATAAGGTACGTAAGCCGCAAGAACTACGTCATTATTTCCCTTATCCGCAATCTTCACCGTCTCAAACTGGATCTGATTTCGAGTAAGCGTTTTCAGTTCTGCCAATCGGGCATTAGCTCCGAATGCCTGAGTGAACTGGTCTTTATTCAAGTCAACTGGTAGAACGATGGTGTTCCATTTATTGATATTCTTATTGAAAGATTTCTTGTTGAGATGGAGAACCACATCGTCATAAGTCTCTGTACAGTCAAGAAGATAGTTCAGATTATCTTTGTCTTCATCCAAAATCAAGTCGCGAGAGGTGTTAGAACCTGCATAGAGAAGACGGAAATCATCAAATACTGTCCATTCATTAGTACCTGCTTTATTGTCTTCAACAGAACCTACACGAACACCGAAGCAGATGTTACCGCCACCTTCTGGAACCTGCACGAGGACACTATTGAAGTACTTATGGCTACCATAGAATTCCTTACCAGCATAATCCATGTTCTGCTCGCTGATATGCAAATTGGTCTGTTCTGTCTGAGACATGTTTGCCGTCTGCATGACTACAGTTTCGCGGAGGGAACCTTCAACTATTTTTGTATAATCTGTAGGATTTGCACTTTTATCCTGCAAAAGAGTGGCAAAGAGCTTAGCCTTATTTGTATTAGAATAAGCCTTACATTCTATTACATAAGAACCACCATGTTCTACGTGTACCACCTGATAGACTGCACCACGGGTATTCTTGATATCTGCGCAATAATATTTACCGAGATGAGTCTGGTAATCATTCATACTCATATATTTGGTTCCATTGAAAGTATATGATTTATTAGATGTAACACTACCTGTATAGTCGTCTAATCCATCACTCGGGTCTGTTTTATAACGTTTCTCCAAACCAAATCGGAATAATCCGGTAGCTCCCTTCTTATAAAGAGCAGTCTTCCATTTATCAAGCGCACCATTATCACGGTTGAATCCAGGGCACTCTAATTTGAATGACAAATCTAACAAACTCTTAAAGCCGATAGAATTCGTTTGCAAATCATAAAGCTGCTGATAGGAGAAGATACGCCACTGAGAGCCGTCTTCACTATAGTCTTTATCATTCGTTAAGAATGCACCACAATTTTTATCCACATCACCCTGAGAAGCGGCTGCAGAGAGGTAGTATTGATCATAGTTATCACCTGTATATCCCGATGTACTGCGGCGATAAGTGTATATTCTGAAGGTATTTTTGGAATCTCCTTTAATAGGTACAATCTTCCAACCACGCTGAATAATCTTAGTTTTATCAGCTGTAGATGGATAGATATCGCGATCTACAAAAACACCTATACTTGTAGAGGGATAACGTTCTCCATAGAAGTATTCCAACGAACAGCCTTCCTGATTTCCGAATGTAACACCCTGCTTGTCAATATCCTGCTGGAAATGAATCCAACCATCGCCGTCTGCATAAACCCAAAGAGGCATTCCATATTCCTGAAGAGACACATGGGTTCCCCAATAACCTCCTACATTGAGCAGCAGATCGGTCTTTACATTATACAGGAAAAAGATTTTGTTCTTATCCGTTGTTGGAAATTCACCATGCTTACCGTTCTTTGCATAATTCGCCATATCACTTGCAGAAATACCAACAAGATTTTTCAAACCATCGAAGGCAGAACCATTACTATCTTGTGCCTTGGTTCCCTTGACTGCTCCGAAAAGCAAGAATATAGCCAAGAAAACGGCAAAGATGGAGCGATGCTTAAAAGCATTAAATGATAGTAAAAACATTTTCATCTTTCAAAATTTAAAATTCAATAAATAAGTAATTATCATATAGGCAACAAAATGTGATAGGACATCAAGTTACTGTTTTGTTAAACCATAACTGGGTGCAAAAGTATGAAATTCCTCGTTTTTGAAATTGCAAAATGAGAAAAAATGTTTGTATTTATGGAAATTTACAACTGAAAAACCACACTGAGAAACTGAATCACCAACCATACGGATGGTCGTTTTTTCCTTCAAAACGTTCAAAACAACCATCAATCGTTCAAATAACATGTAAAAACAGAAAACAAATATGTAAAATCGTATATTTTTAAGCTTATTGTACCTAAAAATATACGATTTCGCTTTTTCTCAATCAGGAATCAATCCAAAGAAAAATTTATGATTCTCAAAAGAAAGAACCGAAGAATGGCAAAGAAAGTTCTGATCATTGGCCTGGCCCAAAAACATGGATTATTTTTTAAAAGAGGTCTAATCATTTCCAAAGGAAACTTTGATTGCATTCGCAATATTTCTTTTGGCAATTTCAGGATTCATCGCTTCCTCTAAATCCATATTCTGAGGAGATACGGCAAGAACCTGATCAAAACCTGCATCAAGAAGCGTCTGCTTTTCGCTGACTCCTCCAGATACCAACCAGATTTGCTGGTCTGTCGTGGCTTTATTTTTCAAGACATGTTCCAAAATCCGCTGCGGCAACTTTCCCATCAAGGTCTGTCTGTCGCTATGTCCTTCACCCGTTATCACGAGATTAGCATCCCGAATCATCTCATCAAAGCCGATTTCTCGCAACAGAAGTTCGGCTCCAGCAGAAACCTCTGCACCAAAATATTGCAGGAAAGCATAGCCCAAACCACCGGCAGCACCTGCACCAGGCACCTCACTCCTATCATAACCGAAATGCTTGGCACTCACCTCAGCAAACTTCCCTGCCCGAGCATCCAGCATTTCCACCATCTCAGCATCGGCTCCCTTCTGAGGCGCAAAAACATGAGCCGCCCCGTTTTCGCCACAAAGCGGATTGGTAACATCCGAAGCCAGCATGAAAGTGCATTCCTGGCGGATTTTCTTCCAGTCGTCGCCCATTGCCTTAAGCATTCCGATACCGCAATCGGATGTAGCACTTCCGCCCAATCCCACGATGAAATGGCGTACGC
>ULKX01004303.1_pt1 | contig 13191 bp, 12 predicted proteins | sample 1951271 | NCBI WGS metagenome assembly ULKX01 (sample SAMEA4835512, study PRJEB28245) | human gut metagenome | biome: gut microbiome; material: fecal sample | place: Denmark | collected 2008 | reverse complement strand
GAACTCCGTCATACCATTCCACACCGGTAAGAGTCTGCGCGCCGCTCTGTACGTCTTCCGGATCGTAGGCCTCCACATACGGCATGACTATCAGGGGGACGAGATTTCTGTCAGGTTCATACTCTTTCGTGTCGTTGTTGTATGTCTGTACTGAATTTCCACTCAGTATGCTTATGCCGTAATGTAACGACAACGGATCTACCGTCGTCACTATACTTCGGCTCTGTGTCTTTATTGCCATACTTATCCAAATTTAATCTGTCCTGTTATCTTTCTTGTTTTCATACTCTCTCCGCCTGCAGGTATCGTCACCGTACAGACAAAGGTCACGGCCTTATAGTCTATTCCGAAACAGGCTCCTATACCGTGGACATCTCCATTATCTACATGTACTGCGTTTTTGTCGTCTCCTGCATATTCTGGGGTCCATACGTTGTCGTCCCCGGGCTTTCCTGTATCACGTGCCCATTCGCAGTCATATCCTACAGTCGCCACAACATCGGAAGTTATATCTATATTACCATAATACACTCTAGCCGTCAGAACCGTGTCCACATTGCTCCGGCGGAACGCGTAACCGCCCGATGACTCTATTTCCACATAATAGTTGGGATCACCTTCCAACATCACCCAGCCCTTCGCATTCCAGCGCGGCTCCTCCAGGGTCTTGTCTGATATGCAGCCCCACTTACAGCCGTAATGCCATACCGTATGTTGCTCCACTATTGCATAGCTCTCACCTGTCCCTGTGCTCTCACAGACATGGGTCATGTATCTGTAAGGCTCTGTACTTATAGCCACACTCATGTCCCACTCACCTCTGTCAACTGTCTTAGTTACCAGTCGGCCGTTGCCGTCGAACTCATAGAAATGTTGTGCTATAATGACATCGGCCATCACACCGAGGTCATTCTCTGAGACAGGTATCTGTTCCAACGCCTTTGTCTTCGGCAGCCTACCTATGACAAGACCGTAGTTGTAATCCTCAAGTATCGGCTTGAACACATTAGTCAAAAACATTATACGTCCTTCACTCGAAGACAAAAGCCAACTCTGAGAGCGTTCGTTTGTCTCACTGTCTGCCGGCAGTTCCGAGTTACCCCGCCTCGTAACATTGTAACCAGGCAACGGAGCATAGTTCCTGCCTCCAGGCACTTCTTCGTCTGAATACATCACCACGGTCATCGCGTTGTCAGTCGTATTCACCGTCAATACCCTCATCCAGCTTGTGTAGTAATCTGTTCCACCCGTCAGCAGAGTGTTTATTATCGAGAAGCACACATCGTTCTCCTGAAACTTCGTAATATCGTAATCCGTCCTTTTATCAATCCACAGTTTGTATGTGTCCGTCGCTACGAAATCGACCTTAGTAATCCTGCCTGTTTCGGAAAATGAATAATCTGATTCCATGCCCTGTATCTGGTTTATAATCAAGTCCAGAACAGTCATTGAGTCGCGTACTTCAAGCCTGTTTGTCTGTATCCGCCCGTCAGACGTAATACCGGTGCCTTTCCCGGCTAACATTGAGTCGACAAATTCCCAAATGTTTATACCTCCAAGAAATCTTTGCAAATAAGAAGTTGAATCAGACTTATCTTTTCTCAGAAATGTAACCAGTGAGCGCAATGCGGAAAACACATTACTGTCTGAAGGTATTGTAGCGTCTTTTACCCTAATGACATATACACCATTACCTCCACCAGTATAGGTCTGTCCTTTATAGGTTAAAGAATCTATCTTATCTTCTATTTCACCGATACGTGAATAAGGCATACTTTCTCCTATTGTATAGACAGGAGAATCCCAAGGTATATCAAGATTTATTTCCCAGCCCAATACACGTGAGATACGTCCATTCTCAAAGTAGGTGTCATCCACGAGATTAATTCTCTGTCCTAACTCAAACGTGCGCGAAACAGGGTCTTCATGTACCCAGTCACTTCTTAATGTTGTCGGGTATGTACCGTCATCCTTCTTCACCTTATCTGCATATCTCTGTGCCTTCTCCTTCAGTTCCTGTTCTGCCTCCGGAATATACTGGTCTGAAACAAGTTGGATATCAAATCCCGAAAGGACATACTCGTCACCGTTTGCTGGATAGATTTTATCATCCGGCAAGGGACGGCCATAGTCCTCATTCCTTACTATCTCCCAAAGCTGTTCGCCCCTATTCCCGTCTTTCGGCTCAGGATTGAAAATTACTCCGAATACCATGCCATTAAGCTTACCGGATTGGAAGGTTATCTGAAGCTCCTGACCTTCGATAATATAATCTTCCTTAAATGTAAGCCCTGTGTCTTTATAACGATAATAGGTGACATTCTCTTTGGTACCGTCCTCATTCTCCACCTCCTCGGTACGGGTGTGTACATCTGAGAGCATTCCTACCCGTCGGGGATAAACATTATCAAAAATAACAACATCTTCAATGGCTTCTTCTTGCGCCATTCCTTCGTATGCGTCAATATAAGGAGTGTCATCCGGAAGCATAAGCCTTTTCTGGACTACACCGTTCACCACGGCCTGCTTATCAGTCGGTCGATAATTCGTAGGGATATTTTTTGTGGAACCGAACGCATAGATACGTGTAGCATAAGTGCCCTGACTTTCGCTTCGAGTAATATCCGAAGCCTCAATATCGCGCTCGACTTTTATGGCATCTCCAAACTCACAACGCCCGAAATGTATTACATTGTCTACTATCCAGCAATCACAGTTCCATTTATCTTCACCGGCCATAGAAAACAAGGCATCCAACAGGTTCATGTTGTCATAGGTCATTGCCACTGCCTTATTCTCAACAGTACCATCTATGCTGAATATGAAATCAGTTCCGCGATAAGTATATCCTAATGATTTTAGGTTACGAAGGAATACACCTAATTGAACATCAAGTGTAGCAGTAAGAGACCATGACGCCTCGCTGCCGACATGTTCAGGAGTGTATTTGAAGATTTTGTTCTTCCACTTCCAATAGTAGGCATCTAGTCTTAATTCGTAATCATATCCTCCGGTTGAGGTGTTGTAGGTAGGCTTTTGAAGATCAACAATCTCATAGATTTTCGACAATTTTCCCCCCAGGGAATCATCCAAAATACCAGATAAATCCACATAATCGCCTATTTTAAACGGAATACGAGAAGAAACTGAGAAAGGTAGAAGGATGTAATCTTCCTTCATAAGTGTAAACTTTCCCTTTGCTCCTTTGTTAATGAGAGTAGAGAATCTTTGCTTGCCTGATATGTCTTTGATTTCAATCTCTTTCACATCTTCAAAGATCATAAATAGAAAATGAAAGTCCTAAAAAAAAGAACTTTCATTTGAAACAATAAAGCAAATGTTTGTTATTCACTTCTATCGGTCGGATTTGGCTCGCAGAACTTACTCGAAACCCTACCGAAACATCGGTCTAAACTCAACCCATAAGAAATTCTTTTCCCAAGGTAAACCAGTTTATATACTTCACTTCCAAGAGATGGAATTTTGATATTTACCGTACCTTTCTCCAATTCTGTCTGAAAAGCTTTCTTCTTTGTCCGATAATCACTCTCCGAACTTCCTTCGATGGTAAACTGGAGTGTGATTTCTCGTGAATCCACCTTCGCATTGTCTGTGATTACCCGTTTCCCGTGTTCCAGCCTGCTTTCGTTCTCGATATAGTCCTTCATTTCGTTGAACCCGTCAATGGTATCAAGGAACCCATCTCCCATGCGGACTCCCCAAGTTGTCCATGCATCCTTATTGTTTATTGTCAAATCTCCTGTCATAATCTTGATGTATTTCGTTTAACTTCTGCCATATCAGCCTGCATTTGTTTGATAGGCTTAATAATCTCTCCGGTATTCTCTCTGATTTGCTGTAATTCCAAATAGGAGTTGGCTAAGATGGTACGCGTTTCGTCTGCAATATTATACATTCCTGACGCTTGTGCTGTCAGAGCACTTATGGAACCACGAAGTTCTGTAATTGCAACCGTTTGCTGTTGTTCGGCTGTTTCTATCCGAAGATTGGATTCGTACATTGCTGTTGTACGTCCGCTCAGTTCATCAATACTGTCTTGAGAGGCAGTTGCATATCCTTTTTTTTGAGGCTGACTGTTGTTCACTGTCACTACTAGTATATCCTATAGCATTTGCAAGGTCGTCTCGTTCAGCCATTGCGTCCTTAACTATGTCATTATAGCTATTTCTAAGAGCTTCTATTTCATTGTCACTCAGCGTTCCATCCTCCATGGCAGATGCGAAGTCGTTGTACCAATTGTTAAGTCTGGTCTTAAACAGCGCACCGACTTTTTCAGACAAAGCAGCACGCATAAAGTATTCCGACATATTATCTGCAAAGTCTTCAGCTGACGCATCCATGTCCATAAGTGTGTCTATAAAATTGTCATATAAACTATCAAAACTTATCTTTGTCAAATTCTCATTAAGCACATCTGTAAGTTCTTCCAGTTTCCCTGCATGCTCGATATATTCGTCAACTGCATCTATAGGATTTTTATGACCATCACTGTCAAAGAGTTTCTGCCATTCTTTTGGGTTGTTGTCACGCAACAATTCCATTTGTTCTGATGTAAGTTCCCAAAAATCTTCAGAATTACGAAGTGTTACGTCAAAGCCATAATTCTTCAGCGTCTCGCTAAAAGAATCCCATCCTGACCAATTACTATCAGGAGCATGACCGTTGAAAGATCCTTTACCGCCCAATCCAAGAAAGCCGTAACCTGTGTTTGTCCATGCTGATGCAAGATTTTTTATTATTTTCTGCTGATTTTCACGCCATTGTTCTTCTGCATCTTTTGCTGTTATATAATAGCCAAGAGTCTGATCAGCAGTATTACTTTCATCTCCTATACGTTCACTTAAACGATCTATGCTTTCCTGCAAATATTTATTACTGTCTGTCAAACGATTTACAGTTTCCATAACATCTTTATCATTACCACCTAACCATGAATTAAACCCTCCAAAGGTTATTGTATTAAGAATGTTACTTACACCGTCTACAACAGACTGCAGTGGCTTCGTTATTATACCTCCACTTAGTAAATCATCAAGAATACCATTCACCGCATTAAACATAAGATCACTTAAGTCTGCAAAAATGCTTCCAAATCCATCCTTTAGCAAATCCAGAAGCCCTAATGCTGCGGAAACGATTTCTCCTGTTGCCCCACCTAATGATGATGAGAATCTAGACAAAGCATTACCTGTTTTACCTAGCAAACCTTCAAATCCAGATAATGACTTACCCAAAGTTTCTGTTAATTGCTGTGTTCCTTCGTATGCACCAGAAAGTGAATTACTCCTTATCTGTGATATGGCCGATGATATGGAATTTATTGCATCAACAGCACAATCCGTTGCTTCTTTCAAGTTATTACCTGTAGCATTAAATTCTCCTACAGCTTGTTTATAGGCTTGTGACATATTATCAGCTACAGTCTGAGCTGCATCCAGATTTGCTTTTGCCGCAGCCTTCTGTTCTGCAGTTCCACTTTCCATTGCATTACGATAATTCTCTTGTGCTTTTTTCAAATTATCATAAGCCACAACTTCAGCAGAGTAGGCAGTAATCATTTTACGCTGAGCGTTCTGAAGTTCTATTGTAAGCTCTCCTATTTTTTTAAAGTCAACGTCTGTTAGATCACCTGAAATATTCCCTTTTAAGGTTGTTTACAGCTTCAACAATTTTTGCTTGGTTTTCCGGTTCCATACTTTTGAACTCGTCCGACCTCATATAAATCCTTAAAGATTCAAGACTTCGCTCCATCTCCTCACGGAACATGGTGCCCAAATTACCGAAGACACCAGCCCAGTCAATATTTTGCTTTATTGCAGAAAGGTTTACATCCGATATGGCCTTGTCTCGTTCACGTTCCAGTGTGAGACGATCACCCTCTGTTTGGGCTTCTTGTATTTTTTTGCATATTCTTCAGCAATGGCCAGTTTTCGCTGTTGGAATGTGCCATATTCCGTAAGATAGGCGTCCATTGCTCCTTTCTCCGCATTGAGCCTGTCTTGTATTTGCTTTTGTTTTGTCAAATCCTTCAATTCGTCAAATGACGAGGTGTCTATGAATAAGCCTGAAGAGCTAAATGTTTTTTTCTTGTATTTGGGATTCTTCTGCGCTTTTAGATTCTCCTCTGCATCGAATATGTCCTTTTGCCTCTGGGTCTCTTTTTGGATATATTCTTCTTTTGCTCTGTCTATTGCTTCAAGCTCCTTTTTATTGTCATACTCTCGTTGGGCAATAATCCTTTTACTGCCGTCGGCCATAGCATTTATTCGAGCCTGTTCCACCTGCTCCTCTAAATCAGCAGTTTCTCTTTTACAGTCAAGAGATTGTTTTTTCTCCAAATTTTTAAGACTCTCTGTCTGTTTGCGAATGGCTTCCTCCCTCTTGAGGACTTGATTTTCTGCATTAGCCTGTTTTTTGGAAGTTTGCGAAGTTCCACCCAATTCTTTGAATAACTTTTCCGCTTCTTCCATTGCCTCTTTGGCCTTCACAACCTCGTCTTTTGTTGACTTGGCTGATTTTCTTAATTTCTCATAATTTTTCTTTGCATTATTCCATCTCTTTTCTGCATTCTTATAAGCATCCTTGAATAATTCAGGTTTTTCGTCTTCATATTGCCCTGTAAGATAATTAAACTTATCTTTCTTCTGATTCGTATCCGTTTTTAGTGAGTTCAACTTCAACTGGAATTGGATAGGAACAGTAAAAATTCCGCTTTTGGCTGATTCTTTTTTCCATAGTAACATGTATTCACGTATCTCCGATAGATCATCACGAACCTTCATCTGTTCAACAGACATCGGAATTTTATCAACTTCCTTAATTTCTTTTTCAATATCCTTGATTATAGATTCTGTGTCCTTTTCAGCCGGTGAACCGTCAATATTAAGCATCATTGTTCCTTCAACCTCTTTTTTCATGGCTATAACAAAGTCAGACATATAATCCAACTTCATTTTGGAATCCTGATATTCTCTTTCTGCCACCGTCAGTTTTATCTCTATAGGTTTAGCATTCTCTTCCGCCTGCCTCCTTACTCTATTGAATTCATCCAGTGCAGACTGCCATTTATCTAAATCTTTTTTCGCATCCTCAATTTTAGACGTATAAATTGCGATCTGATTGTTCGAATTTGGGTTCAAAGATGCAGCCTGCCGAGCATCAGTATATTCTTTTATTGCATTTTTGGCTTTCTCTATATTATCAATGATGTTCTGATAATTGTTTTTATCACGCTCCTCGTTCAATTTCTTTTGTGCATCAGCAAGATTTAATGTAGCTATTTCTTCCCTGCTGTAAGCTGAAGTGAGAGCCGGTGAATATTTCTGTAACTCTTCATACGACTTTATTTTTTCTAATTCCGTTTCCGTACTGTCTTGAATAACACGAATAAGTTCTTCCACTTTCCGCTTGCGCTCCGCTTCTTTGTCTATGAATTTCTGCTGCTCATCATTGAATCTTTTTTGGGCCTTTTCTGCAGCTGACGCACTATCACTAAAGGCCCACATAGCAGCAACGACTCCAGCTAAAGTTGTGGCCACGAGCACATACGGATTAGCCTTCATCACAGAGTTTAAAGCCGCCTGTGCAAGAGTCTGTGCTTTGGTGGCAACGGTCTGCAAGGCTTTTGCTGTAGCATCCGCCCTGGCAGCGACAGCCCAGTTTTTTGTTAATGCGATATTGACAATCACAGCTGCTTTATGTATTCCATAAGTGGCGATCAAACCTATCAGAATTTTACCAACCGTCTCATAATTTTCTATCAACCCCTTCAAAGCAGATATACCAGCGGAAGCTATTCCTTGTGTGCTCTTACCCATATCATTCAACATGGTGTCCCAAGCATCACCAAGATTGCTTATCTGTCCTGTAAGGGATTTTGACTGTTCCTGCATCAAGTTATAATAAATACCTGATTCGCTGGTCATATTCTTGAAAGCTTGTTCTACTTCCTTGAATCCGACCTTTCCTTCTTTGACAAGTCCAGAAACTTCATCTTTTGTCACACCAAGGACTTTTGCAAGTTCCTCATATATAGGAATACCACGACCTGCAAACTGAAGAATATCGACAGCATAAGCTCTTCCTTGTGTCCTCAATGTTCCGTAGAGATAGGCTATTTCACTAAGTTGTGAGCCAACACCTGCAGCCACATTGCCAAGCATTATAAGTTCATCACCTACATTTTCTGCCGATGAGCCATAAGCAATCATCTGTTTTGCTGACTGAGCAACCCCCTGAAGGTCAAAAGGAGTTTTAGCAGCAATATCAACAAGTTCTGCCATAAGTTTATCAGCAGCCTCTTTACTTTTCAACATCGTAGAGAAAGCTATTTCCAACTGCTGAAATTGTCCTCGGACATTAATAAGCTCGGAAATAAAACCTTTTAATGCCGTCACGCCACCGATAATACTCAAAACTTTAGTTAACGAAAGCGACATTCCTTCATTAGCTTTTGTTGCTTCTCCTGCTTCTTCCTTAAAAGCGGAATACTCATCCCTTAACCTCTTTACAGAAAGGCGTGCTTCTGCCTGCTGTTGGGTCAGATCAAACAACGTTGCTTTTTCCTCATAAAGAGCTTTTTTTGCCGCCTGGTATTCTGACAACAAACTTGATGCACCTATAGGATTTCTTTTTAAGGCTATTCTATAAGCATCCACTAATCGTTTTACATCATACCCGACATCCTTAACAACTCTTTTCTGATTAATAATCTTTTGAGTAAAATCATTCACGGACTGTGAGGCATTGTATATTTTCGTTTTAAGATCATTCTCCATAACAGCACCAGCCTTGGCCGCTTCTGTTACCAATCCCATCATCTGCTGACGGGTGGATGCTAGTTGCATTTCCAAAGCCTTAGCAGCTGCCGGAGATTTGTTTACGTCCATCTTTTTGAGCTGGGCTTCCAACTTTTCACATTCTTGTCTAAGACGGATAACCTCATCATAATCTGAACTGACTTTAAAGTATAGTGTAGCCATAAATAAAATTTATATTATATCGTTGTCTAAAATACGATACAAGTCATTAACTTTCAGTTTCTCAGAAGCACGAATTTGAAACAATTTTGTTAATGTTGTGATTTAACCTTATATTGCAAAAAAATAAAGACAAAAAATTGCACAAATCAACTCTTTACTGTATGTTTGCACGATTAAAAAATGGAATGCTTATGATGAAGTTATCAGAAATTAGAAATGCCTATGAGGAACTGTCTGCAAAACTAAGTGAAATTAATAGACAATTATGTTTTGCTGGATTTGCTATCATATGGATTTTTAATAAATCAAAAGGTGGAGTATCTGTTCCTGAAGATTTATATTTACCTGCATTTTTATTATGCTGCTCAATATTTTTCGACATCCTACAATATACCATATCTTCATTGGTTTGGTATTTTTATTATTGTTACAAGAAAGAAAAAGGTAAAGATGATGACAAGATAAACGTAAATGAACCAGAAATATTTAATATACTTCCTTGGGTTCTTTTTATATGCAAAATAATACTCCTTATATGGGCATATATAGAAATTGGAATGTTTTTAATCTCAAAATTATAAATAATCATGGTCAAAACAAATTCGAAACCTAATTCCCCCAAGCCAAGACCACAGAAACCAATTCGTTCTAATAAAAATGGAAGTAAGATAAATGAACAAAGAAGTCGTGATTGCCGGAAAGAAGGTACAGGGCCGCGTTCTCCTAAAAAGTAAAATTCTAAGGTCGGATATTATCCGGCCTTATTTCTTCGTCTGCGTGAAGCCATATCTTTACCTTTTACCTTCGTAATCTTGGTTCCAGTAACAGTATGGAGTTTATCACGCTGCATTAATACTAAATTTCTGTATGGTATCTCATATACCACTTCCTCGTATGACAGATGCAGATTTTCAATGAACGATGCAATCTGTCCCAAGAGAGTATCATTCCCTACAACCTCGGTTTCGCTGCCAGCAGACTTACGTTCCTCGCCAAGCTGACAGCTTTGAGAAAAACCTTGGAGTCAATCATGGATAATGCTTCATCCAAAGCATTCACATTCTCCTCGTATGTTCCTTTGGCCAACTCTTCACTCAAGCTCTCATCACCAGTAATAAGCCATGAAAGAGCCTTACTATATGATTTGCTTTCGCCAAGAGAGAGAAGAACTTCCTTTAAGTTGTCCGCGTCCTGTATACCTGACAAATGAGATATTGCGCCGGACAACTTATAGATAGTAGGCGGATAGACCGTGTAGGCTTTTCCAGCAACAAATACAGTTCTAAAATCATTGCCTATAATGGATTCTGATACTATTTTAGCTCCTTGATTCATAAATAAAAAGAAAATGGGTGGAAGCTAAAAGCCCCACCCGTTAAACAATTCTGAAAACTAACCTGCACCTTCTTGGACGAGAGTTATTTTTTTCTCTACAGTCTTGAAAGCATCAGACAGGGAGGTAGGTATGCTTCCCGACTGTGTGGTATAGCCTTCCTTCGATACCTCATAGGAGACGGAAGTCCCAGATTTCACCCTCTTGGTCTTAACCGCCTGCCCGTCCAGCTTAACTGTTGCATCTGAAGGTGTTGCTATTACCGCAACATCTGTTCATGCTTCCTTTACCTCTTCTGAATCGAACCAGTATTCCGGAGCAACAGCTGAATTTTTCGGTTCCAGTTCAACTGCACTTACAGGAATGCCAATCGCCTTGTCTGTTGTTGCTTCACGGGCGCCAATATCAGCGCGGGGAATGACGCAATACTGGTCATCATCAGTCAAAGCAACAAGCAATTTCTCAATATTCACCTTACCTCTTGCTCGTTTCCATCCCTTATCGGTATTAATAACATCACCACCCATAAGGTCTTTTTTGGATGGATAGTCATATTCTCCAATTGTGAAGTTTACGATTACATCACCCATTTCTTTGTCGCTTCGGTAAACCTGACCCGTGAGCTGGTTCTTGTAGTTTGTACGGCTGGCCTCCGCTTCTTCAATAGTCCATGTGTCCTGATGGATATTCTTCACTTCTTTCAAGGTTTCACCCTGCAAAAGAGTATGCAAGGCTTGTCCTGTTAAATCTTCTGTGATAGCACTTGTCTCGCCATACCAAAGTTTCTTGATATTAGCGGCTGTAATTTTCTTCGCTTCTGCCATATTATTTTACATTTAAAACTTCAAATAAAATTCTTACATTTACATAATGACACTTTAAGGCTGTGTCCTCCTCTGTTCCGATTGTGTCGATGGAATAATGATAGGTTGTACCGTCATAGCGTCCGGTCACACCGTCAAACATTTCTTGCGCCTGTTTCTCCAGCTCGTTCAGACGTATTGTATTGGCTTCACCTTCTTTTAAGTCAGGAACGCAAAGGTTCACTTCTACGAAAGACTTCTTCCAATACGTTTCAGATTGTTGCTTCTTGGCATGAATGACAATCATTTCAGACTTCAATTCGCCAGTCAGCTTCTTTCCGTGAGGAACGATGTCAATGCCGAAAGTCTGGCAGTCACGGTAAAGTATGTTCGCTATGTCGGTGGTTACTATCATTTTATTTCCTCCGTCAATCGTTTCTCCGCATATAGGGCTGCACCAGTCAAGACTTCATAGCCTTTGGATTCCACGAAAGAAGCGTATTCGGCTTCATTCCTTAACTCCAAGCCGTCATCCTGAACTGAATACTTGTTTGACTTACGGAGCAGACCTGTCCGGTTATGATAACTGCCATGTTCCACTGCATAATCGACAGCCTCCTTGCCGACTTTATATTCAACAGCTTTTACCTCGGCATAGCCTTGGTCGAAAAAACTATCCACATCCGAAAAGTCAAACTTTACATCCATATCTCTGAGTAACCAAAATAATTCGTATTCTTAACCATGTAAACCCTGCCAGTTCCCCGGATATTCTCACCGTCCATACATCGGACTTCATCACCAGCTTTCAGGGAGATTTTTTTCTCACAGACTACATGATAGTTCGGTCGGTACACCTCGCCGTTTTCCGAAGTAAACTCCTTGGTGGAGTTATCGTCACAGCGGCACTTGCATACGTCCTGCCAGCTTTCTCCACCGGTACCGGGAATGGGCCGGCCGAACTCGTCTGTTTCCATTGGAGTAGTAACCTTAACTTGTAAGGTATGTGGAGCGAATATCATATAAATCTGACTTTAGGTTTATCTGACAACGTGTCTTCAAGGCCGTACTTCTTACATAAGAAAGAGTAGTATTCTTTCAAGCCCTGAGTATTCCAGGACATAGAAAAGCCGTTCTCGCTGACGGAAGTGGCACGAAGCAATAGAGAGGGGATGAACTTCGCCATAGCCACCGATAAAAGTCCGATGTTTGACATGTCCATCTCATCCTCTCCGCTTATTCCTGAAGACAGACTTATCTCCAAAAGGTCAGCCTCCGACAAATTAATGCCGAAGGTCTGAAACTTCTGTGATATGTAATCGTTTACTGTCATTATGCCAACATCGTATCAAGATCAAATATGGTAATCTTGTTCGGTGCGGTGTATTCTGGAATCCACTCTGCACCGTATTCCATGAACCTACCTTCGTCTGTTCTGATGTTTGAGATAAACATTCCTCCCTCTGAAGTCGTATATGTCTTACCTGGAATAGGGTCTGTAATCTCGTATGGAGTGTGCCAACGCATCTTTCCCTGCTTCGGAGTAGTAAACAATGAAATGCGGTTGTCCTTGAATACCTGATGATAGGTGCCGTCAGATAACTCTACCATATCCTCGTTAATAACGATAGGAGGCAAACCGATACCTTGGAAGATGGTAGAAGCTAGCTCGCTGGTCATAAGGCCAGAAGCAAGTTGCACCTCTCTTTGATTGAGTGTCTGCTTGTAGAAGTCCCCGAAATCCTTTGAACCAACAATAGCGTTGATGAATGTCTTCCGAGACATCTCTATCGAGACAAACATACCATACTTAGTACGAAGTTCAACCACTTTATCCATCAGGTACTTGATGAAGTGATCTTTGTCTCCAGTTTGAGGTGTTATACGGTTAACCGGCAATTCCAAGTCAAGCATCGCGATACCTTGAGGATTATCATCAACCTTTACCTCTGCCTTACCGTCAGAGCGTAAAGCCCCGTCCACGATATCCATACGTTTGTGGGGAGCAAGAAGTACCTGACGATAGTCATCAACGATATAGTTGATAATGTCG
>ULKX01021827.1_pt1 | contig 13218 bp, 6 predicted proteins | sample 1951271 | NCBI WGS metagenome assembly ULKX01 (sample SAMEA4835512, study PRJEB28245) | human gut metagenome | biome: gut microbiome; material: fecal sample | place: Denmark | collected 2008 | reverse complement strand
TCTTCACCTTGAGATAAGACTCGCCAGGGCAGTTGGTAGTTGGATCTGTAGCTCCTCGTTTCTCGTAAGCGAATCGGAGAACATAGTAGTATCCCTCGTGGAAATTCTTTACTGCAGTATCATCAAACTTGAGGTCGAGAGTAGACTGAACTTTTGGAACAATAGCAGCCAACTCTTTGTTCACCAATGTTGCAACCTGAGTATTCAACATCTTTTCCCATAAAGGATCATTCGTAGATGCCACAATTACCTTAGCAGAAGTACCACTATCATCAATGAAAGTAAGAGGCCCAGTAATAGCTGATCCATCTCTCATCGTAGCACTATGAAGAGGTACCTTCAAATATCCATTAGAAGCCTTCAACTTCTCCAATTGTGGTAAACCGATACGAAGCGAAGCCTCATAATCTCCATCATTGAATGGATAATCAACATCGTTGAATCCGAAGTAAAGCTGTGGACCATCCAGCATCACACGCAATGGTACTGCTATTGCACCAGAACACAGCAAATAAGTCTTGCCATTGATAACGTATGGAATATAGCCATCTGCATTTGGAGTTCCTTCAGGCAACATATAGATTTTATGTTCCTCACCCAAAGGAAGCTTATCCCCGCTGATGGTGATTTCATTGCTAGCTGCTGCAGAAGGATCCACTTTATTAGCATCACCAGTACCATCAAGATACCAGATGAAGTTAACACCATCCAATGTAATCTTACCACCCGTATTAGGGTCAGTTGTAACTAATTGTCCCTTGATTTTTACCGAATAGCTGCCTGCTTCATTACAAGGAATCTTATAATCTGTTACAATCTTACCATCTGTATCAGTAATAACTGGATGTTGGCTAACCATGTCAAACCAGTTACTGTACAACGAGCAGACTTCAGCAGGTGACCCCCAGTTTGAGTTGCCTGTCGTTGGGTCAGGAGTTTCTGTAGCTACAGATACATAATACTTCTTACCTACTTCAAGAGGATAATACCTATTACTGATAACGATATAAGTTTCACCTTCACTATCCTTCTCAATCATATTAGTACCGTCTATAGTATACTGATTGCAAGTTTCCTCAGAATCGAATACGTCAACAGCTCCATATTTATCGCTCTTGTAAGTAAAATCCTTTGAAGCATCTGTAGCATGCTTCTGTATCGTCTGATAGTAATCAGTTCCTTCTACAGGCTTTCCCTCCTCATTGACAAAACGGAAGTAGATTTTGGTCTGTCCTTTATGTCCGGTAATTGCATTCAAAGTCTCATGGATAGCACGAATCTTCAGCTTGATATTTCCCGTTGCAGCACCATCACAAATAGGCTTTTCCTGAATCACCTGAACCTTAGCAGGCGCTAGATACATACGGATATCATCTACAGCATAGTCGGCACCTTCAGTATCCTTACAGTAATTATCTATCTCCAACCGGAAATCAGAATACTTTTCTACATTTTCCTCTTTTTGCAAAGTAATCTTACCATATATCTGATACCAAGTCGCTGTTTCCTTACTATCTAGATTATTACTAAAATCGCCAGATGAAAAACTATGTATTAGGTGTTTATCAACAATCTCACCATTGACATCTTTATTAACGCCAAATAGTTTAAACATAATCTGTGGCTTGGTTCTTGCATTTGTCATGTCAGCAACTCCCGCTATGAAGATAAGCTGCTGTCCTGTACAAAGATCTGCCGTGAAATCTGCAGCAGCAATTTTTCTACTTTCATCTGATGCGTCCACATAGAGGAAATGACCATATTGAGAACCATTGGTCATCTCATACGTTTTATCATATAAAGTACCACCATCCCACCAAAGATAACCATGATTTGGTTGCTGATATGCCACACCGGAAATACCAGCAACATTTGCAGACTTATACAAGCAATAATCTCCATGAAGTGGAGAATGACCGATAGTCTTCAGACCATTATAATTAGTAGCATCATAGTCGATCAAATCACGATATACGAAACTATAAGCACGGCGATCCCATTTAGATGGTAATCGGTCTTGGTTGTCATCCGGACTTGTAGGAGCAGCCACAGTCTGTTCAACATCATCGTCATCAAATGTAATAGGCTTAGTAGCCATTTTATAATGCTCGTCAAGATAACCAATAAGTCTGTTATTCAATCCTTCTTTAACAATCTCCTCTTTAGTCATCGGATGATTATTCATGAATCGAACATCAAAGTTGGCTATAGGGCAACGGTGATTTTCTTCATCCATAGCATACGCAACGATGAATACAGGATCTCCGTATTCAAATGTAAATTTCTTTTCTGACCCAGACAAAGATGCAGGCATCCAGTTGCCGTTGAGCTTATTCATCGTCAAATCAAAGAAACGATTAGTCTCTGTCCCCAGGTTTCGACAATAAGTCTTGGTCTTATCATACGCCCACCATTCAACCTTAGTTGCCTTGCATAATTTTGTTTTATCGAAGTTGGATTCTGTGAGTTTATCATTTTCATCTGCATAATATACCCGATTAGTGAAACCCTCAAAAGCTCCACTTCTCTTATATACACCATCAGCTAATGGATGAAAATAATATTTTGTAGCCTCAGACAAATCCAGTCGAAGAGTAACAATAGAACTTGCATCCTTCATGCCAACTGTCAAAAACTTTCCATCCTCATAAGTTCTATAACCTGCTCTTTGAGGATTTTTACCAATAGCCGTATTCATAATATCGTTTGCTAATTGCTTGGCAGAACGGATATGAAAAATGTATCTGATAGAGAGTGTAGGCTCATGTACCAGATAAGTTTTTGTAGCATCCAAACCATCAATATAACGGCTTATATCACAGGCAATATCTTCACCAGCCCATTCATCAGATGAAGCTCCTGTAGGTGCAGTATATGTAACACCAATATTACTGCTTGTCGGAAGCGCAGAAAGATTATAAGCAAACAAGCCATAGTCCTTACTTCCTGATTTTATGTTATGCAGAAGAGTTGGTGTGGTACCTGTATTTGCACGTAAATTAGCACTAGCTCTATCTTTGTTAAAATCATACCATCTGAAATAGCCCTGTGGCTCAAGAGGGTCACTGCCATTGTGATAATCATCGAATGGCAATACCAACTCAACTTGCTCATTATCTTCTTTGATATAGACATAGTACTCCCACTCAGCAGTCTGTTGCATACCATTTTCATCTAATGCAGTATTAGCATGGCCTACATAATGATTGAAAGGCATGCTGTACTTATCCAAAAGTTGCACATTAACCTTTGCCTTCAAAGCAGGTTCTTTTGTTACAAAACCATACTCTGTAGTTGGCAATTCATCTGAGATGACACAAGAAATGTCAACATCATTAATATCTAGTCCTTCAGGAACTACAAAATGAGCATTCAATGTATTAGCAAAAGAACTTGATGCATCATCTGAATACCAGGTCCAGTACATACCTTCCTGTTGTTTTAGGGCTCCTTTAGAAGACACACCGGTTATGGCTGAGCCATCCTTCTTTTTAATAGCCCAACGAACATATAACTTGCCGAAATTCTGAGTATCAGATAAACCTAATTGGTCCTTGATAAACTTCAAATTATCTTCAGAAGTAAGATTTACATTTAAATTAGTACCTAAAACGATGGAAGAAATATTACGTGCAGTACCTGCAGGATCTGCAGAAGGAATCAACTTAATTGCATCAAATGTGGATTGACTTAAAATGGTATAGTTTACCCTACCTACTAATGTAGATTCTTCCATAATCAGATTGCCAGAAATACTTGGTTGTTCATTACCAACATATACCACAACGTTATAATCATTGATGTTCTTATCACTAGGACAAGATATGGTAAAGTTGAGTTCTGAGAAAGAAACTAAATAATTTTCTTTCTTATCACGAAGACAATATATGCCTTTAGCATTTTTATAACATGCTAGCCCCCACTCATGATCACCTAATTGAGTATCAGAAATTATATTACCATTCCTTCTTAAAGTAAAACCACTAAGATCTGTAACGGGATTTCCATCTTTATCAACAACAGATAGACGGAGATAGAAAGGATACTTGCTTAACATTAAGCCTTTAGAATCCGCACTTTTATCCCAAATGCCAAAGTCTGCAAGTGTTTCACCTAAATCAGTAATAGAAATAGAACCACCTTGCAAATCTGCATCAGCAACAGTTACTAATTTCTCTGCACTGTTCGAACCAGAGTATGTCTTAAAAGTAGGAAGTTTATCCTTTGATACTAATTTAAAAGTGATTTTCTTTTCTGCAGTTGCTTCAGAAGGTGCATTAAAAAATGCATCGCTAGAAGATACTAAAAGAACTACTGTGTATTTGGAAATATCTTCACCAGCAGTAGTCATTGTGAAAGAATTATCACCAACATAATAAGGTTTAGGAAATACCCAATAAGTACTCTTATTCTCGTAGCCGTCACGATAAGGATTACTTATAGACCATCCGGTTATATCAACATTATTTCCAGAAGCATCAAGGACAAACCAAGCAGTATAATCATTTGTTGTAATATAGTTATTCAAGCCTTTAAATGTAGTAGAACTTCCACTAGCTATACTTACCGCTTTCTGTTCCGTTAATCCCCATATAGCATTTGGCAGCAATGCAAGCATTGCTACCAACATATATCTCATTACACTATTAAAAATCTTAGACTTAAACATAAGCTTCAATGTTTTTTAATATTAGTATTATTGTTTACATATCCAAAATGCACCATTATGGCGCCTTGCTGAGTACCAGGTTAAATCCTGAGAGATGGCTACCCGATATACCAGCGTTGGTGCAGTTGTGGTTCCATCATTCACTTTTACTGAAAGCTGATAGACGATAGGACCTATCTTCTTGCCTAACTCACCTAATGTTGCAGCCTCTATTATATTTTTATCAGTTACTATATATGGCGTAGTACTGAAGGCTTTTGACTCGTCTCCAACCTCCGATTCTGAAAGCTTCTTCCATTCGAGATTAGTGAAAGAGACAGATGAACCATCACTATACTTCGTAACAGAAGGAATGATATGGAACTCCTCTAAATCATGGAAAATGAGATTGAGCTGTTTTCCGTCATCTTTCAATGACGGAGTCGAACCGATAGATCCAAAGTCCTCTACCTTGAGACGTAGCTTGTAATCGCTCAGTGCCAACTTTAAGACATGATGGTCGTTGCGGGCTATCTGATTCCAGTCGGTATACATGAAATATCTCTGTGAACCAACGTTCGTTTCGAGCGTTACTACAAAGTAAGGATAAGCATTGCCGGCTTGACTCTCGTTGACATAGAAAGAAACCGAACGGCTGTTATCTGTATCATAATCGGTTGTGTTCTTGGCTATTGTCAAACCAGGTGTAATCGTATGTGTAAAATCATCTCTTTTAGCATTCTCTACCAAATTTGGCGTTTGGGCAACATTCGTAGATGAAACAAACATTTTAGGAAGCAACTTGATATTTGTTCCTGTAGCAGGATTGCTTGTAATATCGCTGATACTTACATTCTTTACGGTAATATCTTCACCTGTCATGTTGCGGAACTTGAGCGTAATCTTGGATAACATTCTTACTACATATAAATCCTTGACATCCGGTTGGCCGTCAGAGCCGATAGTTACCTCCTGTTTATTACTCATAGGAATACCATTCGTAATATCCATATCATTACCATTGACAGCAAATGATTGGGAATCGAAGTCAGGAGAAGGAGAACCCTCCGTAATCTTACCGAGCTCTGCATCTGATATATTGGCAAAAGAATAGACCGAATATCTTCCTGCTTCCAAACCGGTAACTGTTACATCATCTTCCTTATCTTTGCCTTCTGCTACGGATGGCTGCTTGACAACTTTCGCTACCTTTCCATCAGACTTTACAAAGACAACTGTCCAACTCTTCATGTTCTCTTCTTTAGAACCGTCCTCCCATGTATTGGGGCTTCCTGCAGTATAAGTTTCTGCACGGGAAGAAGCAGAACTTCCTGATACTGGAGACAGATTAAAATGGAGAGTATATGTCTTGTTGGTGATACTTCCCGGATCAGAAGCATCACTATCTGGCGAACATGCTGCAAAAACCGTCAGCAACATCACCAGGCAAGCCATATATTTCATTATATGTTTTCTCATTTTAGTTATACTTTGTAAATTAATCTTAGAGTTTAATATATTACTTCCCCATGGTCGTAATGTGCCCAAGGGACTACATGTATGGTCAACTTGATACCTTTAGACTTTCCTTCAACACCTTCTACCTTTACCTGATAGATGTTGTTGCGAACTACACCAAAATGCATCGGGTCAGCTTTGGTTCCACTTCCTGAAGGGTCGCTATGACGGAGCGTATAGGTATATGTCTTTTCTGTTCCAGTAGCACCAGTCGTAGGTCGCGTTGTTGCTTTATCCCATTCTGTCTCTTCATAATACTTGCCTTTAAAGATAAGGCCTGTAGAATAGTCCTCGTCATTATCGGTGGTCGTATTCTCCATCACATAATCGAGGATGTAACTTGGATCTGTTGTACTGGTAGAAGTTGCCTTCTTTACATTATATAAAGATGCAGGGCCTTCGGCTTCTGCGAGAGTAAGACCTGTACGATTCTTTGTCCAAGGACAAACTACATAATTAGTAGAAGCCTTGGTTGTAGGATCCATTTCTTCTCGGCCGAAATAAGTAACAGAAGCCAAACTATTATCTGGGCAAACTCGCTTAATCAAGTATTCTCCCTTTGTCATGACTTTGTTTGGAGTAACAGATTCGAGCTTAAAACCGCCTACTACATTCGTACCATCCTTTACATCATAATAATAACCTTGATTGGTAGCATCAAAAGTAGCATTTGGAATGATGTCGATACGGGCAGCCAGGCGCTCGATATCAACAGTTACCTGATACGGATTTGTTTCTGAACCTTCCTTGGTGAAATCTATCTTAGCATCATTCTTTGATGACATTATGAAGTTTGAGAAATTTGTAATATCAGCATCTCGGGTGCACACCTTCGACATCTGCAAATCTCTTACTTCACTTATCTTCTTTCCTTTACAGCTGGAAGTCATATCGTCTGCATTGGCTATCACTATAACATGATAATTCTTGCCAACAATTGCAGCATCTATTTCTTTTGAAACGGTAGTATAAGTTGCATCTATGCCAGAAGTAGGAGTTGTAGCCTTCTTTAAATTGGTAAATGTATATACATAATCTATTATAGCATTATCATCCGACAGGTCATCTTTATCAGATTTATATAGTAAGACAGCAAGAGAATTGACATCATTTTCAGGATTGGTTCCTGGTTCTCTATCATCTCCGCCTTCACCTCCTTGAGGTCCTGTAGTTGCCCTACTCGCTCGTGTATCTCCACTACCTTCCACCGTTACCTTTACCTGCAGATATGCCTTCATATCTTTGCTTGGCAGAGGCAAATCACTAGTAGTGTCACTTGCACAGGATGCAAACGACATAACCAGCAAAAGGGCTAGCAATGAGAGGGTTATAGTTTTTATTTTAAACATACACTTTCTTTTTATATCGGCTTGCTGAAAGCCGGGTAGGACATGTTAATGGAGTTCTTCGAACTGGATGCGCTTGCTCCAACTCAGTACATTCACGCTGATGGTGATGTAGCAATACTTGAGCTTGCCACCCTGGATAAAGAACTGAAGTTTGTAATCGTAGGCACGGTCTAGGAATTCCTGTGCACTGTAACTGTACTCCTCGCTGGTGCGAAGACGACTCAAGAGGTCTGGCAGGTCTACATTGACTACCGTATTTCCGGTCTCCTTACTCTTAATGAGGAGTCGGCCATCCAGGTTGTAATCTTCGTGTTTCAGAATGCGGGAAGTCATAAAGTCAGCATGGGCTATCTTGCCCTGCTCGTCCTCATCTACCGTATTCCATGTGGCATGAGGGGTATAAATAAGTTTACGGCTCTCATCGAGAGAGTTGTCCCAAAGGATGCGGGCATTATGGTCTTCGATGGTCATCGTGTAGTCGTTGACATCCATATCCTGTGGAGAGTCAAGGTCACGAAGCGCCACATTGATCTTCTTGGTATCACGCACCAGAGGGATGGTTGCATAAGAAGGTTTTGAGGATGATACCTCTACTGCCTCCAGCAGTTTACCATGCCAGAGGGTATCGAGAGGAAGGCTGTTGTTGACAACCTCATCATACTCTCCCCTATTTTCATGATCGAGATTCACTTCCAGTTTCTGCATCTTATCTCCTGTAGCCGATGGAGCGGTACGAACGAACTTGGCACGGCCTGAAGTTAACTGGTCGGCGTAAGCATTCTGTCCGGCAAGGGCAAGGAACTGATATTTACCTGGCTGCAGGTTCTCGACGTGCATCACATAATTTGGGTCTTTGAGAGGCGATGATAGCGCAGAATTCGTCTCGGTCTGTTGGGTTATATAGTTTCCGTTCTCGTCGAATACATACAGCGTTACCTGTCCAACATGGTCATTGAACATGTCGGCACGCTGGAGGTTATAATCATACTTAAACTTCACATATACACCATTAGGACAATCGCTGTAATCCTGGTGCCACATATCGTGGCATGAGGTCGCGACGGTCAGGGTCATGGCAGCTGCCATGACACCCTTTAACCATTTATTTATCTTCTGCGCTATCATATCGCTAATCAATTATTGTTTTCTATTTTTATCTTATAACGTATCGAATTACTGACCGAGAATTGCACTCTGTGTACGCTTAGCCCAAGAGAGGACGTTGATCTTAACAGAGATATAGCTCTTCAAATTATCATCTGGAGTAGGATCATTCTTTACATCAAGTTCATCTGGAGTTGCTGCACCAAGTCGACTTACGCCAGTAATATCCAAATCATACCAGTTATTACGCAGTACACCATAACGACCAAGCCAGTTAGCCTCGTTAGGAGCAGGATATGAAACACCTGTTGTTTTTGTAGAAGGATTCCAAGGAGCAAGTTCATCACCAAAGTGCTTAATCAAAATATTATAATAAGAATAACCACCTTTATATTCTACAACCTTGATGTTATTAGCAAGAGCAGTTAATACAGCAGCATCGGTAACAGCAGCATTAGTAGCTGTACCTCCTGTAGCATCTGGGGTAAATGTCAAAACTAACTTTTTGAAAGTAACTTTACCTGCTTCATCTGAAAATTCAACATCAGACACAGAAATCTTACCTGCCTCAGAAATTGCAGGGAAATATGTTGCCTTCAAATAAGATTCAGTATTCTCTCCTAAGAACTGATTACCAACCTTTGTTTTTGCAGATGCCAATGAATAAACAACATCTTTACCTCCATTAATTGTATAGAAAGTACCATCTGTATAAGAATCAGGTGTAATCTTCATCTTTACAATTGCAGTAGTCGTATTACAAACATTCTGATGATCTACATCAAAGGTGTTCTCATAACAATAGGTAGTAGCATTCTTGCCTAATGTCAAATTCGCATCTCCTACAGTTGGATCCGAAGCAAATGGAGCATTCGTATCATAATTAATATCCTTTCCCCAATATGTACGATACTTATTAGCAGCAGGATTTGATGACATATTAGTCTTAATCAAGTTTATACCGGCAAAACGATATTTATTAGCAGTCCAAGTAGATCGATCAGCTGTAGAAAGGAAATCCGAACCATCTGATGCCAAATTTTTCCATGAATTATCATATTGACGAACCAAATAAGAAGCATTATTTACGTTAGCCAAATTCCAACCTACCAAATCGTAAGCAAAGGTTTTAGCTGTAGCACCATCTGTTGAAAGAGTTTCAGTTGAAGTTCCAGAACCAGTCTGACCTAATGTAACCTTAGAAGCTACGCGCTCAACAAAAATATCAGCAGCAGGATTAGCTTTTGCTTCTGCTTCTGTCTTAAAAATAGATGTAGTTACATCAGCCAAAACAGTAGCATCATCAAATACCGCTGATCCTGGTTTAGTTACAACAGGAACATTAGTCATCATCAAATTATCTTTGGCAAAAGCATCATTTACTTTAAGTTGAGAGAAAGCAGAGAATTTACCATTGAATGCGCTACCATTGACGGTTATACTATGATCAGGACCTACAACAATATTTGAGCCTTTATTTACAAGAACAAAAGCATAAATATTACCAGTTGCAGAAACCGAGCTAATTTCCTGGACCTTAGTTAATTGTGTGGAAATCTGAACATTTGCATCAATATCCGTTTTTTTCAAGCCATCTAAGTTATATGCTCCTTGAAATACTGCATCATTTTCATTTGTACCAGCAAACAAAAGTAAAGCTGCATCTTGCACATTATACTCTTTAACATCACCATCTGCAGTAATATCATTTGCTGCTCTTGATACTACATTCTTACCTTGTGTTGGTAAGTTAAGAGAGATATTTATATATCCCTTACCAGTCTCATTGAAGCCAGTGTTGTTACCACCACCATTCAGATCATCACTACTTGAACAAGAACCGAGCATCAGCCCCGCCAATGCAACGGAAAATAATAAAGTTTTCTTCATCTTGTAAGTTATTATAGTTGTTATTAATAATTATTTCTTTACGTTATAAACGTTCTTAAAAATCTAATTATATTACATTTTTATATATTTGGTTTACAAATCATCTAATACGTTATATTTGAGTCACTTTCTGAAGTTGTACTTAGAAAAGATATGCCTGAGCTAGGAGCCTGTCCCAGGCCAGGGCAGTACCCTGGCTCTAAGGAATAGCTATATTGTCCTAAACAGACAGTATGTATAACTTTATAGATTCTGTAAATTTTCTTTTGCAGAAGCAACACCTGCCTTGGCTGCCTGCTCCAGATAATAACGAGCTTGCTTCTCGTTGCCCTTCAGCATCTCATAGACTCCTCGGGCATTCTGGGCATCGGCACTGGTTCCTGCCTTGTCGAGATATTGTTTCGCATCATCTGCATTACCGGCATTCAAGCGGGTTATGGCTGCATTCAGATTCGCTGTCTCGTTCTCTGGGAACATGCGGACGGCAATCTCCATCACATCATTAAACTCCTTGCTACCTGGCTCGTAAGTCTGGGCTACCATGAACATCTCCTCCTGGCTCAACTGCTGTGGCTTGGTCTTGATAATCTCCTTTGCCTCTTCCACATCGAAAGGTTTCACCTTATAAGTAATGTGGTAGTCGGAATGGCGGAGGGCTGGATACCAGGTGCCGAGCATAAAGCGATACTCTGAAGGATACTGCTTCTTAATCTTCAACTCGCGGGCATCCGGATTCAGACTCTTATCGGCAATAATCGCCAGAATGGCATCCTTATGCTCCAGGTTGCTACCTTTAATATAAGCTATCAGACCATCCCAATCCTCTGGAGTAGAAGAAACCGTGAAGAGGTTGTTTGGCAACTTCACCATCCGGCGCACATATTCGGTCAGCGTCTTGGCACGGTTCTTTGCCAGATAATCATTATGGGTGTAAGGACTCTCAGGTGATGCATAACCATGAATGTTGATGCCGCTCACTTCGAGGTTCTTGTCTTCCTTCAATGCATTGATGGTGCGGATGATGCTATCCAGCTGTTCCGGATTACGGCGGTAATCTGGATGCAGCTCTATACGGTCTACCGGGAAATCGATATAAGCGCGCTTATCCAGATGACGGACCTTGATTGCCTCTACCTCCGGACGGACGAAAGAAGCTACCGGCTGGCGACGGCGAGAAACCGTGAAATCATTGCCATCCTGCAGATCACCACAACCGCAGAGGTCTTCGTGAATATCCAAATCGTAGTTTCTTTCCTTAGAAGAGAGAGGAACTGAGGCAAGATACTTCACGGTCTGCTGCTTCTTGTTGTCTCGCTTCACCACCAAAGCCTGAGGTGAAAGCTGCAACTGTTTCTTTCCTACTCCACGGTCATACATAATCTGCTGTCTTCTGCCGTTGATAACAATCTCCGGCATCTTGAGCAGCTCACCCTTATGCTTGATCATCGGAGTATAGACAAGCTGGTTGTTGGTAGGGAGATCCAGGGAATCGAGATTCAAATCCATCGCAACCGTAACCCGGTCATTGTAATGAGACATCTGTACATTAGATACCTGAATCTTATCGGCAGCCAACTTGAGACTCTTGCAATCCTGGGCTGCAAGAGGCATAGCCATCAAAAGAGAGCTGAATAATAATATGTAGTTCTTAAAATCTTTCATACTCATAGATTATGTTTAATGAGTTACAACATATAAATAAGAGAAATGGCTGCCTTGGTAGGACCCACGTAGTTGTCATGAGATGACTTCTCCTTCTCGCCACAGGCACCGCACTTGAACTTGTCGTACTGGATATAATCATATCCGAAACCTACAGAGGTTTCCAGGTTCCAGTGCTTGGAAAGAGGCCATTGATAACCAGCGGTCACACCACCACCTACATACCATCCTTCATAGCGATGGTCGCGTAGAGATTTGAAAATGCCAAGGGGTAACTTCACTCCTCCTGCATTAAACTGTCCGCCCATGGCATGAACACCCAAGAACCAGCCATTGAAGCTCTGGCAGAACCAGTAACGGTATTCTGGTTGCAAAAGCCAATGACGAAGGCTTGACTGATCGCCACCGGACTGTTTCCAAGGATTGAAGCCAAAGAATACCTGAGCGGTATGCTTCTTGCCTAAGGCAGTCTCGACACCGAGATTAGGAGTTGTTGTAGCCCAATATAAGAGGTTGGACTTGACTCCCGTGTTTTGTGCATAATTAGCTAGCGATACAAATATGAGTAACACTGTAGCTAAAATCAATCGTTTCACCATCTATTAAAGAGTTTAGTTTATTCTATTTTTTTTCGCTTTTATTATATAAATAGGTAATTATAAAATTAACCGTTTACATGATAGTTCGCATTTTCTTGGGGCAAAAGTAATAATAAAAAATGAATGGGGGGGGGAATTTTCGCAACTTTTTGGTGGAAAGAAACATTTTAGTACGTAATTTTGCTGATTTTATAAATGTAAAATCCACAATTCATTAACATTTTATACATAAACATCAGTAAAGAAGATTCACCATCATTTTTGAGAGAAAATGAAAGTGTAGACTATGAGAATACAGAAAATATAAAGGTAAAAGAGATTTAAAGGTAAAAAAGTAAAAGGGTAAAAAGGTAAAAGGAGCTGCGTCCATCTGCGAAATCTGCGTGACCAAAAACCATCTGCGTGAGAAAGAACCAATCCGCGTGAAAACAAAAAAGCCTCAGAAATC
>ULKX01023041.1_pt1 | contig 13435 bp, 6 predicted proteins | sample 1951271 | NCBI WGS metagenome assembly ULKX01 (sample SAMEA4835512, study PRJEB28245) | human gut metagenome | biome: gut microbiome; material: fecal sample | place: Denmark | collected 2008 | reverse complement strand
CGTCTCGTTTTAACGGGACACTAGTGATATACGCAATTAAAAATAGGAGTTAATAGCATAGGATGAGACAACTTAAGATTCAAAAAAGTATAACCAATCGTAACAGCGAGGCACTTGATAAGTATCTTGTTGAGATAGGTCGTGCCCCAATGGTGTCAATTGACGAAGAGATTGAATTGGCCCAAATCATTAAGAAAGGTGGTCGGGCTGCGGAAAGAGCAAAAAACAGATTAGTTGAGGCTAATCTTCGTTTTGTGGTCTCTGTTGCCAAACAGTATCAGCATCAGGGGTTGACTCTTACTGACTTAATTGATGAGGGTAATATCGGATTGATTAAAGCTGCAGAAAGATTTGATGAAACCCGTGGTTTTAAGTTTATTTCTTATGCAGTTTGGTGGATTCGACAGAGTATTTTGCAAGCAATTGCTGAGCAAAGTAGAATAGTCAGACTTCCTCTTAATCAGGTTGGTTCCTTGAATAAGGTTAATCAGGAAAGTAATAGATTTGAACAAGAAAACCAGCGTCGTCCAAGTGTAGAAGAACTTGCGCAGCGCACAGGTATAGATGAGGAAAAAATCTCTCAAAGCATGGCGGCAAGTGGTCATCATGTAAGTATTGATGCGCCTTTTGGTGAAGATGATGACAATTCTATGGTGGATGTCATGGCAAGTGGAGAAGATAGTCGCACAGATAAGCATGTTGATCATGAAAGTATGGCTATGGAACTACGTCAGGTTTTGGATAAGGTTCTTAAAGACAGGGAAAAGCAGATTGTTTGTGCCTGCTTTGGAATTGGAGAAACAGAAAAAGGATTGGAAGAAATTGGAGATAAAATGGGATTGACTCGTGAAAGAGTTCGCCAAATACGTGAGAAAAGTATTACAAAACTTAGAGATTCCGGAAATGTCAAAATTCTGATGAAATACTTAGGGTAATTTTTGAAAAAACATTTAATTCTCTTTGTTGTTTCATAAAAATATACTAACTTTGCAATCGGGTGCTTTTTCAAGCTCCCGATTTTTTGTTATGAGGCTTCTGGTTCATATTATAATCTGTGTTTTCTTGACTTTATCGCTGGATGGATACGCAAGAAATGTTACACCGAAAGACGATTTCCGTGATTCGGTGATGAATCGTATCTATCGATATTATCAGTTGTCTTATTCCGCTTCTGAGCAATCTCATGAGTCTTATGCATACACGAAATTTATGATGCGTACCAATCATCGCAACTTTACGTTGGCTATGGTTCCTTCTCTTTATGCGATAGCTCATGGTTCCGGTAGAGAATTTATGGGAGAATATTATAGTAAATATACGGTAAAAGAAAAGAATAAGATAACTCCTCATCGTTTACTATGTATTACTACAGTTCCTCACAAAAGGAATACAATGCCATCTCTGCTGAATTATCTTACTCCGAATGTTTATGGTGAATGTCTTTTTCAAGACAATATACTGTCTCCCTATCATCGGTCAAACAGGAAATATTATAAATTTATGGTCACGGCTCTTCCATTTGGAAAAGCTCAGGTTTATGCCTACCCTAAATTGAAAAATACTCAATTGGTTACGAGTATGGCTATAGTGGATAGTCATACGGGTAGAATAAATTTGGTTGATTTTGAAGGTGAGTATGATATGACTCGCTTCTTTATCAGCGTGGTGATGAATAAAGAGGATTCTGTGGGTTCTTTGTATCCGAAGAAGTGTGACCTCAGAGCTAATTTTCGTTTTATGGGTAATCAGATAACGGCCAGATATTCTACTATTTATGGCTTGCCGAAATTATTGTCGGATTCATTGAATAATGTTGAAGATACTACATTGATGGCAAAGGTGCGTCCTACCCCGTTGAATGAGGAGGAAATGCATTTCTTGAACCATTATTATCAGAAAAAGAATGAAAGGGATTCTTTGGCCAAAAACGAAAAACATAAAAAGTCTTTTGTAAAAGATGTGTTGTGGGATATTGTGGGCGATAATGTTTTAAATCGTATCAAGCAAAATTTCGGAAAACAAAATCAGGGGTACCTTAGAATTAATCCTATTCTGAATCCTCTTTATATGGGTTATTCCGAAAGAAAGGGATTTGTGTATAAGTTTGATGTGCGAGGAAGTTATTCTTTTAGTGATGATGTGCAATTTGCTCTTCGCTTTAAAGCTGGTTATGCTTTCAAGCAGCATCGCTTCTATTTCAGTATTCCTGCTACTCTTAACTACAATAAAAAGCATGATGGATTCCTGCAGTTTGAGTTGGGTAATGGAAACCGAATTAATACCAATGTTGTGGCTCGTCGTATATTGGATATCAGTGAGAAAAAAGATAGTCTTATCAATTTCCCATATGGTGATTATACGGCTTTTAAGGATAATTATTGGCGACTGACGAATCATTGGATGTTCAATAACTATATCGGTTTTGAATTGGGAATCATTGCCCATCAGCGTAAATCTATAAGTCCGGAATTTTATAAGGAAAACAATTTCCCAAGTTTGTATAGATCAGTTGCGCCTGCATTGGCTCTGGTTTGGCATCCTATCGGGAAAAACGGTCCTGTCGTAAAAGTTGATTATGAAAGAAGTTTCAATCATTTTCTTCATTCTAATATCAGCTACGAACGGGTTGAAATGGATATGCAAGATATTATCAACATGTCAAGAAGGCGGAGCCTTTCTTTGCGTTTGGGTTCTGGATTCTATACTCAGAAAGGTGACCATTGGTATTTTGTTGATTATACCAATTTCAGGGACAATAATTTACCTGGCGGCTGGAATGATGATTGGGCTGGCGAATTTGAATTGCTTAACTCAGGATGGTATAATGCATCAGATTATTATGTTCGGTCCAATGTTACTTATGAGTCTCCAGCCTTGTTTGCTGCCTGGTTGCCATGGGTAGGACGTTTTATAGAAAATGAACGATACTATGTCAATGCCCTCATGGTTAGACATCTTCATCCTTATACGGAATGGGGATACGGGTTCAAAACACGTGTGGCTTCGGTAGGCATATTTGCTTCTTTTCAAAATACAAAATTTCAAGGAGTCGGTTGTAAATTCGGCTTCGAATTATTTAGAGAATGGTAATTACAATTTAATATACAAGCATTAAGATATGAATTCTCAACTTACTGTTTATAAAGCAAGTGCAGGTTCTGGAAAAACCTTTACTTTAGCTAAAGAGTATATGGCCTTGGTGATACAAGACCCGTCTGCATACAGGAATATTCTTGCTGTAACATTTACTAACAAGGCAACTGAGGAAATGAAAAATAGAATCCTCAGCAAACTGTATGGAATAGCTAATCGGCTGGATGACTCAAGAGATTACTTGGAACAAATCAAGGGGGTATTATCTCAGATGTCAGAAGAGCAGATTATTGAAAATGCTGGTATTGCTCTGAAAAATCTTATCCACAATTATAATTATTTCCGCGTCGAAACGATTGATACATTCTTCCAGAGTGTACTCCGTAATCTGGCACGTGAACTTGATTTGACCGCTAATTTGAGAATTGGTCTTAATGATGTCCAGATAGAAGAACAGGCTGTAGATGAATTGATCGAAGAACTTCAGATGACAGACAAGCTTCTCTTTTGGATTATGGATTATATTAAGGAAAATATTGCAGATGACAAAAACTGGAATGTGATTTCTCAAATAAAAGCTTTTGGACGGAATATATTCAAGGATTTTTATAAGGATCATGCTGATGCGCTGAATAATTGTATTGAAAAAGATGGCTTTTTCGAGGCTTTTTCTTCAAAATTGAGGAAAATGCAAGCTGAAGCTAAAGAGCATTTTGACCAGATTGCGGCTACCTTTTTTGATGCATTGGATGAAAACGGACTTTCGGCAGATGACTTTCAAAATAAGACCAGAGGTATATGGAGTTACTTTTCCAAATTGAAAAACGGTAAATTCAATGATGATGATTTGCAAAATGCTACATTGGTAAAATGTCTGGATAGCGAAGAATCCTGGGTCAAAAAGTCTGACGCTCAGGCTGGTAAACCTGCGTATGACTTAGTGGTTTCCCAACTCTTCCAACTGCTTCATTATTCAGAAACTTCAAGACCCAAGTTATTGCGTATATATAAAAGTTGTGATCTTACTTTGCGCCATCTGAATCAATTACGTCTTTTGGGAAGTATTGAAAAGAGAGTCAGAGAAATGAACAGAGATGCCAACCGTTTTTTGCTTAGCGATACCCAGACTCTTCTTCATTCTTTGATTCAGGATGAAGACTCCCCTTTCATCTTTGAGAAAATCGGTTCTCAGTTGGAGCATGTCATGATCGATGAGTTTCAAGATACCAGTACTGTGCAGTGGAAAAACTTCAAGGTGCTATTACAGGAGACAATGAGTCATCAGAATGCAGGAAATTTAATAGTAGGTGATGTGAAACAGAGTATTTACAGATGGCGTTCTGGTGATTGGCGTCTGCTTAATAATATCGAATCTGAGTTTCCATCTAATTATACAATTCAAATTGAGTCACTCTCTCACAATTATCGCTCAGACAGGAATATCGTAGATTTCAATAACGCTTTCTTCGAAGCTGCTGCAGAAAAAGAATATCAGGCCATAACGGATAAAGATTTTCCTCATACTTTCTCTGACTCTGGTTCTGGCTCCGACTCCGATGGCTCCAGTGCAGCTCAACTCAAGAAGGCTTATAGTGATGTAAGGCAACGTGTGCCTCAGAAAAAACCTGCATGTGGCTATGTGAGGATTAATCTCTTGGGACAGAAGGGTATCAAAGAAGATGAGAATTCTGAAAACTATCAGGACAAGATGATGGGTATGATTTTAGATACCATCAACGAACTTGTAGAGGCGGGAGTAAAATATAAGAATATTGCCATATTGGTGAGAAGCAATAAGACCATACAGAATATTGCTGATTATCTGATGGCTAATAGTGCGACTCCATTGCCTTTGGTTTCTGATGAGGCTTTCAGACTGGATGCCTCTCAGGCCGTGAATGTGATGATTACTGCTCTTCGGTGTCTGGCTCATCCGAATGATGACATTGCTAAGGCTGGCTTGATGAAATTCTGCATGAAATATCTGGAAAACAAGCAAATAGCTGAAAAATTCTTGGAAGAAAGAGAACTTTATTTGCAAAAGCCGCTTTTGGATTTGACAGAGTCGCTTTACAGTTACTTTAAATTGGGAGAAATAGAAACGCTCTCTCAACAAAGTTCATACGTAAGTGCATTCTATGATCAGTTGTCTTCTTATCTCTCAGATAATGGTGGTGATATAGATGATTTCTTGAATGAATGGGATGAGAATATTTACTCTAAAAGCATTCATAGTGATAAGGCTGACGGAATCAGGCTTTTGTCCATTCATAAAAGTAAAGGTCTGGAGTTTGACAATGTCATCATGCCTTTCTGTGATTGGGCGTTAGAGAAGACTGATACAATTTGGTGTACGCCTCAGGTTGCACCATTCAACGAACTTCCTTTGGTGCCTGTCGATTTTTCTGCAAAGAAAATGGTTGGTAGTATTTATGAGAAAGATTACTATCAGGAACATTTGCAGAATATGGTTGATAATTTGAATTTGCTATATGTAGGATTCACGCGAGCTGGTAAAAATCTGTTTGTATATGGTAAGCGAGGTGCTGCTACGCAGAGAAGTTTTATCATCGAAGATAGTCTGGAAGCAGTTTACAATACATTGAATGCCCAGAATGCTTCTGGCCAGTATGAGGAACAGACTCTCGAATTTCAAGGAAATGGAACTGACAAGAAAACCGATGATGTTTACTTCGAATATGGAGAGATAGATGCTTCTTCCAAAGAGGAGGCGTTTGCCGAAAATAAGAATGTTTTTATGCAAAAATCTGCTGACTTGCCTATTCAGATAAAAGTGAAGTCTGATTTATATTCCTTTAAACCAAGCCTGCAGAGTGAATTCTTTATGCATGGTGATGAGTCCGAGGAACAGCAGAAGTTCTATATCAAAATCGGAACGGTTCTTCATGAATTGTTTTCAAAGATAAAGACAAAGGATGATGTTGAGTCGGTGTTGAAGCAACTTGAACTTGATGGTGTGCTTTATGATGAAAATATTTCGAAGGAAAAAATCGAAAAAATGTTGCGTGCTCGACTGAATAGTCCGCTTGTCAGTGAGTGGTTCTCTGATAAATGGAAAGTACTGAACGAAACCAGTATCCTCTATTTGGATAAGGATGGAAAGGTTTGTAAGGATCGTCCGGACCGTGTTCTTGTAGGAGAAAACGAGATTATCGTGATTGACTTCAAGTTCGGTAAACCTCATGCTGAATATCATGATCAGGTAAGGCAATATATGTCTCAACTGAAGGGTATGGGATATTCCTGCGTCAAGGGCTATCTGTGGTACGTTTATCCTAATAAGGTGGAGAATGTTGTTCTTGAAGATTAATTTGTTTAATAATTTTGTTTGAAATATACAATGAAATCATTTCTAAAATACGTTGCTGAAGATATCATTAGAGATTATGGTACTGACTTAAGTCGCATCATGGTCGTTTTCCCAAATAAACGTGCCAGCCTTTTCTTAAATGAAGAGCTGATGAAAATTGTACAGAAACCATTCTGGAGCCCTAATTACATGACAATTAGTGATATGTTTCTCCAGAATACTTCTTTACAACTGGCAGACCCGATCAAACTAATCTGTGATTTGCACAAGTCGTTTGTGAAATGCACAGGGGTTGATGAAACGCTCGATCATTTTTATGGTTGGGGGCAACTTCTGTTGGCTGATTTTGATGACCTGGATAAAAATCTTGGTGATGCAAGGAAGATTTTTATCAATATTGCTGATCTTCATGAATTGGATGATGACAGTTATCTTGATGAAGATAAGAGAAGAATTCTGAAGAAATTCTTTGGTAATTTCAAGGATACTCAGAACACAGAATTAAAACGCCGTTTCATGGCTTTGTGGAATCATTTGTATGATATTTATACGGATTTCAATCAACGATTGGCAAGTCAGGGGCTTGCCTATGAAGGCGCTTTATACCGCCATGTGATTGAGGCTGACACTTTGAACCTGCGTTATGATACCTACTTGTTTGTGGGATTCAATATGATGCAGCAAGTAGAAACTGCCCTTTACAGGCGTATCAAGCAGGATGCTTCTTGTCATTTTTACTGGGATTATGACAAATATTATGTTGGTCAGAATAAAAATGAAGCGGGTGTCTATATCAATCAATATCTGAAACTTTTCGGCAACAAGTTGTCTGAACCTTCGCTTCAAAACGGTATCTATAATAATCTGAACTCCCAAAAGAAGATTACGTATATCAATGCTGCAACTGAGAATATTCAGGCAAGATACGTAAATGATTGGTTGATGGAAAAGGTTGAGGATGATCATGGAAATCTGGTTCCACGCTATCAGACTGGCCGCAAAACTGCTATCGTGTTAGCTGATGAAAACTTGCTTTCTACCGTGATTCATTCCTTGCCTACAGAAATTGACAGTCATGTGAATATTACCTTAGGCTATCCGCTCAAGCAGACTCCTTTTTTCAGTCTGATCATGCAATTAATCAATCTTCAGACGATAGGAAGTGTCAAGGGTTCTACCGCTTTTCGTCTGCATTATGTGGTCAAGGCATTACGCCATCCTTATGCTAAGTATATCAGCTCAAATTATCAGGATCTTCTCCATAAAATAGAAGAACAGAAACTTTACTTTCTTGACAGGGATGTACTGTGTGCAGAGGAAGATGAAGGTATGAATATGATGTTCGCCGATTTGGAAGCCTCTGAAAATAGATGCCTGGCTTTGGTCGGTTATCTGGTTAACATTCTCAGACTTATAGGTTCTCATGCAAATGATGGGGAGGATTCCTTGTTTCAAGAATCTCTCTTCAGAACTTATACCTTAATTAATAGATTGAAATGTTTGATTGAATCTGGCGATTTGGATATCGACATAATGACCCTGCAACGTCTTATTCAGCAACTTTTCCAAAACACAAATGTGCCTTTTCATGGAGAACCGGTCATCGGAGTTCAAATTATGGGTGTATTGGAAACCAGAAATTTGGACTTCGACCATATTCTCGTGTTGTCATGTAACGAAGGTAATTTGCCGAAAGGTGTCAATGATTCTTCGTTTATTCCCTACTCCATCCGTAAGGCTCATGGTCTGACTACTATCGATAATAAAGTTGCTATTTTTGCCTATTATTTTTACCGACTTATTCAAAGAGCACAGGATGTAACTCTTTGCTACAACAGTTCTACAGATGAAGGACATACCGGTGAAATGAGCCGTTTCATGCTCCAACTCTTGGTGGAAAGTAAACACGTGATAAGTCGCAAAACGATAGTCTCTGGTCAAAATGTTGAAACTCATAAAGCGGAAGTTATAGTTAAAACACCTCAGATGATGGAAATCTTAGATAAGCCTCGTCTGATAACTCCTACTTTCCTCAATACTTACCTGAGATGCGCTAAGAGCTTCTATTATAAATATATTTTGAGTATTCGAGAGCCGGAAGAACTGGAGGATGAAATGGACAATAGAATGTTTGGAAATATTTTCCATAGAGCAGCTCAGTTGTTTTATCTGAAATTCGCAAGTAGTTCTGGTATTAAGATTGGAACTGATGGGGAAAAATCCCTGATCAGACCTATCGTTATTAACCAAGGAGATATTCAGAATGCGATAAAAGATGAGAGCTTGCTTTACAGACTGGTCGATCAGGCTTTTAAGGAAGAACTGTTCAAAATCAAGGATCAGAAAAAATCTCCTCAATATAATGGTTTGCAGCTGATCAATCGTGAAGTAATTACCAATTATTTGAAACAATTGCTGTATATTGATATAAAACTGGCTCCTTTTACTATCAAAGGTTTGGAGATAAAGGTAGAAAAAACTTTTGAATTCTCTACTCCTTCTGGTACAAAGAATTTGAGATTGGGCGGATTCATAGACAGACTTGATGAAGTTTCGGCTTCTGAAAGTTCTGATCATAGTATTCTTGGTGAACGTATCAGGGTGATAGATTATAAAACAGGACGTATTCCTTCTTCTTTACCTAAAGTTGTGGAGAGTCTGTTTGATCCAAATGAACTTGACAAACATACAGATTATTATCTGCAGGCTATGTTGTATTCGTATATTGTCAAGCAGAGCAAGAAACTCAATCCTGCCAATGAGTCAGTAAGCCCTGGCCTCTTGTTTATTCAGCAATCTGGAGCAAGCGGTTATGAGCCAACATTGAAGTTTGGAAAAGAATACATTTCAGACGTTTCGCCTTATAAGGAGAAATTCTTCGCAGGTTTAAATCAACTGATTTCAGATATATTTGATCCGAATTCGCAATTTGTTCCTACAGAGAAAAAAGAACGCTGTGAATTATGTCCTTATAAGACTCTTTGTAAATAATGTAATTGATAATCTCTGACAAGTAAATGTTTAATTTCTCTTAAAACTTGCTTGTCAGAGTACCCTTTTCTTCCTGTGGATACGTATTAATTTAAACTCAATTTTAAAAATAATGTTAGATATTGCATATAATTTTATATTTTATGCAAGAATATTAACTATTTTGTCTATCTTTGCAGTGAAAATAATAAACAGACAGAAAAATATGAAAAAAGCATTAGTAATTCTTCAGTTACTCATGGTAGTACTGTTTGCGCAAGCTCAGATGATGAATCCGGTAAAATTTACCAGTTCATTGAAAACAAATGGTACGCCTGAGGCAGAGATTGTGTTTACTGGTAAGATTCAACCAGGTTGGCACGTTTATTCAACAGGCTTAGGTGGTGATGGACCTATTTCAGCATCCTTCAATGTCAATAAGATGGATGGTGCTGAAGCTGTAGGAAAGTTGCAGCCACGAGGCCATGAAATTTCCAAGTTTGATAATCTTTTTGGTATGAAATTGCGCTACTTTGAGGGAAGCGTTACTTTCGTTCAGAAAATCAAATTCACAAAGCCTGATTACCATATTGACGTATATGTAGAATATGGCGCATGCAACGATCAGAACTGTATGCCTCCAAGTGAAGCAACCTTCAAGGGAAGTGGTAAGTCTCCTGCTGTAGATAGCAAAGCTGCCAAGGAGGAAAAGGCACAGAAAGAGGATCAATTAGATCCAGCTGCGCTGGCTAAGGCAAAGGCTGATTCTCTGGCTAAGTTGAATGCAAATGCTGTAGATAGCACTCAGGCTTTGGATTCTGCTGCTCTTTCCTCTACCCTTCAGACTATGGATGCTAAGGAACTCTGGAAACCGGTAGTGAAAGAACTTCAGGCTTTTGGAGGCAATAATGATATCGCAAATCATTCACTTTTCTATATTTTCATCATGGGGTTAGTAGGTGGATTGCTGGCACTTGTTATGCCTTGTATCTGGCCTATTATTCCTATGACGGTAAGTTTCTTCCTGAAAAGAGCAAAGAATGACAAGAAGAAAGGTATTCGTGATGCGGTTACTTATGGTTTGTCTATTGTTGTCATTTATCTCGCTCTTGGCTTGATTATTACTGCCATCTTTGGTCCAAGTAAACTCAATGAGTTGTCAACAAGTGCTGTGTTCAATATTATATTGTTCCTGATGCTGGCAGTCTTTGCTTTCTCTTTCTTCGGTTGGTTTGAAATTAAGTTGCCAGACCGTTGGGGAAATGCTGTTGACAACAAGGCTTCCAATACTACTGGTCTGATTTCTATCTTCCTGATGGCATTTACACTTGTATTGGTATCATTCTCTTGTACTGCTCCTATTATCGGTTTGCTTTTGGTTCAGACTGTAACATCAGGTGATTGGTTGGCTCCAACCATCGGTATGTTCGGTTTTGCCATTGCTCTTGCTTTGCCATTTACCTTGTTTGCATTGTTCCCATCATGGTTGAAGTCTGCTCCAAAGTCAGGTTCTTGGATGGAGACTATCAAGGTTGTGCTTGGTTTCGTAGAGTTGGCATTCTCTTTGAAGTTCCTCTCTGTAGCCGATCTCGCTTATGGTTGGCATATTCTTGACCGTGAGGTGTTCTTGTGCTTGTGGATTGTTATTTTTGCAGCATTAGGATTGTATCTTATCGGTAAACTAAAGTTCCAGGTAGATGCTATCGGTGGCGATATCAATAAGCCAATGCCTGTTCCTTGCATCATGCTCGGTCTTTGCTCTCTTGCATTTGCCATCTATATGATTCCTGGTCTCTGGGGTGCTCCATGTAAGGCAGTAAGTGCTTTTGCTCCACCTGTCAACACACAGGATTTCAATCTCAATACAAAGACTGTGGAGCCTGCATATAAGGATTATGAATTAGGTATGGCTGCTGCTAAGGCGTCTGGAAAACCTGTTTTGATCGACTTTACCGGATTTGGTTGTGTTAACTGCCGTAAGATGGAGGCTGCTGTTTGGTCTGATCCTTCTGTGGCAGATAAGTTGACCCAGGATTATGTTCTGATTTCTCTTTATGTGGATGATAAGACTCCTCTTCCAGAACCGATGGAAGTTACTTTCAACGGAGAGAAGAGGACTTTAAGAACTGTTGGAGATAAATGGAGCTACTTGCAGGCAAGTAAGTTTGGTGCCAATGCGCAGCCTTTCTATGTGGCAGTAGATGATGAGGGTAATCCTCTTACCGCTTCTTTCAGCTATAAGGAAGATGTTCCTGCATATTTGGATTTCTTGAACAGAGGTCTTGAAAATTTCAGAAAATAAGAGTAATCAAAATTTTCTAAAATAAATTTAAGTTAAAACCGGAGACTTTTTGGCATGAAAAGCCAAGGTCTCCGGTTTTTTATATTTAGTGGCACACTATTTGTTGTTTATATGACAAGAAATTTAAATTATATAAGAATGAAAACAAAGGAATTACCAGTATTATTGCTGACAGGTTATCTTGGCAGCGGTAAAACCACATTACTCAATAGAATATTGGGAAATAAAAAGGGTATTAAATTCGCTGTTATTGTAAATGATATTGGCGAAGTAAATATTGATGCAGCCTTGATTGAAAAAGGTGGTGTTGTAGGTCAGAAAGATGATTCTCTTGTTGCACTTCAGAATGGTTGTATCTGCTGTACTTTGAAAATGGACTTGGTTGAGCAGCTGAAAGAGATTGCTGATATGAAGAAATTCGACTATATCGTTATCGAGGCCAGTGGAATCTGCGAACCTGCTCCTATTGCCCAGACCATTTGTTCTATTCCTTCTTTAGGTCCAGAATATATCAAGAATGGTGTGCTCCGTCTTGATAGTATCGTTACGGTAGTGGATGCTCTCCGTATGAAAGATGAATTTGCTAATGGCGATGACTTGATGAAGGATAATATCGATGAGGAGGATTTGGCTTCATTGGTTATTCAGCAAATCGAGTTCTGCAATATCATCCTTTTGAATAAGGCTGCTGAGGTTGAACCAAAGGAACTGGAGAAACTGAAACAGATCATTCGCGCTATCCAACCTAAGGCAGAAATCTTTGAATGCAATTATGGTGATGTAGATTTGGATAAAATCGTCAATACTAAAAAGTTTGATTGGAATACTGTTGCTACTTCTGCTGGTTGGATACAGGAAATCGAAGCTGAGCGTAATGGGAAGGAAGAAGATGAACATCATCATGATGAAGATGATCATGAACATCATGATGAAGAAGATCATGAACATCATGATGAAGAAGATCACGACGAGCATGAGCATCATCACCACCATCATGAAGACGAGCATGAACATCACCATGGTCACGAGCATCACCACCATCATGATCACGACCATGAGGAAGGTGAAGCTGAAGAGTATGGCATTGGAACATTCGTTTATTACAGCCGTAAGCCATTCGACTTGAGTTTGTTTGATGAGTTTGTCGCCAGAAAATGGCCTCGTGATGTTGTAAGAGCCAAAGGTATCTGCTATTTTGCTGACGAAAAAGATATGTGTTATGTCTTTGAACAAGCTGGTAAGCAGAAAACTGTTAAGCAGGCTGGACAATGGTTGGCTACAATGCCTAAGGATCAGTTGGAAGAGCTTCTTCAGCGAGAAGAACAACTTCGAAAGGAATGGGATCCTGAGGTTGGCGACCGTATGATTAAGATTGTCTTTATTGGTCAGCATTTACAGAAAGCTGCTATTTGTGCAGAATTGGACAAGTGTCTGTGGGATTAGATTAGTCTGTTGGAAATAATTTTATAATAAAGATAAAGGGTGAATCAAAAGTCTTTGACTCTTGACTCACCCTTGTTGTTTATATATTTCAACTTTTTTTTTATATTGCCCAAATTGTGGTTCTCGGTTTGGGCACTCGTTGCCCGCCTCGTGATCCCTCGTTGCCCGTCTCTTGTTCACCAGCTCCCCATCACGTGTTCCCCGAGGGACCGCTTGATGGGCATGGTAGGAGCGCGGTTTTTGACGAGAATGCTCTCCCTTATATCTGTAGTTTCCTATATTTAGTTGACTACATA
>ULKX01010040.1_pt1 | contig 13655 bp, 15 predicted proteins | sample 1951271 | NCBI WGS metagenome assembly ULKX01 (sample SAMEA4835512, study PRJEB28245) | human gut metagenome | biome: gut microbiome; material: fecal sample | place: Denmark | collected 2008 | reverse complement strand
TATTCTTCCTTTGCAAGGCAGTCAAATATTTCTTTTATCCACTCTTCAGGTATTGCTTTGTTAGCCCATTTGATATTATGCTTGTCACACCACATACCATACGTTGTCTTACTTCCTTTTTTAATCTTCTGATTTGCATTATAGAAGACCATTCTGAACTCTATCTCTGGATGTTGTTCAATCATTAAAAGCATTTTCTGTCTATCTTCAAGCACCCATCTCCCCTTAGTTTCAATTACTATACTCTTGCATACAGGAAAGTCGGGTGTGTAAATGTGATGGCTTTCAGGTATTACATACGGAAGTTTTACACTTTCATACTTGGGGTCAAGACCGTATTCTTCCAACTGTTTAATTATCTTATCTTCGAGTCCACTTCTAAATCCGTGTTTCCTACCAGCTTCATCTACCGTTATCTTGCGTCTCTTAAATCTCGGCACTATAATTACCTCCTGTCCAATACATATATCAATAAGTCTGACATTTTTACCTCTCCTTTAGAATTAGAGTAAGGAAGAGCTGCTGGAATGTATCCTGTCTTCTTAAACCCTATATCCTTTACGAGCTTAGACGCAAATACCGCCGCTCTAGGGATGTGACAGTAAAGGACTGCAAAAGGAACTATCTCATCGAGGATTTTTTCGTAAGAACGTCTTAATATAGGTCCAAAGATAGACTTACTTGTTAGAACGTGTACTTCTGCACAGGACTCTTGAATGCTTAGCATTCTTATGCTGTCAAGGATTACTAACCCGTAAAGGAACGTTTGAGTGTTGTCAAATATCCCAACTACTTGACTGTCATTTCCAGTAACAAATCTTTCTATATAATTCAGGTAAGATGATTTGTCCACAGTCTTTAGAAAGTTTTGTTCATCAAAGACTCTTGAGCAATCCTTAAACATCTCTAATATATCGTTGCGATATAAGTCTAAATCTTCAACTGTTATTACTCGTTCTATCATTATTGGCTATTCTCCCATACTGAAGTCTGGCAAAGATATGTTTGCTAAACAAAATGCAGTGTCTGCTGGAAATTCAAGTGAGATTGAAATTCCTTCGTTACCACTCATAGGTTGTGCAGTACGTGAAACGTTACTTTCTTTCCGAGCCCATTTACTTTCCATTGAAAAGCTTTCATTTAAATATCTACTTTCTGAGTAGAGGAGGGGGGCTAGGTATTTCTCATTTCCCTCAGCAAAATTAAATGAAGGTTTAATTACTTGGAATGAAGAACCCGCATTTCTTGTTGAGAGATTATAACTAATACCGTTCAGTTCAGTAATTTCCATCAGAGTAGAGCATAATTTCCTATTACCTCTTAAAGCTATAGGTTCAAATACTGCTACACAAGACATTCTCGGTATCATAGTACCCTTCTTGAAATCCTGTGCAATAGCTCCCTCGTCAGTAATAAATACTACACCTTGATTGAAGCCAGTAAAGCCTGAAATAGCAGGAGATATCTCTCTAGGGAATAAAGTACCTACATTAGTGATTACAAGTCCTCTATTGAGATTTTCTCCATAGTACAGGATAAATACTTCACTCTCAGCATTGTAGGTTAACCATCTTTTTGATGCGTTAATTCCACTATTCTCAGCATCGAGATAATCTGAAGTTACTACAGGTTTGCCTGATACCATAGCTCCAAATACGTTTACAGCTACGGCGTTTATAATGGAACCAGTATTACAATCGTATGCAAAAACTTTCTCGCCTACTATGACGTGGTCAGACGCATATTTCTGAGCTGCTTGGGAAATTTTCTTTACTGTTAATTCAGTGTTTGATATTGTACAGTAATATATACCGTTTTCCTTACACAGTAGAACCCCGTCCATAAAGTCCTCTATAGACAGTATCTTAGAGGTATCGTCGTAAAAACCACCAAATTTACCAGCCCCTAATGTCTCATCAAAAGCATCCAAGACACCTACTTGAGAGTAGTAAATATATCCACTTCTATCTACGAGGAAAAGTCTGTTATTAGCTACTGCGATAAGCTCTGGAATAATTTCTTCGTGTTTCGGTTCTGTAGGGGTTGTAGGTTCTGGTGTTGTAGGACTCGTAGGTTCGGTCGGGTCAGTAGAGTCAGTTGGTTGTGTAGGTTGTGTTGGTACTGTAGGTTCTATATCTTCAGGGTAGTACACAGTATCAAAAGGTCTTATAGTCTTTTCGCTAATAGTCGCAGGGCTAGTGATTACCTGCTCGCTATCGGCTAGTGTAAAGCGTACGTGAAAAGTATCTTGGTCAGGCTTTTGAGTAATAGACAAGACAGTAACTTGTACGTTATTAGTGCCTACGGCAAATTCTTTATCTACCCAAAAATAGTCAATAAATTCGTTAGGGATGTCTGCTTCAGCTATACTGCCTGAACTAGCAAAGTTAATACCTGAGCAAATCTCTACAGGAGTTATACTTTCGTCTTCATAGAAAGAACCAAACATATAACTCTGTCCGCCCATTACAAAGAACATATCTCTATTCTTGCGGGTGAGTATGATATCTGTAGGATTAACTCCAGTTGCAGTTTCGATGTTTGTTTTGTATTTCTTAAGTCCTTCTCTAGCTGTGTAGAAGTAAACTTCCCCAGTACCAGCAACTATAAACATTGATGTATCTCCAGCATTACATTTTGTAAAACCAGAGAGTATAGTATCTTTAGGAAGAGTAGCTCTTATTTGATATCCGTGTTGACTTACTAAAGCTCCTTTTTCAGCCCAGCAATTCCTTCCGCCAGTCATCGCTAAAGAACCTAATTGTTCGTTAATACTCCTAGGAGTGTCTAGTAGATATAAACCTTTAGAGAAGTCTGAGAAGGATAAACCTCCGCCTTTGTAAGCAACTGAACGTTCCTTATATGTTGCCATAGATTATAACCCCCATCCTCTTTTATACGGCATATGACGTCTGTCATTCAATAAACCGTCAGCATAGTTATAATGTCCTGCCTGACGTGACAATCCTCTCTCAGCTTCCATAGTCTTGTAATCGTGTTCGATGAAGTTATTCTTGCGAGCTTTAAATAAATCATTATACATCTCTGCATTTTGATTGTTTAATCTTGCAAAAACTAGCACACACGCTTTTAGGAACACTAATTCAACAAAAGCATTAGAAGCCATTATAGCATCATTTATGGAGGAGATAATAGTTTTTGATGTATCATTATTAGCCCAAACTAAGTCTTTAGTAGATACTGTAATAGTAAGCTCATAAGCCTTGTCTGGAGTAGGTACTAAATGTAGATATCCTCCTTTTATTACATAACCTTCAGGATGTCCTTCAGGCTTTCCAGCATTCAGCTCTTCATCCAACTGGTTAGTTTCATTTAGAAATGGAATATCTCTAAATCTGCCAGTGTCATCTTTATACTGGATATTTTTAATTATACCCTCAAGTCCGTAGTCAGCTACTCCTTTGGACGTAGTGATTTTATCAGTACGTTCAAGACAATTCATAGAAATGTATAACGTATCGATTACGTTAATGAGTGCTTGAGCAATATTATGTAATAAGAACCTGTTAGTGTCAGGCGTATCCGTTGCATTGGTATATAGAGGAAAGCCTGTAGCTACAGCAACTTCGTTGTATAAATCTTTAACTTGGTATGTCATATAAAAATAATGCTCCTTGTCTTCAGTAGTACGTCTATATTTATTATAGCATACAATAAAGAAAAGGCGGTCTTTTTAAAAGAGGGATACCGCCAAGTCCTCTGAGTTTCGCTACCTTAAGACTACCTAGGCAATCTTAACGAATGCTACAACGGCACATTCAGGGTTGAATACTTTCAAACCGTAGATTTCCAAACCGTGATATTCTTCACCATATCTAGTATGGCTTTCAAATTTTCTCGGAGGAAGTGCTTTGTTTGCCATAGTTACTGTGTTACCAGTACCTGCGATTACTACGAATACGCCTTCTTCTGCTGCTGTAGAGTTTACCTCACCAATAGTAATCTTTCTTGCAGTATCTGCATCTGCAGGGTCGAGAGAAGGTTCAATACCTAAGTCCATACCCAAGATTTTAGAGATGTTACCATTTTCAACTCTGTCATCTGCTGCGGAAGTTGACCTGTCAGTGAAGTACTTAGAAGTCAAAAATTCATTGTAACCAGCCATCGGAACGTAAATGTTTGCTGCAATTCTCTTAGCTTCTTGAGGGTTAGAGCCCGCAGTCCACTTACCGTCTGCAGTAATAGCACCTTTATTGTGCAATTTTGCAAACAACTTAGTGAATACCTTTTTGTAGAGGTCGTCGCCTGCTGTTGCTGCTGCTAACGAGATAGGTGCTACTGGAGTACCGATAGTCATTACGTGAGTACCAGTTGCACCAGTTTGCAAGCCAGCTACTGCATCATCTACGATAGCCTGAGCAACTTCGAGGTTATGTTCTTTCTTAATTCTCTGTGCTGCCAAATCAAGACCAGAACTTTCGTAGTTCCATTTACCTTCAACGTTGTTGATTTCTGATACATAGAATGCGTATTTAGCAGTCTTGTCTATTCTCAACTCAGTTGCGGAGAAGTTCAATTCTCTAACAGGAAGGAAGTCGTCAGCTCCTGATTGGTTTGGTGATGCAGGGATAGTACCAGCTACGCCAGTTCTGCTTTCTACACCGCTATTAAGAGAATAAGAAGTACCAACTTCTACGTTAACAGATTTCGGGTCTACCTTACAAATCTGTACAGTATCACCGATTTTAAAGAACTCGCCAGCGTAATCTTTGTTAACGAGTTTTGACGCAAGGTCAGAGGTTGGTTGGTCCAACAACATCTGCAACTTGGTGGCTAATTGTACGCCATAGCTATTTCCTACGCCATCTGCCATTTTTAAATCTCCTTTTAAAATTAAATATTTCTATATTCAAACGTCTTCGGGGTTTATGAGGGTTACCCACTTTCCCTTTTTGAAAGCCTTTTTCTATTCCATAAACCACTGAAAATTACTTATCTGGTTTCAACAGTTTAGAAAACTGCTCATCATTTGAGAATTCATATTTTAATTCTTTTTGAATTCTTTCGATAATTAATTTATCATTATTAGTAATTCCGTCTTTCATATCTCTAATACCATAAGCAAATACTTTAGCTATGATTGGTGTTAGAGCGGGTGCTACAGCTATACCGACTCCTGCAGCTATTGATGTAGCCATAAGGGCTAATCTTTCCCCTTGTTTCCTATCGTCATCCGTCGGGCGGAGAGAGGCTATTTCCTCAATCTCGCCCTTGAATGCGTAAAATAATGAACGAAACAATCTCTGTGTAATAGTCTTTTTAGTTGAAGAAGCCATTATTCATACTTTCATTTCTTAGCTGTATTTTGCGAGCTTCATTAATTAAAGCTTCGTGTTTTTTGTAGAACTCTACTCTCTCTTTAAATGGAGTAGCCATAAGCTTTTCGAGAACGTTTTCTACAGTTGCACCGTCTCCTTCGATTGGAGCGTTCTTGTTTGCTTCAGGCACTGCATCTCCCATAGCCTCAGCCAGTGCTTCTTTTTTAATATCCTCGGTTACGACAGGAACTTCCGCCTTGTCAGGCTGCTCTGTTTTGTCAGGTTGTTCAATTTTCTCTTCTGCTTTAGGTGGTTCTTCGGCAGGTTTAGCTGCCTCTACCACAGCATCTGCAGTTTCCTTGATAGCTTCAACAGCCTCCTTAGTTTCTTTAACTGCTTTCTTTAGTTTACCACCTACAAACCTTACTTTAGCCACTGCGAGTTCAACTTTATTCTTAAGGTCTTCACCCAAGTCTCTTACACCTGCAGCGTCAATAATATCTAGGAAAGTTTCAGCTACTGAGTTAGCTTCATCTTCAGCTAAGTCATATTTAGCCATAAGCATACCTGCCTTATTAAAGATAGCTTCTCTAGCGTCTGCAGCTTTTTGTTCTTCCATAAAGGCTCTAGCCTGTTCTGCTTGTGCACGAGATTGATTAATCAAACCTTGAGCAATCTGGAATTTAGCAGCATCCTCTTTTTGAAGTTCAGCTAATGATTTATTCAAATCGATACCGTATCTATTAAGTTCTAGCTCAAGTCTGTCTGCAAGTTGCCCTTCGATAGCTCTGAGTTGCTGTTCTCTGGCAGCGTCTCTATCTTGCAACTGCTGCATTACTTGTCTATCAGCTTCGGCATTTTTGATTTCTTCTAGCTCAGCTTGAACTCTTTCAAAATCTTCTACTGTAGGAAGGTCTTCATCTTCTTCCTTTTCCACTTTTTCTTTTTGTTGTTCTTCTTCAGCAGGTTTTTGTTCCTCTGCTGGTTGTTCTTGTTCTTCCGCCTTATCAGGCTGTTCAGGAGAAGGTTCTTCTTCCGCCTTGTCAGGCTGTTCTTGTTGTTCTTCTACTTTCGCTTCTTCAATAACTTCAGCTTCAACAGGTGGAAGTGTTTTTTCTTCCTCTTGTTGTGGCTCTTCGACTTGTTGTTCAACAGGAGTTTTTACCATTACTTCTTCTTTTTCTTCTTTAGCTTGCTCTGGCAAATTCTCCATTTCATTCTTGTTAAGTTCATCTGACATTTAATAAATCTCCTTATTATTTTTGTTGTTGTTGAATATCATTATTATCGATATTATTAATCATATTACTCTCTTGTTGTGGCAATTCTGATTGCTGATTAGGTGTACCCTGTTGCTGCTGTTGCTGTTGTTGCGTGTCGTCTACGTATGTAGTAGGATTTCCGTCAGCATCAAATAATTCCAGTAAATTATCTGCGTCATCAAGCTGTGCTTTAGCCATTAAGTATCTAACCGCAATTAAGACTTGGTCAGGTTTTAAGTTAGAGAATATCATCTGAGAAATAGGTAATTGTAACATATTCATCAGTCTCTGGAACTCACCCTCCTCATCTGCCTTAGATGCGTTAGTACTTATGCTAATCTTTAAATTAGGGTCAGAGTATATAGGGTATAAAGGATTGTCGTACGCAATGGCAAGCTCCCTATTGAAGCAGTAGAAGCAAGTAAACAAAGGCAACATAAAGTTATAGCTGAATACATCGGTCTCTACTCTCATTCTGGCATTAGCCTTTTCAAATAATATAGAACTTTCACGAGCAGTTCTTACAGCTCCATCAGTATCTCCTGCAAGGTAGTTATTTAACCCTAGAACGTTCTTGCTCTGTTCTAGTATCATCTGCATAAGGTTTATACCTTGAGGGTTAGCAGGTTGAGCATTGAAGAATGTAGGTGGAGTTACAGCATCCGCAAACTCTATCTGTCTATCCTTCCACACCCTGTCTGCTTGCATCTTAGACATACTACCTTGCGTGTACATCATCAAAGGAACTGAAGTAATATCTAAGTTTTGAATGTATAAGTCAACTACTTTGTTGATAAGTTCGTTAACAACCTCAGATGCTAACAGTGGAGAAATTCCCCTGTGAGTATCTTTATCAATCTTGTACGGAGCGTAAATAATACGCGGGGTAGATATTGCAGAGTACCTTACATCTGCCAATTTATTTCCAACTACCGTAGCTACGATATTACTTAGGACATTGTAATCCTTAGCTATGTAATCTCCATAATACGTAAGGACTTCAATATTATCTTTATCAGTTCTTGACGAGTTAGGAGTATCTCCTGCAAAAGCAGTCCATGCAAAGAAGTTATTTATACCTCTACCATTCCTACCTACCGAATTGATAATCTCTTGCTTATCTTCAGAAGAAAGAAGAGGATATGCAGAAGAAGAGAGGAGGGTTTTAGAGTCTATGTAAGAACGGATTATTTTAGCACATCCTCTAGGGTCTTTCTTATAATCATACGCATCACAGAAAAAGTTTAACGGGTCAATTCTTTCAGTCTCTAGGCTGTCATAACTTACGCCTTCTTTAATTTTAAAGCTTAGAATGTCTTGACCTGTTGTTTGGTCAGTCATAGTAGCCTTAACCCTGTATTCTTCAGCATTAGTTTTTAGTTTGATAAATTCTACGGCTTCACCTTTAAGTAGCCAATCATCTACAGTTTCAGCAGATAGATTTTCTAGTAATGCAATAGATTTGAATTGCTCAGTCATTACTTTTCTTACTTCAGGTGATTTAAGAATTGAATAAGCATCTAAACCTGTAGAGCTAAAAAGTGCCGTGTATCCTGACAAGCAAGCTTGAATAAGAGCTGCTTTGTACACTTTATACAACTCTGCTGTATGAGGAAATCTCTCCTTATCTCCAGAGACTGCACCATTAAATATTACCGAGAATAGCTTATCAAAATCAGCTCTCATTTTCGAAATACAATCTAAACTTTTATATTTCTTTACTACGAAATCTGATAATTCATCTTTATAATTTTTAAGATTGTAGTACTTTTCTTTTGTAGTTACTACTTCATCAGATATTTGTGTTTGTTGTGTAGTAGAAGGTGGAAAATCGACTCCACCGAATGAAACTCCTTCAGTCATACTGGTAGTTCACTCCTTAATAGTTATGTTCTTCTAGATATATTATAGCATATACCCAACTAATACCGTCTCTTATCGCTACCTTTAGAGATATCCACTGCTGTCTGTAAAGTTTCAAAGAACCACATAGGATAACTGATAGCATCGATTGGGTGTATTAAGTGACGTTTATTGTCATCATTTTGAATTTCCTTGTCTGTAGGTATTTTTAATCCTGCATTAGCAAGGTCGTTTTTGCATTCGTCAAAGTTGTACAACAGCCATTTACAGCTACTATCTACGAAGAAGTTGCGTTCGTTTTTACCGTTACAAATAAACTTACGTAATATTGCTAGACGTTCTTTGATTAATGGGTTACTCTTTTGCACACGTGTTTGTATTGAATAACCTGCATTACTAAAGAAGCCAAGCATGACACCGTAGTCAGTACCATTAGTTTTCTTATCTCTGCCGTGACTATCACCGCATATCATAAATTGTCTGCCTCGTATGTTCAAACTCTCTAAGACTGGCAGAATTAATTTACACATATCTGCAGTAGTAACGTTCGGCTGAATAAGTTCTCTCAAGATATACCATTTACCATCTATAAACTGAGCTAGATACCAACACATAGGGTTGTAGTTGAAGTCACAGGTTAATATAAGAGTATGGTTAGGGTCATAATCGATATGTTCGATAACGTTCTTTTCTGTAGAGAAGTAAGGAAATGCTATAGTATTATCATCAGTAGGGTCAAAGCCATCAATCATTTCAGCTATTTGTTCTTTAGAATAGTTTTCTTCCAACATCTCAACATATTCAGAACCTAGGAATATATTTTCCCTAGAAGATGCACGGATAAAGCGGTAATTCTTGCGTTTTGTTTTAGGGTCTACAAATTTTTTATTAATCCAACCTCGTTTACCTTGAGGGTTTGTGTGAAGGAACATTGCTCTATGATACCCTATCCATTCATCTTTTCCCGCTTGACGTAGACGAGTAATAAGTTTATCGAATATAATCTCATCCAAGAATGAAGCTTCTTCAAATTCAATAAATCCAAACTCCTCTGACATAAAAGTCTCCCAATCAGATAGAGTTTTAAAACGGATTACGGAGCCATTCTTCAGTACGATAGCTTGTTTTCTATCGGTATACCACCAATGAACACCCTCTTTCATTCCCATATTCTCGAGGTGTTCGACGTATTTTCTCTTGGTTGTATTGTCCAACAGGTCTTGAGACTTAGCACCTACAAGTCCTCTGATGCCAGCGAACTTAAGAGCCATTAGCAAACCCTTTAAACTTCCGCACCAAGTCTTACCCGCTCCCACGCCGCCATAGTAGCAAACAATGTCATTTACTACCTTTTTATTATTTGGATTATCAAATCCCTCATAACCAAAAAGAAATTCATATTGTTTCGGCAGGAGCTTATAAGTTGTTACTTTGGTATTCATTGAATAAGTACCTCGTACATACCCTCGACAGCAAAAGCATCCATACCTAAAATACGTACAGATTTTCTTGTACTTTCAGTGTCGTCAAATAAGCAAACTTTTGTACCCTGTCCGTCGCTTTGCAACATAAAAAGAGCTTTATCATTTGCAGGGTCTTCCGAAGCTAGTTCTACAAGGTCAAAAGTTTTATGCCCTAGAATTTTTGAGATGAGGCGTCGTGTGCTAGGATGATGAGCTCTTGCCGTAAGAAAGATAGGAGCTGCGGGAGCTTCATTCAATATATGAACGAGTTTTCTATTTACTTTATACAGCCCTAATTTCTCTTGCAAGAATACAAGAATATTCGCAATTAGTGGAGAGTGAAAGTATCTCCAAGTCCAATCCATTAACTTGGTCATAGGTCCGTACACTAGCGTTCCGTCAATGTCAACATATATTTTTGCGTAAGAACTTAAGTTTCGCATACTATTTATTCCCCTCCTTTATTATTGCTTGCCGCAAGACATTTTTCTAGGTGGTCAATCTTTTGACAGGTTTTTAATGTTAAGAATTTCGTAAACTCATCTGCATAAACAGTAAAGTCCTTGTACGACTTATTACCTTCTTTGTCGTTCTCGTAGTCGATATCAACCATATCTTTAAAAGCCTGAACGTGAAGTAATACGTCAAGGTTCATTGTTACTGCCGCTCTTGAGTATTTATCACTTTCGTCTTCAGTAGAGATTGTATAGAAAGTATTTTTGCTAGGATTGGTTATGCCATATTTAGCGACTTCAGGAAACATACCATTAAAGCCATCTACGTCACTTAACAGTGTCATCTCAGCCCCAGTTTCCTTGGCATATTCCATATATAATCCGTAGCAATGTGGACAGAATGCTAAGTGCGTAATAATTTCTTTAGCAGAATTCTCTCCACATTTACCCGAGAAGAAATTCTCGATATTTCTTATTACAAATTCACAGGTAATAAAATTGTCATTTTCATCTTTCATATTTGTCAGTTATCCCTCCTGTATATATATTAGCACGCATATTGAGTACGTCGTCCCGACTATTGAGTACGTCGTCCCGACTATTGAGTACGTCGTCCCGACTACGGCACTTTCCGTCCAAGAATAAAGTTTTTAGTTCGTTCTTTATATGTAGGATTATCAAATTTATCTTTGTGCCGCTTATCTTTAGCTTTGTAGTAATTAGTCTTCTTGGCAAATTCCCAAGCTTCGTCGAAATCATTTAATGTATAGAACATTAATTTCCGAATGAGTTTAGCATCGTGTGCAGATTGGTCTACATTTTCAGGGTTCTCGTCAATGATATTTATCAACTCAGGGTCTTTGTACCCTCTACTCCTTAATGTAAACATATCAGGACAAGGAGTCCTGCCGTACAACTTTCCACGAATATCAGCTTTTGTTTTTACTTCAGTACCGTCGAATACTACTTTGACATTCTGAATTAAATCTTCGTTAGGCTTCTTAGTGCTTTCCGCTTTTTTATAAAGTTCTTTCAGAAATTCGTCATGCTTGCCTACTTGTAAATTAGTGTTATTAAAGTTAAAATAAGTAGTAACGATATGACGTTTATTTGTGTAGCATTCGAAGCTTTTAGCCCCTTCCATTTCTTTAACGATGAATGTGCTCAGGTTCATCTTGGTTAGTATGTATATATGCATGCCAGTACCTGAAGAGGATACCTCATATTCCTCTGGAGAGAACTCTTTTAGTAGCTCTCTAGTCTTAGGTTCTACAGTTCCGTCATCTAGAAAACAATCATCTAGGTCGAGGCATATTAATTTTATACCGCTAATAAATTCCCCCAACAGGATAGAGACTGAACCTTTAATTCCTTCGGCTTGTACACACGCTTCTTGGTAATTAAATTTGTCAGCATCATATATACCTACGGCTTTTAAACCGTTAGGAGATTTCTTGATTATTCTTTTATCTTTCGATATTGTAAATATCTTGTACGGATAAAGATACATAACGTGTCCTCTAGATTAATAGTACGCCCTTCAGGCTAATAGTACGCCCTTCAGGCTAATAGTACGCCCTTCAGGCTAATAGGGGGTATCCTTTATTTTTTAAGGTAAACTTGATTTCGTAACGAATTCAAAATACTAGGAAAGCATTTTAAAAATAGTAGTGTCCGAAGGTACTCTCTCATTAAGAGTTATGGCAAACATCAAAAACTCTTCATCAAATTCTTTTAGGTGGGGGCACCCCTGACAAGTCATACCAAGACAAGGGTGTATAGGTAAGTCATCTCTACATAAACAATGTCTATGATATCTCTGGCTATTTGGATTGACCATCTTGCATCTCCTTTATTTCGTCAGGCGTTAGCACTCTTATTACAACTTCAAATTTAGTTTGCTCATCTTCGATAGCTTTTATCTGCCTAATCTCTTTTAAGATACGGATAATTACGTCGTACTTTTTCTCTGCTGTAGCTTCACGTAGCATTTTATTGTACATCAGCATTATAGTATCCATATCATCTTTAACGAGAGTATGAGTCTCCACACCCTTGATAGAATTCTTCAACTCTTCGAAGTCTGGAGCGTTTCTAATTTTATTGTAGATAAGATTGATATCATGATTAGATATCTTTTTTGGACAGCTATCAACTTTTCGTAAAGCTAGTATAGGGTCTTCCCTATAAAGAACTGCTAAAGCAACAGCTTCTTTCATCTCATCAGTAATTTCCACATCGTCAAACATAGCCATTTAACTGCACTCCCTTAAAGTATCTTGCCTTTTTCAATTTCAAGACAGTCTGCTTTGTGAAGTTTACCGTCCTTAAATTCCACGACAGCAAAACCTTGGCACCAGTTAGGATTAATACAATATTCAGGGTTCAAGTCACATAAACATCCAGTCTCTACCCATACAAATTTACGTCCTGCTTTGCGAGCTCTATAGGTTGAGAGTCTATGAACGTGACCTGTAGCTCCTGACATATAAGCATTTTCCATTTCTTTGATTGCAGATAAGCCAGACTTATTACCGATGTACGTTCCGTGTTTCATTACGAAATTATCGTTGATAGTTAAACTTGAACACCCTCTTACATCATAATCTTCCACTTTAATAATAGAGAAGACATCTTCAATTAACGAAGCTAGCTCAGGAGCTTTGTTTAATACGTATTTCTCTAGTCTCGTTTCATGATTACCTATTACGTAGAAGATTTCTGAGTTAGGGCACGTACTACGTAAAGTTGCTAATAAAGCTTGACACATCTTAATTTCTTCTAATGGATTACGTCCTTCGCCTTTTGTAAATCTGGAGAGCATAAACATATCTAGGACATCCCCATTAAGTACGATTACTTCAGGCTGCTTTTCTTTTACATAACTAAGGAATGCCTTAACCGCTGCCTTATCCTGAAAAGGAATGTGTATATCGCTAGCAATAACTATAGTACCGTCAGTGATTTTCTTATCTAAGTCTAATATTTTCTTAGCTCTTATCATTTTAGATGCACTCCTCAAATTCTGATTTTATAAACTCCATTAGCATCTCTTCGTACTCTTGAGTTGTCATTGCTTTACGCTTCTTCGATGCTTTAGATGTATTAGCTTTAGTCTTGTTGATAGGTTTTTTATTAGTCTTCATAGTATTTGTCACTGTTTAATTCTACTCCTCTATTTAATTTCTTGTACATCTCTAACAGAGTTCTTTTTCTTTTTTGTAGAACTTCTATCTTATTAGGGGGAATAAAGAAATTATTCTCCCTATATTTAATATACCACGTAACAGACTCTAACTCGTGCATTATCATTTTACGTAACATCTTACGTTC
>ULKX01010552.1_pt1 | contig 14461 bp, 29 predicted proteins | sample 1951271 | NCBI WGS metagenome assembly ULKX01 (sample SAMEA4835512, study PRJEB28245) | human gut metagenome | biome: gut microbiome; material: fecal sample | place: Denmark | collected 2008 | reverse complement strand
CGCTGACTACGGATGTCGGCGCCTTTTTTTATGGGGAAATGGGGAGGGAGTGGGGAAATGGGTTTATGAATATTTTTGTCCTGAAATTGTATTTTCGATTGAAAATACTTTCCAAAAAGTGTAAATTTCACTTTCAGCTTGCCTTTTTATAAGGTGAAGACTGTGGTGAAATTGCACTTTTCCCGGAAATATGACGGCTCTGCCCGTAAACAATTGAAAAACAATTTCCGTGTTGAGTCTGTGCGCTCGGTACAACTTGACACGTTGGGGTTAATCACCCCACTCCATTCTCAGGAATGGAATAAATGGTTCCTTGTGGCCTTCTCGATTGGCTCTTGAGAGGGATGAAATCTTACCATCCACAAGGAACTCCCATGTTTCCTTTCGGGGGAACAACATACGCCTGCCACTGGCGTCAATAAGTGTAGCAACCCAGATGAAGGGACCTTAAACGAGGTAAGTAGTCTAGCCAACGAAAAATTCATCAGTTCCCGTAACAAGTATGGCGCTAAAGGGAAAGCAGTACTTGTTAGCGTTGGTGTGTTTTCACACCAAAATTTGGTGTATTTTTACACCAAATTGGAAGCCCAATATAATTACGTTCTTGACAACACAATGGAATTATATTCTATTGTGTTTGTTGGCAGAATTATATTCAGGTATATTGGGCTACACATAAAATAACTGGACGGTCTACCAGTATTAAAGTGACCAATGGAGGAGTCTACGACAAATCCACCCCGAGCCAAGCGGAAACAGCATTGGTGTTTTAACACCAATTTGGCATTGGTAACTGGGAGTGAGCCAACGATATAGTTGGCTATGTACATCAACCCCATGGTGGGTTGCCAACCCCAGGTGTGGAGAAAACCACGCGTGTCCTCTTTTAGGGGTAAGTAAGGAAACTTCCCCGAATCCGAGAAGATAACTTCTCTAATTTGATTAAGGGCACAAAAATCTCGGCATCCTGAATGTCGATATCCATTAACGCGCCTGGTGCGAACCCAGGTTTAGAACAGGTTCTGTTCTGCGGAAAGGTGGAGCTCCCTCAAAAGGCGTGGAGAAAAACCACGTGTGTCTTCTAAAAGGGCACGGCAAGGGGCATCGTTGGAAGCGATGGTTGTTGATCCAACTCAGCAACGAGAGGTAACCAAATGGATAAAAGTAATGGAGCCAAGTGCTGACGTGCTCGTCGTGGCTCTGCATCATCGAAAGGTGAACCAACAGCACAAAAACATCTCCTAGCTCCCAGGGAAAAGGGAAAAGGAAAAAAATGCAAAACGAATTTGCAATCGGATTGTATGTCCCTGGTGTCTACAGTCCAGCCGAAGAAGATTTGCAAGATCTTCTCGACTGCTTTGAATACGCAGCCGCAATTTAACAACTCAACGCTACTGGCGGGACAAGCGCAAAAATGCCCTCAACCAATATCTCTCCTAGCTCCCAGGGATAAGGGAAAAGGATAAGTTTATGTTAAAAAACAACAACCCCACGCTTATCAGCGATACAATCGCTGATATTTTGTACAACAAAATCCAAGCTCAATACAAAGAGTTTGGGAATCCTGTGATCCACATCACTGATTTTGAAGTCTTTCAAGCGGCGCTTGAAAGCCGCAACCCCGCGAATATCTGGTTTTATAACGCGGCATTAGTCGCGCAATCCCTCAATAAAATCAAAGGAGTAACTGCCAGTTACTTCTGCGAGGATGAAGACGAACATGACGGCGAAATCACCGTCGTTCTTACTGAATACATCAAATAAAGGAGAAGAATAATATGAAAATTTATATTATTCAATATGTCGCTTACGGCGACAGAACCAAGACCGTTCAGGTCTTTGATAAATTCTTTTACACTCGCAAGAGTGCTGAAGAAACAGCAAAATTGCTGCGCGCTTGCGGGCACGCAGCGGTCAAAATTGTACCTTTGGTACAAGAATGACGGCTACGCTACTGGCGGGACAAGCGCAAAAATGCCCTCCACCAATATAACTCCTAGCTCCCAGGGATAAGGGAAAAGGAGGTTTGTATGAAAACCTTAGTTAAAATTATGTTTCAAAAAGAAACATGGCTCAACCCCGCAGAAGCGGTGGTCGAGCTCTACGATTCCAGCCTTGTCGGTGGTATCCCCGCCAGAGACAACGGTTGGCACGTCAAACCACACGAACGCCGAGATAGGCGTCCGTATTACACAAAAATCCTCTACGAACCCAGCGTAGAGGAATTAAAACGTAAAATTTTTCGTCAATACGACGAAAAATATTACGAAATCGAGTTCATAGAGGTTTAATCCTCTATGAACCGTCCTGAGCAGATGGTCGTCACGGTAAAAGTCCGTGGCCTGATGAAGGCATGAGCCGAAACAATCAGCACAAACAAAAAAATCTATACAAAAAAGGAGGTGAAAATAGATGTTTGCAGAAGAACTCGCCACCATTAAGGACGACGAAATCCGTGCGACCACGGCTCGTCTACTTAATGGTGCACCGGAGTACTTCTGGCATGTCGCAGCAAGCAGTTCAGGGAAATATCATCCCTCTTACGCTCTTGGCGAAGGCGGTTTAGTCCGTCACGTCAAGGCGGCGGTGAAATTTGCGAATCACTTATTTGTGATTAATAATTTCACCGATAAAGAGCAGGATTATATTATCTCCGCTCTGCTGCTTCACGACATCCTGAAGCACGGAAAAGACGGCGACGAAGGACACACGGTGTTTGAACACCCGATCCTGGCGGCCGACTATATCCGTGAAAACGCTACGGGTGAATATGCAGACGTAGTTTCGTCACTTGTGTCCACACACATGGGACAGTGGACTACGTCGAAGTATTCCTCCGTGGTACTTCAGGCGCCAGTAACGGAGCTTCAGAAATTCGTTCACGAATGCGATTATCTCGCGTCGCGAAAGGACATCGAAGTTCTGTTCTGACGGTCAGAAGTCGCCGGTGTAATCTGACTAAGACTCGGAGCATACACTGCTTGGCAACAGAAACGTGTCGACCTGTTTATCAAGGTGATACTTGGTGAAACAGAATGTAACTTTATTATCGTCCAGAGCAAGACGTTAAACCGCTCTCTTAATGCAGCCGACGGCGGTCCAAAGCCCGCGAGTAATGCAGATGGAGAAGCCGCTTCATAGTGCGGCGACCCGTAAAAACAAAAATTAAATAATGGCGAATCGGGTTCCCTAGCCAGGAAAGGAGTATAACTATGAAAAAACAATTTATAATTAAAACCACCATCGGCGACATCGTCGTCAGCGCAACTCGCGGAAACGTCCGCAAAGTGGCGGAAGCCATGTTAAAAAACTGGACTTCTCGTCCAGTGTCGTATAAAATATTCCCTCTTGGGAATAAAATTAACAAACTCAAAAAGGAGAATGCCAAAACATTAGCGTCGCTCCAACAAGGAGACCAAATTGGTCTCTTCCCCCAATATTATATGGGATCTCCACAGGGGAATACAATCGACAAACTGATTGTATGGTCTCATAATGCCCCATTAGAAGAAGATGGCGAAGGCCATCTAATTTATACAGGTCACGATGACCTGTTTTACTATACTGGTAAAAATTACGGGCGCAGACGTTGTGATGCCCATGTTAATCAATTAAAAGTTTGGGGGAACATTTAACCCAAACCAAGGAGGCCATTATGAAAAATTACACCGCAGAACAAATAGCCGCAATCGTCGGCTTTGTCAACGATTTTGTCACCTGGGTAAACCAGGAACTTGACAAAGAAATTTCCACAACCATGGAAATTTCCTTCGCCGTGACGCCTGAATACAAGGCAAAACTTGAAGGCAAAACGGAGACTTACGGCAAGTGTATCCACCACTTGACGGATGTCGCCAAACAACTTGTCACCGACAACTTCGGCGAAATACTAAAATAAACTACCGCAAGGCCCGCTCCGAAAGGAGTGATCGGTGCAAGTCCGATGCCCTCTTCGGAGGGTGGTGCTCATGGTGCACATAACGACATCATCCCCGAAAACCATTAATATTGCTAGGGGTCCCATGGCAGGGAAAGGAGAAACCGTTATGAAAAATGTAGCAAAAAATACTATCAACGAACTGGCAAAAGAGGCACGCAACCTCGACCTTGACTACAATGACCAAATGACTGTTGTTAAGGTCATTAAAGCAATTTATGCAGGCGACAACGAGTTGGCGTTTGCGTTATTACTCGCAAACGAAAAACTATTCCCCCTGGTTTATACCTGGGGTGGTGTTACCGCTAATGGAGGATTAAGAAAATGAAAAACGTTTATCTTGCAACAATTAAAAAGGAAACCGGCGGGTCTTATACACTCGCATCTTGCTTCTTTACTAATAAAAAGAAGGCAATAGAGTGGATTCAAAACCACCGCAATCTTCTTGAAGAAGATTTGTATCTTCTCGATGGAATGAACCGTATATTATGGTCCACAAGTTCAACAAGAGAAAGAAATCAAGGGCATGTAAGTCGTAAAAATCATTATGATTATATAGACTCATTTGCAAAATATCGAGTCTCTCCATTTTCTCTGCATATTTATAAGAAAACCGACGAATTTTCTTATCGGGTCTATACATTCGCAATTGGCAATGTACAAGCAGGTGTTAAATGCGATTATAAATGTGATTATAAATTTGGTGAACCTATCATAGACGTCGATCGCGTCGAACAAAAGTTGTCTGAATATAAACAACACAGAGAGGAGATAAGAAAATGAAAAAGGTAAAACATTATAGTTTTGTGTTTCGTAACAACAGCGGCGTCACCGTCGCAACAATGACGCTGGCAACGCCGGTGGAAATCGACGTTTTTGAGCTCGGCGACGACCTGACGAAGTCGCTCATTCATCAATTGGGTATCAATGTACATACCCACGTAACGAACGATAATATCGACTAACAAGGAGGCATAATATGAAAAAATATCAAAATTTAATCAACCAAATAAATCAACTGGCGGAAACCAATAAACACAACGATAATTGGAATAAAAACGAAGCCTTGCGCGTTCAATGGGTAATTGATGCCCTCAAAGAAGATAATTTGGCATATGCCAGATATCTTGCTGCACGATCTTCTTATCACGATGAATATCTCAAAATTCTTGGCGTAAATCGCCAATTTACAGACGAACAAAAACAAACAATTGCTTTATTTGTCTCGGATTTGTGGGATACGAGCTGGTTTGCTCGTAGGCAAGTCAATAAAGCCGACACCATCAATTTCCTTAAAACCTATGGCATAAAGGAGATTAAAGCATGATGATTTATACCCTGTTTATCAACAACAAACAAAAAGACTACACAAATCGCCGCCGCGCTTATGCGGTGGCGAAGCTCTTTAACGTAGTCGTTTTTACACACGAACGATATTTATACACCTTGGAGGAGGTGTTAAATATAAAAACCAACACTTTTTTATAAGGAGGTCATTATTATGACAAAAACGGAATTTTTGAATCAAATCAACAAACTCTTTCCCAATGGCGCTGAAATTCTCACACGAGAAGAGATTGAACAACAACGACAAACCACCATAGACCAACAAGCCCGTATTAAGGAACTCGAGGACGCTAGGGATAACGCATGGCGCCAAGGCGTACAATGGGCATTGTATATGCTCGACGGCGAGTTATATAGTACAGCTCGCCACGGAGACATTATTAGTCTCCCTTATAGTAAATTGATGCAAATAATGGAGGATTTGAAATCATGGGGTACAAGCAAATAACTATCGAGGAATACCTCGAGGAAAATGTATCAACTATGGACGACGATCCGTGCAAAGACTGCACAAATCACTCGTGCGAGTGGGGAATCTGCTCGCAAGCAAATCACTAAAGGAGGTATCGCAATGCTTATCCACGACCTAACCAATTATATCAACCAACACAAAGACGATAACATCAAAGTCGTCGTCAAACAGCACCCACTCAGCGGTGTTGAAAACTCACAGGTCTTATTGACTTTTAAACAACAGAAAGTGAAAATCTCCTTGGCACAATTTTCGCCGGAAGGCTATATGTATCTTTGCATCATAGCCAAGAAAACCCCGAGTGGGCTGCCGGCGGGAAGCAAACTCTCAGGAGGAACCTATAACTGGACTGAAGTTTATTGCAGTCCGTTTTGTAACAAACTCGATCAGATTTATACTCTGATCACCCGAATGGCTGATCACACCGATCGATTCTATGATAGGTCAATGCCTATCGGAATCAAAACGGCTTGTGAAAGAGTCGTCAACATTTAATTAAAAAAATATTATTAAAGGAGGACATAACTATGTCAATTAAAATTAACCAAACAGAGCAACCCCAAACCATCATCGATGCACAAAACAAGATGAAAGCCAATCCTAATATCAATCTCGGGACTGACGAAATTGTATTCCCCGATGGGAGTAGAGAAAAGTTTGATTATAATGGTGAGGCCGACAGGCAAGCCGCAATCGATTTCGCACAAATTTGTCTTGATGTGTGCGCTGGCGACAGTTATAAGGCTAAACGTATGATGGCTTCATGTTATCTATTGCTGAAGAACGGCTATACCGTCGACGAAATTGTCCCGTCTGCGGAAAGTAAGATAGATACCGAAACTTATATTGATTATAAGAAAGGTGTTTTGCTCACGCCGTACGCGTCGGTTGTCGCGTCTCTCACCGAAGACGAACTCAAAGCAACAAAGGGCAAAAAGAATGCCCTGACTAAATCACTCTTGCTCGAAAGAGCAAAAACTGATTATTTGGAGGACGCTCTCGAATCTTACGAGAGTTAATCATCGCAAGGCCCGCGCGAAAGCGTGAACGGTGCAAGTCCGTTGCCCTCTTCGGAGGGTGGCGCTCATGGTGTTCATAATGGCATCATCTTCGTAAAATAAAAATCTTGCTAATCGAAGACTAATGGCATAGAAAGGAGAATCATTATGAAAAATTATATTATCGCAACAGTCAAAGCTACGTTCTACAATGTAGAAAAACAAGTACCAGTGAACCAAGAAGAATGGGACGAGAACGTCGTCACAGAAACGGTGTTCCAAAATGTGGTGGAAGAATTCCACTCCTTACCACGTAGAAACACTGCTGCAGCAATGGAAGAAGCCAAGTGGTTGGCACTTCGTAAAGGTTGGTCACTGCGCCGCAATGACTATGAGATCGAAATCGAAGAACTGCCTACCAAAGCGGTGTCAGTTTATGAGGAAGAAGACCTCGTAAAATTGTATCAAGGCAACAAGGTAGAAAAATTTGCCTTATTGCAAACGCTTGTTCCCGGACAAGAAATTAAATCATATACCAAACGGTATTGGATGCTCAATCCTCAAACGTTTGAACCCGTCCGTACGACGGTGACGATGTACAAAGAAGGGAATATCAACCCCGCCTTCGAACAAGAAGAAGGCACAGGAAAATGGTATTATCTTAACGAAGAGGAATGTCTCTTCACCGGCGACGAGAGCTGCCGCAAACATATCAATAAACACCGAAATATTTGGTTGTTCTAAAATATAAAAATAAAAGGAGAAAGAAAAAATGAGAGACATGACGAAAATTATCGAAAATATTGTTACAAAAGAACCCAATCCCGATCCCAAATATGCACCCCACATCGTGTTACGGTGGTACACTAAAACCGAGGGACAAATTTATCACGATTTGTCTACTGGTAAGAGGTTAACCCATAACGAAAGAGATACATTTTTAAAATGGGAGAACTTCTCCTATAATTATTTATCATATTCCACGGGGGCATCGCCTCGAATCACATATATTAAATACCATCGCAGACAAAACGTGATGGAATTGGCATATGTGAATATTCCAATGAATCGCGCTAAACCTGGTGAGATTCATACGTTTGAATATAACAAAAATTGGTCTGGCAATACAGAGAGGTATTTTGTTGATTTGTCACAATATCCTCGCCGACTGTTTGGGAGCGATGGTGCGGTTGCACCAATAGTGATAGTGAAAAACATCTTGAGGGACACTGGGACTCATCGCAAAGTTCAAATTTATAATGAACTTTTCCCAGAGGACAAAATGACGTCCGAGACGTTCTCATGGGCAAAAGTTGAGTATGTCACGAAATATTTGACGTATCAAAGGCAGCTCACGATTGCAACATCAAAAACCGCAAAAGCAGCATTAATTGCCAAAGGCAATAGTTTGCTTGCGGCGGCACCGACAACGTTTCCCGACAACATTATGAGTGTTGGTATTGTGAGGAATTTCCCTGGTATCTCTATCGTGGAGGCGAAGCCGTGGTTTGGCTTAACAACGCGATTTTATTACGATGGCAAAACTTTCGCAGCAGCCAAATCGCCGAAGTTTGATGTAAGTTATGCTTGCTCAAATATTCAAGATGTTTCAATCTACAATCCCGAAGATTTACAAAACGGGATGTTTAACAAGTATGCTGATTTGTTTGTTAAACCTGCCCTCGAACCGGTAAGCTGGGACGATCGGTATCATTGTCAAAATCCTGATCAAAATAATAAATTTATCCAGTTGCAGATGTTAACAGCAATGATTAGAAATCCGATGTACGAACAGTTGGCAAAATCGTACAAAGGAATCCAGCTGCTTAACTTAACTAGAGGATATACTCAAGATGAACTTTTTGGACCCAACTTAAACAAAAAGGCAACTACTGTTGACAAGTGGTTAGGTTTGAACAAATATCAAATCACTCGCTTGATCTCTGAACAAAACTTCAATGACGCATATGCGACACGAAAACGTGTTGCCATTTTTCGAAAACTCGCTGGAGAAAATGCGTCCTCATTGGATAATCACACCAGTGATATATATATCGATAATTTGGACGCGCTCGAATCGCTGACCACAAACTATTTATGTGATCCAGAACTGATTCCCTCGGCGAAGAAAAAGTCATACAGCTGATTCAAGAACAGATTGACGATATCGCTTATATCAAAGATTCGGTATATACCGATGGAGAGGGTTTAACCTACAATTCAATTGTTTGGAAAAACATGGAACAATAAGGAGGTACTCTATGAAACAAGAAACAATCGAAAAAGGTTATGCGGCATTTGCTCCCGACGGGAGAATGCTACGCAACGAATGGGTTGGAGGTGGTCAAACGGGCACAAACCACCAAACGTTGACGACTAACATCGAAAAGGTTTCCCTCGCCCATTCACTCGAAGAGGTTAAAATGTTTATCAACTGGTATAACTCGAATCACAAAAATCAGGTGACTTTTACCGTTAAAGAAGTCACTCGCAAAACAACAATTGAATTATTTAAGGAGGTCATGCAAAATGACAGAATATAATGACAAAATTGAGCAAATTAAAGACATTCTCAACAACCTTGATCTCGACGAACTCGTCAGTTGTTGTTCGTATTTAGATGGTGATGAGGCCATTTATTCAATGGACGACTTTGACGAGATTTTGTACGGAAGAACACCTTGGGAAATCGCACGGGCAGCATATTACGGAGAATTTTGCCCCGTGGACAGTTATTTCAGGTTTAATGTTTATGCGAACCTTGAATCAACCGATGACCCCGTGTACGCAGGTTGGATTGACACAAAGGATCTTGCCGAACACGCAATAAATTATGGCGAAGATTTTGGCGACAGCGACATTCGAGCGCTCCTCGACAAATGGGACGAGGAAGAAGAAAAGTCCCAAATAGATTAATAAAAAACTGCTGTGCTATCGGCAATACGGGCAAAAAATATTTTTTAGGAGGCCCAAAAATGGCTACGATTAACAAAACCAGTAAACTTTACGCAGGCGACAAATTCGCCATCACCACCACCGACGGAAGAAAACTCCGTCTCGTAATCGAGCAAGACCAGTTCCCAGAAGACCCGCGTTCGTGGGATAACCTCGGAACAATGCTTTGCTGCCATCGCGATTATCAACTCGGCGATTGCAACAGCAACAGGGAAACCGAACTGCAGCTCGCGGAAATCTGCCGCAAGTACGGAAAGAGCGACGAAGAAATCGACGAAATGACGTTCTCTGAAGAAATCCAGTTCATTCTCGATCAAGACGACGTTTGCGGATTGCCGTTATGGATTTACGACCACAGCGGTATCTCGATGTCGACAAGAAGACAATGCTCGTGGGATTCAAGCTTCGTCGGGCTTATCTTCGTCGAAAAAGACTTCTACCTCGCGCAGATGTGCTTGAAAGACGAAGAGGATTGGAAGGCAAAAGCGAAAGAAACGCTCGAAGGCGAAGTCGAAACTTACAGCGACTTCCTCGAAGGGAACGTTTACCAGTGGACGCTTTACGAGCCCACCGTCGTAATCAGACAATCGATGGACGGCAAGGAATTGAGCCGTGAAATCGATGAAGAAGGCGAAATAGTCGATTCAATGGGTGGATTTTATAGCCTAACGTTTGAAGACGCGGACGCATACTTCGACTTCGAAATCGCAGAAATCGAGCAAATCGACTAAAAAATAAGGAGGAACAAATCATGAAAATTTACAAAGACGAAAGTTTACGCGGCTTCGAATTCTGGAGTGGCGCAGTTGACAACGCAGAAGAGTTCACCCTTGAAGAACTTGATCAAATCACAGACGTGCTCGAAGCACTCGACAATGGCGAAGGTTACGACGAAACGGACATCAACGATATGATGTGGTTCGAGCCCGAATATCTTGCAAGTCTCATCGGCCTTGAATGGGACACCCAAACGGGCAAAATCATTAGATGATCGTTAAATAAAGGAGGACTGAACTAATGGACAAATTCACCGAAAACGAGAAATATCGCATCATACTTTGTGTGAAATATGCACGACACGACCTCAGTATCAAGTTACTGAAAGCCGAAATTGAGTATGAAGGTCACACACATTGCGACTCCGAACTCGAACAAGAGATCAACCGAACAAAAGAAAGTATCGCATTTTACGAGGCTCTCATCAACAAACTCGAAAAAATATTATAATATAGGAGGAATGAATTTATGGAATTCACCAAACAAAACATCAAAAGAATCAGAAACAACACAACGTCAGAATTAACGAAAGACGTAATCGACTTCGTGCTCAACGAATGGGACGAATACGAGGACAAGAAAAACATCATTCTAGATGTTCTTAATAACGGGTGCCAATCGGGGTTTGTTGGTCACCTTGTTTATTACAGCCAAACAACGGCTTATTACGAGGAGCACAAAGAAGAAATTAATGAACTCCTTTATGACACAATGGACGAGTGTGGCGTTTACGTTCCCTCGGAACTATTTGGCGATAAATGGGATAAAGAAGACCCTCTTGCCCTCTATCAGTCTAACCAAAACCTGCTTGCTTGGTTCGGCTTCGAAGAAACAATGCGCAACGTTGCAATCAAATTTGAAGAACTCGAAGAACTTATTTAAAGGAGGCCCTTATGGATAAACAAGAATTTATCAACTATATCAACGAAGAGCTCGGTCTCTATCTTGACGAGACCAGTCCCGCCTATCCTTACATTGAAGAGCTTTACGAAGCTCTCCTTCCTTATGAGGAAGAACTCAAAGCAGGCACTTATCGTCTGCTTTCGAGTGACAACTACGAAGCTTGCTACGACGATTTTTCAAACAAAGTCGCCGACATCGACGCCCCTCATTGGTTTGACATCACCGTCTATCGCGCTCCGCAAAGTTATAAATACTATATCGAATTCTCTGACAAACTTTCGTCAGATGCCTACTTTGCACAATCGATTCTCTTCAACACCGAAGAGGAAGCTTTAGATTGGGCACGAAAAATAAAATTCATTCGTTTCAAAGTATATTCGGTATATCTTATGAAAGTCCCCGTAAACGAAGAAGGCAACATCGACGGTGATATCTTACAATTCAAAAAACTTGATTAAAAGGAGGAACAAACAAATGCTCAACAACACAACTCTCAATTATACTCGTATCAACAAATTCGAAGCTCGTAAGCTTTACAATCTCGGCAGACCCATTACGGTGCTGCCGTGTAAAGCGAATCCAAATAGCCCTTGGTTCTCAAACTCGACGGTTTCAAAAGAATCGGCCGATAAAAACTTTGACACCTTGGTCAACGAATTCACCTACTACAACTGCAACACAGCCGAACTGGGACGTCGTCCAGCGTTCTATGTTTTAACTATCAACGAATAAGAACAAAACCGACCGGCGGCGGTCCCGCCGGAAAGGAGTTAAAAATGGAAAGCAAACAATTGATTATGAAACTCAAAGATTTAAAATCAGTCTTATATTCAAGTATAGGAAGTGTTCAGTTTGCTATTGTATATGATAGCAAAACAAATACTGTTATCGAAAACGGTTGCTCTATAGACTTTGCCGTAGAAAAGCACGGAGACAAAGACGTTATACACATAGGAGCTGTTGAAAATCAGTTGTTGATAACAGTATAAATTCACGCCGACGCTCTATGTTCTCTCACTATCAACGAATAATAAAAAATTAAAGGAGATAATAATATGATTATCAATGGAAAAGAAATGTCAGCAAAACAATTCGCACAAGAATATGTCCCCACACCCGAAGAGTTCTCGACTCACACTATGGTTGAGCTTTATTATAAGCTCGAGGATATAAAAACTGTCCTCGATGAGTATTTTAACGGCGCAACCATTGACAAATTGAGCGACGACGAAATCAACGCTATACTGGATATTCACGATGAGTATCTTGAAGAACACGGTTATAGCAGTGACAAATTAGCAAGCATTATTGAACAAGTTCTCGACGCATATCGCATCACCATCAAAAGATAATTTTAAAGGAGATATAAAAATGAAACTTTACAGAACTGCAAAATGGTACAACCCCTTCTCAATCGATGTCAACAACAAAAGTTATGAGCTTGGTGACATTGTCTTTTTCGATAAAAGTGGAGAAATCTGTCGCACCGGTCATGGTTGGTTTACGTCAGGTATTTCAACGAACAACAATTTTGACAAACTTGAAATTCCAGGCGATGTCAAAAAGAAAACAAAGATTGATTTCAACGAAAAACAAGCTTTTGTTGTTCACATAGAGCAACACGGTTTGTCATCTTATGCTCTCTATATTCCAAGCTCGTCCGTCGAATTGTCGGCTCCGACGGCTGTGCGCTCTACAATGGCGGACCACCATTGGGAGATTACTTGGAAGACAAATATCAACGGAGTGTCAATAACCAAATGGCACTTTGTCGATGGACAGAGTCAAGAGATTGTTAAAGAAATCAACCAAATCGGACAAGATATCTCTCGCTTATGGGGTGATACAACCAAAGCTTTACCGAAGCTCATTAACAAACTTCAACAGAAGAAAGATGAACTGGATAAAGCAACCGAACGTGCGTTGGCGATTACGGCTGATGCTGTTTTGAAGAACTATAGATAAAGGAGGTGATGCGGATGATTGCAGAAACAATTGGTGGTCTTGTAATAGTTGGGCAAATCTTGTTCGTTCTCGTAGCCATTTGGATACGACTTCATTCATAAGGAGGTGATTAAATGGACCTGTTACAACACGCTATTGAAGTCATTATTACCGTGATTGTTATCTTGCCATTGGGCATTTGGTTATGTAAAAAATAACCTTTTTGGGTTTTCACGATAGTCACCATTGAATAAATCGTACTCATCATCGGCCCATATTTTTCCCCGGCGCCCATATTTTTTCGGTGGCCCAATATTTTTTTGACGCGCCCCCCATTTTTTTTACAGAGCCCCAAATTTTTTCTCACGAAAAAATTTTTTAACACAAGGGGCAACGATGCCAGAGGGCTATGGCCTATAAGGCCTCACCAAACCAGGTCAGCGACCTATTTTTTTCTTTAAAAAAAAAGAACACAGTCGGGGTGTCTAGCAACTGTGTTCTTAAAAATAAAAATAGGAGGTAACATATATATACGTAAAAGAAACAAGGCGCAATAGGAGGTGATAATAAAAAGATGCGCGATGTATGTGATCTCGGGAAGCAGCGACGTTCCTTCTTTACGGCCGTCAACACCCTTAAGCGGCTTAACCCCGAGGATCGTGTTATGTGAAGAGATCAGGAGGAATGGACGCGAGGACGTCAGCGTAATCACCCGAGAGAAGGACGGCGTCGTCATCGGACGTAGGCTGATAGTCTTCGACGCCATCGGGGAACGTATCGAAGATAAAAGCGTCGCCTGGGGGGACGGGGATTGAGCGCGTGGCTTTTTTTGTGTCCATCTGGAACCTCATTGGGTACCTCCTTGTTTCTCTTTATATTTATATTATAACATAGGGAAAGTGAAAAGTCAACAGAGAATGACAAAATATTTATTTTTTTTTATATATTTCTTTCCGGAGTGATAACAGATCAAATGGGTGCGCAATTTCAGTAACGCGCAACACCGAAGGTGTAAGCGTTTGAAACACTGGCGAAGCCGCGTAGGGGTTGAAGGGGACGTTAGTCCCTTTCTATTTCCTGGTGAGGTCTGGTCTTGTTGCCCCAAGAGTTTATTTTTATTCTTACTCT
>ULKX01012217.1_pt1 | contig 14784 bp, 12 predicted proteins | sample 1951271 | NCBI WGS metagenome assembly ULKX01 (sample SAMEA4835512, study PRJEB28245) | human gut metagenome | biome: gut microbiome; material: fecal sample | place: Denmark | collected 2008 | reverse complement strand
ATTTTTAGAGAAGTCTCATTCGTGATAAAGTATTGTGTATTAAAGATATATGTCTTATTATACACCGAAAAATGAGACTTTGATACTTTTTTCGAGAAAAAAGATTTATACGTGCGTGTATTTGTTGGTTCTTTATCGCTTGCGTACTTCTTTCTAAATTTCCTTCTAGCATCATCCCTTTTGTAGGCAATATATCTTATCCCGAACTGAGGTATATCTTTCTTACGGACTTGAGCCGAAGTCGCTTCGGAGTATTATCGGGTGCAAAAAGCAGACAATGCAATTAAATGGATGATATTTTTGTGAACAGGCAGTTGACTTTTCTCTTTTTCTTACATTTTATATTAAATAATCTTATATTTTATAACTTCTATGCCTCATTATAATAAATAATCCAAATAATAGTATTACCTTTGCAAGGCATCTTACTTGCAGAAAGCCTGTAATGGGGTTAATGTGGGTGGATGCTACTTTTATGGAAAGAGCGTTTATCTGACGCTTGTCTTTTGCTACTCGTAATCTCGCAAATTACTATAAATTGCAAGAAGACAAGACAATGATGGATGCTCATGGTAGGTATATTATACCCTGCCGTGAGTTGTCGTATATGTACCATTAGTGTATATCTGCGGCTGCCCACGTATGGGAATGATATATGCCATGCGTGGGCTTTCTGCATTGTCCGTCTCTGCAATTAGGGCAATGCGAGAGCCACGAGTAGCGGGATGGGCAAAGGCGAATCCCGCGCATTTTTTGTAGAAGCAAAACTCTAATGACTTAATATTCCGATACTAATAGGGATTCTGTCGGAGCAAATATGGATAGAATCCGTTTCGTATCATATAATGTTCAAAGTAGTATGGGACACTAAGTATAATGGCGTTCGTCTTACCATGTCGGCTGCAGGAGAGGCCTTGAATGTTTCTCCACGTCCTGTGTTTTGGGAAGAGCTAGACTTGCTTGGACTCAACAAGATGGGATGGATATACCCTCATGTTGACGAACCGCTGCTTTGGGCTTGTGACCGACGCTACTTTTTCAAGGGGCAGTTTGTACTTGAGGTAAAAGGTGGCAATATCTTCGATGCCCCAACTGTTATTCCACAAGGAGGTTTTGAGAGTTTGACGCTTTCTCCTGTGAATATGGAGAAACTTCGTGAACGCAATGAGGACACCATGTTCATCATTGAGCATGAAGCTATGGATTTCATCAATCAAACATATCGTCGTTACAAGAATATTCGTAAAGTGGCAAAGGAGAATCCTGACATTGATTTTCAGTCGCTTGCTGCTCATTTGGAGAAAAAAACAAAGCAAGAGCATGTAGTTGTCAAAGAAGATTGCGACAGCTTTGATGTTATGCCATTGAGTAAGGCGGAAGAATTAGGGAAAGCTCCAATTCTAAAGAATGACATAGAACTATTTGTTGCTTCTTTTTCTGGAGGGAAAGATTCGCAAGTTCTTCTTGATTTGGTTACCCGAGTAGTTCCAAGCGATGATTTAGTCGTTGTTTATTCTGATACAGGATACGAATTACCATCTTCCTTGTTGCTGTATGAAGAAATCAAAACATATTATGTTCGGAAATACCCTGATTTAAAATTCCTATTAGCGAAGAACCATGAAAAGGTTCTGGCTTATTGGGATAAAATGGGATCACCAAGCAATGTACATAGATGGTGTTGTGGAGTAATGAAAACTGCACCTCTTTATAAGATGCTAAAAGCATATTCGGGGTTAGGCAGACAACCTCATGTTTTGTCTTTTGTCGGAACTCGTGCAGAGGAAAGTGCGAGACGTGCAACATATCAGAAAGTAGCAAAAGATGCAAAGCATACGAATGTCATAAATGTTAGTCCAATTTTAGAGTGGAATACTACAGAAGTTTGGCTCTATTTGCTACTCAATAAACTGCATGTAAATACTGCATACAGAAAAGGACTTGGTCGAGTTGGATGTATTATATGTCCTTTTGGATCAGATTGGAATGATTATTTATGCAATCATATTTTTCCAGAAACGGCACAGCCTTTTTTGTGTAAAATACGAGAAATCGTAGGAAAAAGAGGTGTTAAAGATATTGAGACTTATATAAAGTCAGGTAATTGGAAAATTAGAGCTGGTGGAAAAGGCTTTGAGACCAAATCAAAAGTGGGAATAATAAGCAGTGTCAATTCTCCTGATTTTAAAGCATTACTGACATGCCCAAAAGAAAATTTCTTTGAATGGCTTAAGGTTTTGGGAAATTGCGCTTGGACACTGCATGAAGATGTATATGAGGGGCAACTACGATATGGGAAAAATCTTTATGACATAAAGTTGACTATTGATGAGGTAAACAACACAACACTTGTTGAGGTGTTTAATGTTATAGGAAATCCTTATTTGGTCAGCCATCTAAAGCGAGTAATAAACAAAGTAACATTTTGTGTTCATTGCGAACTATGTGAAGTGGAATGTCCAACAGGTGCGCTTTCTGTAGTGCCAATCGTAAAAATAGATAGTGGAAAATGTATAAAATGCCGAAGATGTCTTGATTTCAAGGAAGATGGATGTATATCGGCTAATTCGTTAAAACAGTCAGAAGGAATAAAAATGGCAACACAAAAGAATAAAAAGACAACGATAAATCGATACAATAATTTTGGCTTTCGAGAGAAGTGGCTTTCATTTTACATGGAGCATGTTGACACGTTTTTCGAGAATGACGAACATGGTATCAATAAAGAAAATCAGATGAATCCATTTTTGAATTGGATGCGTGACTCAGATATTTTAGCTTCGGATTCTAAAAATATTACAGAGATAGGGAAGATTCTCCAAAGTAAGTATATGTCACATCCTGTTGTTGTGTGGGAAATCATATGGGTAAACTTGACATGTAATTCTGAAATATGCAACTGGTTCGCTTTCAATATTGCATATGGACATAATTACATGAAGTCTGAAGTAGAAATGTTGATGGAAACGACATTGGATATGTATAGTAGTTCTGTACGTAAGAATGCTTTGGGTTCGCTTCAAAATGCATTTGTATCCTCGTCTTTAGGTGAGAAACTACAGGTGGGTGTGATTACAAAAGTGAATAATAAACCAGTCTTTAGTCGTTTCCCCCACAACGACATATCTCTTGTTGCTGTGGCATACTCTTTTTATCGCTATGCAGAACGTCAGAAGCGTTATATGCTTACTGTTTCCGAATTCTATGACGAGAACCAGAAGGAGGGTATTTACCGCCAGTTTGGTATTAGCAGAGAGACATTGGAGAAGTTGTTGTTGAGTTTGCAGGAAGAAAGTAATCATGTACTCAGAGCAGAACTGAACATGGGACTTGACAACATCATTCTTCGAGAAGACCTTACTTCAAAGGATATATTGAAACTTATGCTCAAATAAAAGACAAAGATTATGGCAACGAGATATGCAGATTTCATAAAGATGCAGGATTTCCTTCCTGTATATGACATGACGGATGAAACGCCAAATTTGTGGCAAACTTTCATCCCTACCAATCAGTTTTGTGACTTGCTTTCACGTAGCATTACAGCAATAACATCGTCGGATATAAGCAAGCGTCGCTCCATGTGGGTGCGTGGTACTTTCGGAACAGGAAAAAGCCATGCAAGTAGCGTGGTACGCCATATTCTTTGCGACCCATACGATGATATAGAAGGGTATTTGTATAGTATTCCAAATGATGCCCTTAGAGAGCAAATAAAGGCTATCCGTAAAAATAAGAGATATTTCCCTGTTGTATTGAAAGGTGTCGAAGGTGCCTACAATATCTCTCGTTTCCGTTTATCTCTTCAAAGAGAAACCAAAAAGGCTCTTGCAAAAGCTGGCTATGAGATGGTTGTTGACTCAGACTTCACGGAAGCACTCAAATGGGTAGAAAGTCATCAGTCGAGAATCCCTGAATTGTTGGAGAACAACGATGAGTTGGCATCAGAGGCAAGCAACTATGATAAGTTGGTCGTAAAGTTGAATGCTAACGACATTGATGTATTCTTGCATTTGGAAGAAGCCCTTGCTGCGGACAAGACTTATTTGACAAGCGACAATATCAGTGATTGGTTGGTGGACGTTCAAAAGAAAATAGCCGAAGAAGGCATAGCCGATGGTTTGATAATCTTTTGGGATGAGTTTACTAGCGTGATGGATACGTTGCAAAGCGACCGTATCAATGTACTCCAGAATATTGCCGAAAAATCGCAAAAGAATAATGTGTTCTTGTATTTGATTTCACATCGTACGGAACGTACCAGCGTGGATGCCAAAGGTAAAGATATTACCAAGATGAGCGACCGCTATGATAGCGTTGACTACAAGATGGATGAGATTTCTACTTATCTCATTTTGCGCCATACGTATAGTATAACGGACAAGAGTGGATTGGATATTGCAAGTTGGAATCTCAAACATAGTATAGCCCCAGAAGTGTTCGATTATCTTTGTGAAAGCAACTCTAAAGAGGAAAAAGACCATATACAAAACCTCTTCCCTCTGCATCCTTATACGGCATTCTTGTGTTCCAAGATGGCAAACATCATGGGTTCGGCTAACCGGTCTGTTCTCAAATTCATGAATGATGAGAAGAATGGTTTTGCTTGCTTTATCAATGATTCTACAAACTATGACTTGAAGATGATGCTCACCGCCGATTGGCTTTGGGATTTCTTCTATTCTGAGTTTGTCGATGATCCTCTGTGTGCAGCATTCATCAATGTGTATAACTCCAACAAGGATAAGGTCAACCAGATGGGCGATGACTACCTGCGAGTTTTCAAAGTAATCCTCTTGTTGAATGCTCTTGGTATGAAATTTAAGGGAACACCAGAAAAGTATGCTCCTAATGACAAAAATCTTTGCTATATATTTTCGGCAGATAGATGCGAGGAAAAAATGCAAGGGATACTTGATTGGTTGGATGAAAGTCATATTGTGGCTCGTGACATACTGGGTGAATTCAAAATTTCTGTATCAACCTACAATAACGCAGAGTTGACCAAAGAGAAAATGCAGGTTGCAGTAAGTTTCAAGGATGCGGTAAGTATCTTGAAATATAATGATGCGTCAAAAAGAGAAATCAGCAAGATCTTTCTTGTTGGTGAAACACTTATGCGTAAATGTGAACCGCAATTCTATTCTTGTGAGGAATCTGAGTCGGTTCTTCGTAGTAGATTGAAGAAATATACATCGGAGAAGCCAAACTTTCTGCATGTGGCGTTACTTTTCTCAATAACCGATGAGGCACGTGATATGATGGAAAACAGGGTAAAGGATTTCTCGGAAGAGTTTCCTGATACTTTGTTTATTATGCCATCTGAGGTGTTCACGGAAAGTGCGAAGAATCATTTTATAAATACCGTGGCACAGGCTAACGTAAGTCGTTCTCATTTCAACAATGATGAGGCGAGCCAGTTAGAACGTGCAGCTAACGAGTATGTAATCAAATGGAAAAACCGCATGAATGGCGGCACCTACAGCCTATATTATAAAGGTGAACGCTCCTCAGAGGGCATCTTTGGTAATGTTTATAACGTTATCAACAGAAGATATTGTGTCCAATTGTTCCCACAGGGTATGGAGAGTGTAAAACCTCTTCATAAGGAATCTTTGACCTTCTTTGCCAATAAAAATTACAAGAAGTTGGCTCTTCAAATGCTTCAAAAGCGTACCAGGGACGAGATGCTGAAGTTCAGTGGCTCTGATATTCCTGCCAAATTGATATTCATGGATGGGGAGAATAACCTTGTTACGGACACTTGTGAGCTGACGGACACAGCTGTGCAAGGCGATTCTTGGCTGAATACTATTTGTCAAAAAGTGGATGAACTCATGGAAATTGCCAAGAAGAAATATACAGACAGATTTTCGCTGAGTGAAATCCTTGCTCCATTGATGAGACCGCCATATGGTATGTTTCCTAACCACGCCAATTATGTGGCTTTGGCATTTGCTCTCCGCAAACATAAGGATGACTTGTTTAATCCAAGTACATCTCAACCTGTTGGTGACGAGAAACTGACAGACATGATAGTCACATTGCTCCAAATGTGGGATGGTGGTATCTCTGAGCCAAGTAATAAGCTATTGTTGAGATTTGGCTCTGCAGAAGAAAAGAACTTGTCTAAGATTCTTGGTGAGGTGTTCTGTCTTCAAGATGTTAAAGGTGTCAACATGGCAGATTTGAAAAGTTTGCGTTATGCAAATTGGGCTATAACGGAATTCTGTAAGCAGATTGCGAAATATCCGTTGTGGTCGTTGCTTTATTGTTCTGCAATTAAGGAAAAGCCTGAATGTGAGAAAGCATTGAAAGATTTGATTTATCTTTTCAGTCAAGATAGCTATACCTTACAAAAAATAAAAGAGCTGTACAATGAGATTAAAGGTGAGCAAATTGACCTTTACAAATTGTTGGCAAAGCAAAGTAACTATCGTGAAGGATTTGTCAACTTTATCAATAGTATAAATAATGTAGACATAAAGGAAGAATGGTGGGATGAACTAGAGGAAGAGCTGAGCCATTTGCAATCAGAGATTGCATTCCGTAAGAGAGAAGATGTGAAAGATTGTGTCAATGCTTTTTACATCCAGAAAATCAAGGAAGAAAGCAGGCCTTCTGATGTGAAGCCTCAAATTCCAAATGGTATCACTGTTCCAGATATGGTTGCTGAACCATCTATTACTGTAGTAAAGGCCGCTCCTGATACCATCAAGCTGGCAAAGAACTGTGTGAAGTCACAAACTATGCCAAGCATGATGTGGCAAAAGGTGGTTCTCGACCTTATAGAGGAACATCCAGAGGTCTCAGAATTTCTTATTAAATACTTAGGTAGTTAAAGGGTATGGCACATTTAGATACATCTGATAAAGTAAAAGTCTTTGACTCATTTGAGGGACTTGAAACAGAAATAGTCAATGATATGAAATCTAACGACATGTTGGCTCAACGATATGCCGTTAGATTCATTATGCTCAACAATTTCGATGAACTAAAGAAATTAGCCAAATTGATGGCAAAGTTTGACGTTGAGTCCTTGGACTTAGAGGAACTGATGGAGGAAGATGACGAGTGGATTACAAAAGATATGTTGCGGAATGCCTTGATTGCATGTAAGACATCTACGTTTGTAACACCATTTTCCGAAGTTGTTAGGTTCTATAATGACGATGATTTTAGGGGATTCTTCAATGACATCATGTTGATGGAAGATGTTCGCAATCCGCAAAAGCGTATCTATGTGCCGTTGATAGGACTTCAGAATCGTTTCACCGATTTTCTGAATCATTTCGCACGAATAGGCGAAAGTGCGCCTGTTTGGCGGTATGATGCAGAGAAACAAACTGTTGAGGTGTATTTTACGAAATACAAAAACTATGAAATACCCCAAAATGAGATACAATGCAAATTGTCATCTCTACGAGATTGGCTAAAATTTTGGAAGGTACAGGCACCGCAAGAGCGAATTGTCTGCACCTCTCTTCCTATTTCTGCCAAGTTTAAGTATTCCAAACCGGACAACATTTTCAATTTTACCAAAATTGACAGTGCGTACGAATTCATGACTAAATTCATGGATTTGTCTTTTCCTTTTGTCTATGAAGAGAAAGACAAGCTATATTGGGAGGAAATTTTGCGCTCTCTTGAAAATCACAAAGGTGCGTCTTTCTCATACGTATCCTATGTTCATGATGTATTCAATAAGAAAATACTGAATGTGTCTGAAATTCTGGAAGAATGGGTTAAAGAAGATGCAACCTCTTTCCACCGTTGGCTTTTGTTCCATTACGTTTTGCATACAAAGATGGGGGAAAACGACTCCTATTTGAAACTCTGTATGGAAGCAGTTACTGACATGAATGATGCAAGACAGCTTCCTAACTATATTGCCACGCTCATCCTATATGAGATGCCTGCGAATAAGAAGGTAGAGTATACACAAGAAAGGCGCATGCTTATCAAGGAGAATGCTGATTTTTTCAGAACATTTATTACCGATCAAGAGCAGCAGTGGCTTTTGGAACGTACTAAAGAAATAATTCAAAAATCCAACAACTTCTCTAATGCCTTGGAACTTTGTACTGGTGTGTTTGATTATGAGCATATTCTTCTGATGGGATGCTATGCGCATAATCAACAGAACAAGCCTGTAAAGGACGCAGTGAAAACAATTTATCCTGAATTTGCGGCATATCTAAAAGATACAAAGCCATCTTCATTTGCTGTTGATACCCAATGGTGTGTCGAATATTTTCACGAATACAAAAAGGCAAAGTTACAAGATGCGTACATTCCGGAGATTGCAGCATTTATAGCGAAAAAGAATGCTACATCCAAAACATTCTATCAATGGTATTATTCATTTGAAGAATCGCATGATGTGTTAGCAGATGTCAGCCACAATTCTGTGCTTTGCCCAGATAAAGTATATTGGATAGATGGACTTGGAGCAGAGTTCTTACCATATCTGTTGTCTTTTATCGAGGAAAAACATAGCAATATGAAGGTTGTTCGTTCTCAGATAACTCGTACAACTATACCGTCATCAACTTCACTCAATCGCTTTGATGGAGAAAAAGTTATCAAGTATGGTGCTTTGGATGAATTAGGTCATGATGCTCATGGCTATAAATATCTGTATACGCTCAATGAAGAGTTGGCTGTTTTGAAGAATATCATCAATGAAATTATAGATACTTGTCAAAAGCAAAAAACTACTATTGCTATAGTTTCCGACCATGGATTGAGTTGCCTTTCAAGAAAGGTTTCATCCAAGAAATACGATGGAAAATTTGAACATGAGGGACGCTATATAAAGACTAGTTCTGAGGCAGAAACTGACCATGATTACTTGGTACACAAGAATGAGAAAGATGAGCAATTCTATAAAGTCGCTCTTACTCATTCTTCATTGGCTAAAGTTCCTACCCATGAGGTTCATGGTGGATGTACTCCAGAAGAGGTACTTGTGCCATTCATCCTGTTGTCCAACAAAAACGTTGCAAGTAGTATCGTATATCAAGTAAAATTGATAGAATCAGAAATTATGTTGTCTAATCCTATTGTTAGACTATCTGTCATCCCTGAACCTACGAGTGTTTCGTTAACATGTGATGGACAAACTTATGGGATGAAGCGAGAGGGGACTAACTGGATGGTTAAGTTAGAAAACATAACGGAGGGCTCGCATAGCTTAGATGTGAAGCCTAAGGATGCTGTAAGTATTCAGTTAGATGTGAAAGTCATCGGAGTAGGTAATAATGCCGATATTAACGAAATGTTTACTTTGTGATTATGAGCGAAATTGGAAATAAAATAAAGGAAGTTTTTGGTGGGGCTGCTGTGTATAAAAATCCTGCCAATTATGATGTGTTCAATGGCAGGAATCTACCTTCTTTTGTCAAGGATTATTTGATTTCTACCCATATATCAAGTGATGGTACTTTTCAAAGGGCTGCACTTGCTCGTTTTTTGGACGAGCATATACCTAATGATAATAGTGCCATTGTTGCTCGTTTGAGAAGAGGGGAAACTTTGACACTTTTGACTCGATTTGATGTTTTGACAAGTTTGGCTCAGAACAAGACTATGTTTCAGATACCTGATATGGGAATAAAGGCAGGAGATACCTTAATTCCGGATTATCTGGTGGAGGAATATCCTGATGATTTGATTGATGGTGAAAAGTGGGGAATTATGAAGATTGTTTATATGATGCCGCAAGAAAACAAACGTGGATATGTAGAAATGGTAAACTTCAAGCCTTTTCGCCCAATGCAAAAATTGGATATGAATTACATACGCCAGTGCCGTTCCAACTTTACTTTAGATGAATGGGTTGATGTGTTGATTTCTGCAATGGAATACACTCCTTCTGCATTTAAGAATATGACGCAAAAGTTGGAGTTTGTCACACGTTTACTTCCGTTTGTTGAACCACGTCTGAATCTTATAGAACTTGCACCAAAAGGAACTGGCAAAAGCTATGTGTTTGGTAATCTTTCTAAATTCGTATGGCTTGTCAGTGGCGGAAAGGTGTCTCGTGCAAAGTTGGTTTACGACAAATCGACAAAGGCTCCTGGTATCATGCGTTTTTATGATCTTGTTGCATTTGACGAAATATCATCCATTACATTCTCTGATAATTCTGAGATGCAATCATTCTTGAAGAACTATTTGGAATATGGTCGAGCTACTGTTGACAATTATGAGTTTATGTCAGAATGTGGTTTGATGTTGCTCGGAAACATCTTATTGTCGCAAGACAATCAACCGTTGGATTATCGCTATTTTGACTCTTTGCCAGAAGTCTTTAGAGAGTCAGCGTTGCTTGACCGTTTCCACGGAATGATAGAAGGATGGTTGCTGCCACGCATCAATGTGGATATGGCATTACATGATTGGACTCTTAATGTGGAATTTTTTTCTGAAGTACTCCACCACTTGCGTACAGAATCAGTCTATTCACAGATTGTGGATGAAGTGGTGCTTGTGCCAAAAGGTGCCGATATGAGACATACGAAAGCCGTGAAAAGAGTGGCTACAGCATATTTGAAGTTGCTTTTCCCTCATGTGACATCGGTGGATATGCTTAATTTAGATGAATTCAATATGTATTGTTTGCAACCTGCTATTCGTAGGCGTGATATAGTAAGAGAACAATGTAGTAATATTGATGCAGAGTCTTCATTCTCAAAACCAATGCCTGAATATTCTGTATTGTCTCGTTAATTTAATTAGTATGATGACAAGAGAAGAAAAAAATAGAAAAGTTCAATACAGTCAGTGTCATAGTTACAGACCTGACTGTAACTTTTGGCATGGGATTAGAGTTTACAACAATGATCGCCAAGGGGGACCACTAATAACCAAAATATATGCCCTGGGTCACCTCGATTCCATCTATGGAATCAAATGCGAGGTTCCGCTTGATACCGACAAGCTTGTGATACCATTCCAGGTAATCTTTGGCAAGCAGTAGCCCAAAAAGGAGGGAGACAACACTCCCTCTGCCATTGTTTAACCAATTTAAGTTTTAAGAATTATGTTAGAAGGATTTACAGAAGAAGAGTTGCTGAATATGGCGTACGATTGCCAGAAGAAGTACGAAAAGAAGGAAGTTGAAACCCTCAAGAAAGCTCTCACTGGCGAGATTACATCAAATGCTCAGATGATTGAGGCGTTGGAAGATCTCAATAGGGAATATCTTGACGAGGCGGACGACTACGAGAATTATCCTACAGACCTCAATCCTTGCACAATCACATGTTACAAGGAAGCAGAGGAGAGAGGGGATAGTGTTGTAGAGACGACGTACGCAATCCTGAGAATCTTCGGAATCTATGCTGAAGAAGAGAAACTGGTATTCACAAATGACAAGAATCAGCCATGTGATGAGAACGGGAACCTACTTGCGAACGACTTGGAACATCGTGTGTTTGAGGTCATCAAGGGAAGTAAGCAAGAAAACTAGCCAAAACCGGGGAGTAGCAATACTCCCTGTCAAATATATCATAACTAAATTGGGCTGCGCTATCGGCCATACGGGCGGTTAATTAAATAATGTTTCGTCCTCTCTTGCTTGTGAAAGTAGGAGAGGATTTTAAGCCAAAAATGAAGCGATTCAACGTCACTTTTCCATTGTTTAACCAATCAAAAAATAAAGAATATGGTAGAAGATTATACGAAAGAAGAGTTCCATAGACTCGTCAGTGATTGTCGGAAGAAGTACGAAAAACTCGAAAAGGAGACCGTCATGAAGGCTCTGACCGGTGAGATTGGAACGAATTCAGCCATGGTGGAGGAATTGGAGATTCTCAACATCCAATATCATGACGAAATGAAAGAATTCGATATTGCAGCACCGGATCTGAACCCATACCTTATCGAGAACTTCAAGAGAGCAGAGTGTGATGGCAAGAATGTCATCTTCGAGGCACAGGAATATCTTAATATCCTGGGGATGTGCGAAGAGATATTCAACCAGAAGATATGGGTCAATAAAGACGGGCATATATGCGACGAAGAAGGTAATAGGCTATCTGCCGACGGAGAACACAGCGTGTTTGAAGTCATTAAAGGCGGTAAATGATATTTCTAGTTTAATCATAACTAGATTGTTTAAATGATTGTCCTCTCTTGCCCGTTAGGGTAGGGGAGGATTTTTTTTACGGTCCCGATTATATATGCAAAGAGCCTTGTCTTACGGATGATACGGTTATGACCTTGGCTGTTGCGAAATGGCTGACGAGTGTTCCTGAATCTATCATCTCATATTTTGAAGCAGATAGTTATACTTCTGCTATCCGTAATGCTATCTCTTTTGGTGGTGATGCTGACACGATGGCGTGTATAGCTGGAGATGGATGATTTTACGATTTGTTGGTTGTATGAATAGAAATCGATATAAGGGGAAGAAAAGGATGGGGTATGATGCCGGTTTCGATGATGGCTTCGTTGGTAGTGGCTGTGACTCTGAGGAAAAATAGAGGCTTCGCACGACAATGTTATCCGCCCGGAAATCCGACATCAGCAGCTCTGATGTTGTTAACTGAAACCATAATCATGGCTGCAAACATAAACTTCTTCCTTCTAATTGTGCCCCTTTACATAACTTTTTCGAAACTTTTAGCGAAAAAGTTTTGTTGTTTCGAATAAAATTTATAACTTTGCAGCAACATACTCACCCCGCTTCCCTTTAGAACAGCGCGCTCAGGGTGAGTCTTTTTATTTTATATGCTTATGAATAAGATTGCATATCCAAAGGAACTAAAAAGTTTTGATGAGCAAATTGCTCTGTTGAAACAAAGAGGAATGTATTTCGAAGATGAAGTACGGGCTAACTGCATTTTGCAAAATGTCAGTTATTATAGATTGAGTGGCTATTGGTATCCTTTACTGAAAGATAAGCAAAGGCACATATTCAAGGATGGGGCTTCTTTTGATAATGCTTATTCCATATATAAGTTTGATTCGGCATTGCGTAAGTTGGTTCTTTCTGAAATAGAGAAAATTGAGATTGCTGTAAGAACACAATTTTCCTATATCATGTCACAAGAATATGATGGATGGTGGTTTACTGATTCTTCTTTGTTCTCAACTCCTGCAAAACATGCGAAGACTTTGGCTAAAGTTGAAGATGAGTATAATAGAAGCGATGAAGATTTTATTGTCTCTTTTAAGGCTAAATATAGCAATCGTTTTCCTCCAAGTTGGATAACTTTAGAAATTACATCTTTGGGGACAATGTCTATATTGTATTCTAATCTAAAAGGCGGAAGATGCAGAAGGCAGATAGCCAAATATTTTGGGGTAGCAGATACGATTATGGTGTCATGGTTGCATACTATCACGTATGTGCGGAATATCTGTGCTCATCATAGCCGATTATGGAACAAGACGTTTGGTATAACCCCAATGATGCCAAGGAGGACTACTTTTCCTTTTGTTACTTTGCCAACCAAAGGAACTCAGCACGTATATTTTGTTCTTTGTATGATTCTGTATCTCTTGAACATTATCAATCCATCGAATACTTTCCGCAATAAGATAAATGTTTTGTTGGAAGAATATCCAAATATTGATATTGTTGCTATGGGATTTCCTGAGAATTGGAAAGAACAACCTTTATGGAAATCTTGAACGATGCTTATCGTATGTATGAGCATGGTGAAAATCTGGCGGCTATCCTCTATCGTATTCAGCGAGAGAAGCCTGTGGCTTATCGTCGCATCATCCGCGTCATTCAGAGTGTGGCTCCCTATTTCTCGGACTTCTATTTCCAACCAACCGAAGCCGATATGGTGCGCTTGCAATGGCAGGATAAGTATAGTTCTATGATTTACGGACCGACCGACTTGTCGGATGGAACCATTCGCTTTATTGCCTTGACCGTGCTCTTTATGCAGCCATGGTTACCACGAGTTATCATCATTGATGAGCCGGAGCTTGGTTTGCATCCTGTGGCTATCGAAAAACTTTCGGGTTTGATTAAGATGGCGGCACAAAAGGGTACGCAAGTTATCGTTGCTACCCAGAGTGCTGAACTGATCAGTAACTTTGAGCCAGAGGATGTCTTGACTGTTAATCAGAACGAAGATGGTACAACCATCAATCGCCTGAATAGCGAAGAGTTGGCACATTGGCCAATCACCAGAGCTTATCAACAATAGTCCTGAGACAGCTCCGTCCAAACGATTGATAGCTGCTATTCCTGATTATAATAAGGTAGTTGTTGGCATTTGTGTTGCTATGGACATTGGTTTGGAGAAGATTCGTGAGAAATGCCCTTTGTTCAATGAATGGATAGAGCGGTTAATGAAGTGATATTTATCAATGGGGGATAATAACGCAGAGTCCTGCTGGCATCACTGCCAGCAGGATTCTGCGCTTTCCCTATTACTCCTGAGTATTCTCCTTTGGGGGCTCCTGAACTGTAGCTGGCTGCCTTGCCTGGTATTTCTCTTCTGTTGCTGCAGGAGTTTCTTCCTCTCAACGCTTAAGAAAAAAGGTATCATAAATTAACTGTTGGAAAGAGGTGGGTTTTAGTCGAAGTTTAGTCGAAGTTAGTTGAAGTTAGTCGAACTTTTAGTCGAAGTTAGTCAATCTTTAGCTTACTTCTTTGCTATAATGTTCTGAAAAACAGTTGCTAATTATGAAATCTAACTTAGTTAAACTTTTAAATGTTTAGTCGAACTCAAAATGGGTTATTTGCTTTGGGAGTAATTCCCTTCTTGGCTTAGACTAAAAGTATCTGAAGGAGCATAAAAGGGAATATGATAT
>ULKX01024936.1_pt1 | contig 14807 bp, 8 predicted proteins | sample 1951271 | NCBI WGS metagenome assembly ULKX01 (sample SAMEA4835512, study PRJEB28245) | human gut metagenome | biome: gut microbiome; material: fecal sample | place: Denmark | collected 2008 | reverse complement strand
TGGTGATAGATGAGCCCGATTTCAAGGTTCCCCATCCGTTGATGGAGGAGCGTGAATTCGTGATGAAACCGCTGAAGGAGATACTAAAATAGAGATTTTAAAAAAGAAATTATGCAGTTGTTCGAAAGTTATCACTTCATTTCCTGGGCGGTTATGGCATTGGTCCTACTAGCCCTTTTGATATTTTATATAATTAGCTTGCGCTTAACTGTGAAGAGACAGGTTCGTATCATCAAGTCTCTGCGTCAGCAATTGCAGAATTTTTTAGATCCTTCGGCTTTGGTTGAAGCCGTTCGTACAGATCATCTCTTTTCCGAAGTACAGGGTAAGAATTTGGGCGATGAGGCACTTGAGGCATTGAGTACGGAACAGGAATTATTTGTCAAGGCAACATTATATATGAAGGAGAAAACTCCTTTTACCAATCCTGATTTTCGTATAGATGATTTGGCAAAGGCCTTGTGTTCTAATCGTACTACCTTGGCAAATTGCATCAGGAAATATACTTTCGGTGATATGACCTTATTGCAGTTTATCAATCGTTATCGTCTGAATTATGCCGTTCAGTTATTGTCTTCTCCAGATAATAAGCTAAATATTTCGCAGATTGCAGAAGCTGCGGGCTTTCGTTCTCGCAGCGTCTTCAATCGGCAGTTTTTCTTGCGGTTTCATTGCTCACCTTCTGAATTTCGAGAGAATCCTCTTAACCAGGCAGAGGGTGAGATGCCTTCTGACTTGGCAAATACACTTGAAAAATAGGCCAGTGAAGAGAATCCTGCCTTGTAAGCTACGTCAATGAGCTTTTGTTGGGGATCATTTGCCATGATTCTCTTGGCTTCTTCTATTCGCAGGCTCGAAATCCAGGAACTGAAACTCATGCCATATTCTTCATTGATAAAGGTTGATAGATATGTTTTGTTGGTGTGTAGTCGGCTTGCCAGTTCTTCTATGGTGAATTGTTCTTGCGTATAAGCCTTTTCTTTCAACCACAATGCCAATCTTGGGCGCAATATATTCCTGAAGTCTTCTTTCCTTTTGTTTTTATAGCTGTTGCCGGCAGCTATGGCGTTTTCTTCCTTTTTTGTATCAAGAGCACTTGGGCACTTGTTTTCATCTGTATGGCTGCCCCGCTCGCTAGCCAATTGTAGGTTTCCGTATTCTCTGGCATAGCTTATAAAGTTGATGGTGATATAGATATTCACTGCTACCATATAAAACTGCAAGAGCCAGTTGATGATTGCTCCTGATGTGGTGGAAATAACTGCAAAGGCAAAAAGGATATAGAGCAGCCAATGAGTGATGTTCAGCCATTTCAGGAAATGTCTTTGGTCGTTGGAGAAATAGTTGGTCAGTTCTATGTTGTACTGAAGATAGGTTCTATGGAAATAGAACACATGTTGGAAGCATAGTTCCACAATGCCTAACAGGGCGATGATCTGCAGAATGGGGCTGTACTCTTGTAATGCGTCGAGCATAGCAAAAAGGGCAAAGCAAGATGTTGCGCCAAACTTGATTGCTGTGATTTTGCAGCGTCGCTTGGAAATGTATTGATGGTTTATCAGATTACTGAAGGAAAAGGAGAAGCAGATGCCGACGAGATAGAATAGGATGATATCTAAACTCACCTCCCAATCGTATGAGTATGTCCACACTCCGTTGAAGCTGGCAAGCCAGATCCATATATCTATACTCATTATCAACATGCCAGTAGCCAGTAATCTCTTTGACTTTCGATAGGGTGCATAGATGCTGGTTTGGGGTGTGTTGAAGAATATAAGGACAAATCCCAGCATGCAATAAATGATGCTGGTCATCGTTACTAAATACGAATAGTTTTCTTCTAAGAACTCATTCATAATCTTTTTCTTTCAAGTAAATTTTATATATTTAGTTGACTGATAACTACTGATAGGCGCAATGAAAAAATGTTTTGTTTGTGACTCCTACAGTTATACTCCTGCAAAGTTACAAATTATTTTCCTAAAAATGAAATTTTTATGTTCTAAAAATGCAATTCATTGATATTTAGTTGGTTTTACACACAAAATACCCCCCCCATTATGTTCGGTTTTTCTTTTTTCTATCATCTTTTCCTTGCTTTTTTTTCTGTTTTCTAAAATTGCAAATCGTGTTTTTGCGGTTTTTGATAATATATTTTCCTCTTTTTTTTTAATTTTGCGGCCAAAAATAAGTACATTATAAGAAATTGTATTCTAAGATAATAATATATGAAAATTAGTAGATTTTTATCAGTTGCTATATTGGTGTGTTTTTGCATCTTACCTATGCAAGCCCACCAAGCCGAGCAAACCAAAACATCTCAGCAGACCTGGCAGACTAAGCAGGTTGGCTTGAAGACCAATATGCTTTATTGGGCTACTGCTACCCCTAACTTGGGATTAGAGATGGCTGTAGGCAAAAAGCATACAGTTCAGGTTTTCTTCGGCTTGAATCCTTGGAAGCAAAGTGGCGGCGACCATTCCAGTCTTCGTCATTGGATGGTGATGCCGGAATATCGCTACTGGTTCAATCAGAACTTCGATGGTTGGTTCCTCGGTGCTCATGCTTTAGGAGGACAGTATAATGTAGGTGGCGTGAAGTTTCCTTTCGGGTTATTGAAAGGATTGCGCAACCATCGCTATGAAGGATGGTATGCCGGAGGCGGCATCACAGCCGGTAAGCAATGGAATCTTTCTAAGCGCTGGAATCTGGAGGCTTCCATCGGTTTGGGCTATATCCATACTGCGTACGATAAGTTCAACTGTGGCACCTGTGGTGAAAAACTCAACTCTGCCCATAAGAATTATGTGGGACCCACCAAGGTGGCTCTTTCCCTCATTTATTTAATTCCGGGTAGGGCAGATGAAAAACGCTCTACAGATGCTCCTCAGATCATCGAGACCATTCAGCAGCCTAAGCAGAATGTACTGAAGCCGGTGCTTCAGTTGCAGGCTGTCGTTGCCGAGGCTCCAAAGATCCGTCATTTGGATAAGCGTGCCTATATCGATTTCCCGGTCAACAGGATAGAATTGCGTGCCGATTATCGCCGTAATCCGGCACAGTTGGATAGCATCATCACTACCATCAAGGCATTGAAGGCGGATAAGAACCTGCAGGTGATGGGCATCAATATCCATGGTTTTGCTTCGCCGGAAGGTTTGTATAAGCATAATGAGTATCTGGCAAAGAATCGTGCCATCACCCTGACAGAATATGTTCGCAAGATGGTGGATTTGCCTGACAGCATCTTCACGGTATCATCTACAGCCGAAGACTGGGATGGATTGTGTGAATATATCAAATCAAGCAATTTGGAGAAAAAGAAGCAGCTTCTTGCGATAGCCCAGGATGAAAAGCTGGATCCAGATGCTCGTGATGCGAAGCTGAAGCAACAATATCCTGCACAGTATCGCAATTTGCTCACCCTCTGCTATCCGGCTCTCCGCCATAGCGACTACCACATTACTTATAAGGTTAAGCCTTTCGATGTGGAAGAGGCAAAGCAGATTATGAAGACCAAGCCGCAGTTGTTGTCGCTCAATGAGCTGTTTATGGTGGCTCAGACCTATGAGGTAGGTTCCAAGGACTTCAATGAGGTGATGGAGCTGGCAGTCCGCATGTATCCAACGGATGAAACGGCAAACCTGAATGCTGCCATTATCCGTCTGAACAACGGAGATGCCGATGCAGCCAAGCCATATTTGGATAGAGCCGGCGATTCAAAGGAAGCCGATGCTGCAAGAAAGGCGTATGAAATGATGACGATTCAATAATGCTGCGATCAATAGAAATTATATATAAACAATAAATAAAAAGATATTATTATGAAGAAATTTACGATGCTTTCATCAGTGCTGGCTTCAGCACTGATGCTGACTATGGTATCCTGCTCTAGCGACGATGTCACTGGAGGTGATGCACAAACCGGTAATGGTACAACTTCTTTCCTTGCTGTGAATTTAAAGACTGTTGGCAATGCTCCAACAGGTAATGCTCGCCAAACCCGTGCGGATTCCCAAGAAGGGACGTATGAAGATGGCGTAGGAAAGGAAAATAAAATAAAGAGTGTACGTTTCTACTTCTTCAATGCCGATGGTACACCTTACATTCTCAATAATGTGAATGGTAAGGGGAATTATATTGATAGAGAAGTCAAAGTTAATCCGGGAGACCAGTCTCAAACGGTAGAGGGCATTACTGAAACAGTTTTGGTGTTGAATGGTGAGAACCATGTGGCTCCAGCCTCTATGTTGACAGTTATCAATCCAGACATCAATCCAGGATTATTAAAAGATGGTGCACCTTTGCGTTGGTCTGTCATGCGTAAGGAATTGGTAGGTACCAAGTTTTATGATGATGATCATTTCATGATGAGCAACTCTACTTACGAGGAAGCAGGAAATGACATTTGTACAACTCAGTTGACTGGTAAGACCTATGCTTCTTCAGATGATGCACAGAATAATCCTGTCAATGTATATGTAGAGCGTGTCAATGCCAAGGTGAATGCTAATGTTGTCGGCACTAACTTTGAAAAAGAAACAGCTGATGTTATTTTTGACGTCATCAACATGAAGGACAACCAGAAAACTAAGGTAGGTGTTCTTACTCTGGCAAAAGAAGATGGTACTTCCGATAAAAAGGATATCTTTGCTTACATTGTAGGCTGGGGATTGGCAAGTGAAAATGGAAAGGCAGAGTTGTTTAAGCTGATTGATACTCAGAAATTTACAGATGAAATTCTTGGTATCTATCCATGGTCAACTCCTGATTATCATCGTAGTTTCTGGTCACTCAGTGTTCCTTTTGGTGGAACAGGTGCTGATAAAAATGAACCTGTAAATTATAAGTTCTCTGACTATACACATCCATTGGGTGAGGCTGTCTATACATTGCCTAATACACCTAAGAAAGTTATAGATGATGCTCATGTTTATGATAATACTTTGACGAAATTCGTGGTTGCTGCTCGTCTGGCATACAAGGATGCTGATGGTAATTTGAAGCCTGCCGAGATTTGTGAATATAAGGGACAGGAATTCTTGGGAACAGATAATTTGAAGAAGACCTTTGTAAAGGAGATTTCGCGTTTCTATAAGAAGGTCTCTGCTCCTGGTGAGCCAGATAAATATGAAAATCTGACTCCTTCTGATATTACCTTTACAACAACTGCTCCATCAGGTACTCAAGCTAAGAATTACGAAGTCTTTGCTACGTTGGCAAATCCAGACATTACCTTGTACGAACAGAAAGGTGGTGTATGGAATGAGGTAACTGACAAGAGCGTTGTGTACAACATGTTGCAGGGAACCCCTGCAGAGGTGAGAACAGGTGGTATGGCATACTATTATACAACTATCAAGCACCTTGGCAAAAAAGGTAACTTGGGAGAACCTAAGTTGGGAGAATATGGTATTGTTCGTAACCACTCTTATCAAATATCTCTCAATTCTATCAAGGGATTTGGTACTCCTGTTTATAACCCTAAAAAGATTATCGTTCCAACAATACCAAGTGATGATAAGACCTATCTTGCTGCAAAGATCAATGTCCTCTCTTGGCGTGTAGTACCATCTACGGTAGATTTGGACAAGACAGAAAAGAAATAATAAGATTTATATAAATGAAGAAGATTATAAATGATATCAGAAAGAAGGGAAGGCTGATGATGCTCTCTTGCTGCACCATCCTCGGCTTGCTGCTCGCATCCTGTGATTATTGGCACGATAGCTATGAGGGATGTGAGGAACTGCTGAAGACTCATCTGAAGGTGCAGTTCATCTACGATATGAACATGAAGTTTGCCGACGCTTTCCCTCATGAGGTGAAGAACGTCACACTTTATGCTTTCGACCAGCAGGGAAAATTGGCTTATGTCAAAACCGAGGCTGCCGAGAAGATTATCGCCGAAGAGGGTATGAACATTGATGACCTGACTCCTGGTGTCTATGATCTTCTCGTTTGGGCACAGGGCGAAGAGCGTTATGCTGACTCCTATACTTTTGGACAGGCAAGCGTAGGCTCTTCAGCCTGTGATGTGCTCAAGGCTACGGTGAATCGTGCCGATAAGGGAATCATCGACCATGATTTGACTCCGCTCTTTCATGGACAGTTGGCTAAAGCCAATCTCACCAAGATGGAGAAGGGGGGAACGAGAACCGTCAAGGTTTCGCTTACCAAGAACACCCATCATTTCAAGGTGGTTTTGCAAAACCTGTCGGGAGCAAATCTTAATGCCGATGACTTCATTTTCCAGATTACCGATAACAATGGTAAGATGGATTACGACAACAGTTTGATGGAGGATGAGATGCTTACCTATCATGCCTGGTCTGCTTATGCAGGTTCGGCGGGAATCAACTCTGGCACCAGTGAGCAGACATCAGTGGCATGTGCCATTGCTGAGCTGACAACCAACCGGTTGGTGAAGGGACATGACATGCGCCTGCGTGTATATAATAAAGCAACGGGTACAAGCATCATCAATATTCCATTGATAGACTATGCCTTGATGGTGAAAGGCAATTACAATAAGTCTATGAGCGACCAGGAATATCTGGATAGACAGGATTCCTACGACCTTGTATTCTTCATTGACGAAAACCACAAATGGCAGGCTGCTTCAGTTTTCATCAATTCATGGAGAGTGGTACTGAGCAAGACTGATATGTAATCAATAATTATTGTATTTAATCATGATGTATGAGATAAAAGGAATAAGATATGCTGGGGGACTGCTTAGGTTCCTTGTATCAATAGCGATGGCTTGGCTAGGCTGTATTGCTTTGGTCTCATGCGACCAAGGAGATACAAATGCAGGGGAAGCGGAAGCAAATATCACGCTTACCATTTGCTTGAAAGGAGCAGATAAAAATAGTAATACAAGAATGGGGCACCCTTTTGTAAAGCCACTGGCTTCGAGAGGTGAAGATGATGTGACTGAAGATTCGGAAACGGAGATGGAAAACAATATCGACTTTAGCAGATTCCACGTCGTTTTCTATGATGCAAATCATCGTATGGCTGGAATCCTGCAAAACATGGTGCTCATTCATGTGGGCGGTAATATCTACCGGTTGACAGGCTCTTTGCCAGTGAGCAACAAGGTGCTTGTGGGTAATCATTTTGAAGGAAAAATGGTGGTTTATGCCAATTTCGATATGAGTGAGGCTGACTTGCAGAAAGGGTATAATGATGAAATCATTGCCCAAAAGGCGTTTGGTTACGAAGCCAATCCTGAGTATCTGCCGATGTGGGGTGTCAAGAAAGTTGCCTTTACACTTGCTGCCGGCAAGCTTCAGGATTTCTCGGATATCGACCTGCTGAGGGCGGTAGCCAAGGTAAAGGTGTATCTGAGTAACGATATGAAGAAAAATGGATGGAGCATACATAGTATGCAACTTATCAACTATAATGATAAGGGCTATTGTATGCCTGGTAAATATAAAGATTGTGAACTGACGGCATCACTTACCCATGAGGAGTTTTCGCACTTTTTCAATTCCAGACAAACCAGTGGTATCACGATGACAGATGATGTTCCTATCTATCTGCCTGAATACCAGAATAATGGTAAGGAAGATGCGGATAAATGTATCATCAAGTTGAAACTGGCTAGAAATGGAACCGTTGAACAGGATGCACCAGGCAAAGAGAAGGAATACACCTTGCGTTTCATTGGTTATACAGACACTGGAGCGGAAGGTACAACCATCAATGATATTGTACGCGACCATTATTATACTTTTGAGGTGTATAAGGGCAGCAACGGTCAGAATCTCGTGAAGTTGACGGTGAGGAAATGGAATGTACGTGATCACGATGAAATCGTGATGTAACTTCTATGAATAATAAATAAAGTATTAATAAGAAATTATAAATCAAGCAATTGATTGTAGGCTTTTCAAAACATGGCAAAGATATACTATTATATATGTATTTGGGCAGTATGCTTGCTGGCGGCTTGTTCTGCCGGTGATGAAGCAACTTCCTTTCCCGGTCAGGCTGATGCCGAGAACCGGGTAGGGGTGATGTTGCAGCTGTCTGCCTTATCTTCCCAGACTTCGCAGTCTTCCCGGTCTTCTCTGACCAGGGCGGGTTGGGAGACGGATACCGAAGCTTTGCCTGGAGAAATGATGAAAAGCTGGTTTGTGGTGGTGGTACAGAATGGAATGATAGAGAAGATTATCACTTCCGATTTGAAATCTCTGGGTGCTACTGAGGTGGAGAAAGACCAGGTGTTTGTAAAGTTGAATACTGGAGCGACAACCTTCTATTCTTTTGCCAATATCAAGCCTGAAGATATCGGGTTGGATGCCATTACGTCTGTTGGGCAACAGCTGCCAGCTGATTTTGATGAACAGACTTATCAGATGGATGGCAACTGTCAACACTTCCATCTGTTGATGACGCCTGACTTTCAGAATGGTTATCCGATGAGTAATAAGCAGACAGTGGATGTGGTTGATAACCAGCAAGTCATCAGTCTGGAGGTTATCCGTATGATGGCTAAGGTACAGCTTTCTATTACCAATGCCACGGATCATGCCATTGTCTTGAAGCGCATCACCCTCTCGGATGTTACCCTGAACGGTAATCCGAATATCAAGCTTTTGCCAAATGTGGATTCGGCAAATGAATTGAAGGGTGTGAATTTAGCTGATGGTGCGGAAAAGGGAACCATCACGCTGACGGCTGCCGAAAACAATGGTATGACCATAGAGGCTAGAGCTAAGCAAACGGCTTGTTTCTATATGAACGAGAGTTTGGTAGATAAGGGCGCAGATGGTGGCAACCGGTATTTTATCCTTTCGCTTACTACGGTAGATGCGACTACGGGCACTACCAGTAACCATCGTTATGCCATGCTATCATGGAATGAAATCCGGCGCAATGATTATCTAAAGATTCCTATCAAGCTGGAGGATTACCAGATTAGATGGACGGTGGAGGCATTCTCGCCAATCGGTGTGTTGCCGAAGGTTACGGATGATGGCGAAAACCTTTCGCTTGACTTCGGTTATTATGGAGAGTTTCATATCAAGCCCGAGGTCATCAAGTTGAGCAGTGCTGGTTCTCAGACCCTGTCAGTGAGTGAATGGCAGATGGGAACGGATGCAACAGGTTCTGATGGCTGGAAGCTGCAGGAGCTGAAACCGGAGGGAGCTGATGGCGTAAACATCTTCGATGCTTCGCCTTCTTGGATACCAGTCACCTATCGTCTGGAAGGTGAGATGGGCAACCGTACCGGTTCTGCCATTTATACAATGAAGATTAAGGTGAAGGAACAGAATGGCTTGGGTGCGTATCCTATCATCTCCCGCAAGGTTCGCTTTACAATGAAGCAAATAGATTTGACACGGGCAGGAAAAAATACAGAAAAAATAGTATTAAATACAAAAACTTTTGGCTATGAAGGCATTTAAGTTTTACATATTTCGCATCAGTCTGGCAGTAATCTTCGGGTTACTGCCTATGACTGTGTGGGCAGGTGACAAGCTGACCCATTTCGAAGGTATTGCCAACAAGAAAGGCGATTATAATTGGAATGGTACACAGAAATGTCACGAACTCACTTATTATTATTATGTTACCAAGGGGCAGAAAGGACTGGAGCTCGCACTCCCTATGTCCATCAATATCTCTGACTTGGAACCAAGAGGTTACTATCGTTGGTATGATTGGAAGACTGATGCCGCATCTTCGCGCCTGACTAAGGTGGGCTATCGACTCTATAATTTTGATAATGGTAAAGGACTTTATGCTGTTTGCCTTCAGGTAAATCCTGCTCAGAATACTGTTGGTGTAACTTATTCAGCTCCATCTGGCTCGGCTTATGATTCCTGGGAGGCTGACACCATAGCCTGTGATGTGAGTAGATACCATGATGGTATCACGGTGGGATGGGGAACCGATTTCAGCCACGAACCAACCCTTTCTATCCGATATAAGTTTGTTATCCGGAAGGCATCATGGATAGCCGACCAGCTTAGAAGGGCTGTTGTTGATTCCCGTACGGGTACACGTACTTTTGAGGATAATCAGGATGTAACTATTGGTATTAACAGTACTGACAATGGGAAAAGCGAGGCAAACCTTCGCTTGAACTACAACAATGTAAACCGATATTATTTCTATCCGCTAACCACTGATGCTTTCAACAAGAAACATATTTATTATCAGTCGGGTAAACAGGCTGAGAACAAGTTTGAAGAGAGTGATTTCAGCAATACGCTTGTTCAGGCTGATGCTGTAAAGTGGAGAATTTATGATGAGACGAATACTTATTATTGTGAGATTGATCCCGAAGAACAGCTGCGATTTGTAAAAATCAGTCCCTCTAAGTTAAATGATAGGGATTGGACTCATATAACTACAGGTGAGAAGGTAAGACCGGGTTCTTCTCAGCTTCCTAAATTCAAGACGATGAGCCGCTTCAATGTGGTTGCTTATCTGGGAGCAAGGGGGAACCAGTGGTGCCCTGTGGCAAACTTCAGCTGTCGTTTTGCTGAGGAATATCCGGTGCTTTTTGATGATTTGAATACCGGTGCCCCTACTCGTACCCTCTCTTACATAGAAGATCATTATGTAAAAGTTACCGAGCCGATTTCGTTTGATAATCTGTCGGATGGAATGACATACGATGCGCCAACCAAAGACAACAATGTAGCTCCTAATCCAAGTAAATGGGAATTGCGCAATTATGGTTTCGTTTATAAGGATTTGGCAACTTATTCAAAAACTGCCGGTTGGTGGTTTAATGATTGTACCAATGCGCCGGTTCATGGTGAATATGGAGTTTACAAGACTGCTGGTGTAAGCGGTATCTCCACTTCAAGCGAAGGATATAAGTGGTGGTATGGTGACAACATGAATCTCTATGACAGAACCTATGGATTGACTACCGGTAAACAGGCGGGCTATTTCCTTTATGTGGATGCCTCGGATGAGAGCCGAGAGATTGCCAGTGCCGAGTTTACTGCCAATCTGTGTAGTGGTACAACCTTTATCGTGAGTGCGGCAATAGCAGACCTGACGCAAAGTGGGCAAATTGCTCCACAGGTTATGTTCAAGCTTTATGGTGACAATGGCGACCGAGTGGCAAGGCAGGAAAACTTAATCCATTCTTTTGCCAGTTGCGACATGAAGACGGTGGTGAATAATTATCAGTACGGCAAGTGGTATCAGGTTTATGCCAAGGTTACCTTGCGGGATAGTGAGAATCTGCGTAAGTTTCACAAATTCCTCGTCACGGTGGATAACTATTGTCCTAATACAAGAGGTGCCGACTATGCCGTTGATGATATCCGCTTTTATCAGAAGCGTGCTATTGTTGATGTCATCCAGAATCAGCCTGTATGCGATGATGTAGCATCGGCTGCTTCCGTGAAGTTGAAATTACGTGCGGTATATGAAAGCTTGCAATCTCGTGCCTTTGTAGATGCTGCTGGAAAGAGTAAGGTTTACTATCGCTTCGTGGATGAAAAGGGTGAACCGGTTGACCTTGACTATGGTAATGGTGGAAAGAAATATGGAGAATGTGATTTCCATTATTATCAGAAAGACTTGAAGGCTGGTGATACTGAGATAGTGAATGGTGAAACCTATTATATTCTGGTAGATAAGGCTTTCAAATTACCGTTAGGTAAGAAACTCTATGTGTCTGTAAACTTTGACAATCCTGAAGATGCCAGCATGTGGGGAAACCGAAACGTGGTGTGCTCCAGCTACAGCGAATTGTTTGAAATGCTGAAGCAGACGGTGATGATTCGTGATGCCGAGAGTAAGGTGATTGCCGATTATCGAGTAAGCTGCGACCGGACGAATGCGGATATCACCATGAATGCAGACCTGCATACCACCGACCCATACGTGGGTGGAGGTATCACCATTACTGGTGTGAAATATGATTGGTTCATCGGTAGTAAGGAGGAGTTCAATAAGACTCATCTCTTGGAGGCTCTCCATGCTTTCCGTGATAAGAATAGTACAGGTACTTCTCTTTGGGATGTGCAGAATTCGGGAATCAGTGCAGATTATCAGGCAGAAATAAAAAAGTATGTCGATACGCGCAAATTGATTTTGGCTGCAACTTCAAAACTGCAGAAGACTTTCGAGTTTGGTACGCATACACTCTGTTTGTTGCCTATCACCAAGAAGGGAAATATCATCACCATCAACAATGTGGATTACCAGATTTGTCCTGATCCTATCGAATATAAATTCCGGGTGCTGAAGGATGGACCTCGTATCAATCTTGGTTTCGTTGATGGAAAATATCCTAACGACCAGCGCAATGTGCGCATCGGATTGCCGCAACTCAAGGACATGCAGCAGAATAAGAAGTTCCTGCAGATACCAATCAGCAGTACCGAATCTTTGAGTAATTCTTCTGGTCCTGTTTCTTTTGAGTTTAATACGGAAGATGGTATTCAAGTGCTGATGGACGGCACCAACGACCCTATGTGGAAGAACAATGCCACTGTATTGGGAAAGAAAGACATCTTCACGATTACGGTTAACAGTTTGAAGCATCTCAACAAGGAGACGGAACAGCGTACGCTTGATCTGAAGGTCTGCGATGATTATGCCCAATACTTGCACGAAGGCTATTGGTATGACCTCTCGTTCAGCTTTATGCAGAAAAATGGCACAACTAACACCGAGGTTACGAGCTGTCCGGGTACTACCTTCTTCCGCATCTACGTGGTGCCGGAGTTTGCTACCTGGGCTCCTGCAGCCGATGGCGGTATGAATAACAACTGGAATAACGACCTCAACTGGCGCCGTTCTACCAAAACAGAGCTTTACAAGTCGGATGCCGATACCTATCCTGTATATGGAACAACAGCAGGCTATAAGGAATTGAAGACTCAGCAGGCATTCGTGCCTATGAAGTTTACCAAGGTAACGATACTTACACCTTATTATAATAATGGGTATTATCCGCTCCTGGGTTATCTGCAAAAGGGTAGTGATGGTTTTCTCAACAAACTGAACAATGGTGCATCCACCGCCACCGACTACATCCAGTATGATATGATGGTGGATGACGGAAGCAAGTTGGGCTATGGCGCAACCACTCCGGGGCGCAACTATTCTTGCGTGAAATTCTATGGAAATACCTGCGACCAGATCTACTTCAAGCCGGGAGCAGAGGTCCGTAACCAGCACTATCTGGTGTACAACAAGGCATGGGTGGAGCAGGAGCTGAGTTACAACCGTTGGTATCTCTTCGGTTCGCCATTGAAGAATATGGTGGCAGGTGATATGTATGTGCCTGTGAAGACGGGACGCCAGGAGACGGAAGCCTTCCTGCCTATCACCTTTGATGAGGCTGTTAACAATCGCACCAAGATGCCGTTCTACCAGCGTTCCTGGGATAGAAGCGATACCAAAGAATACAGCACTGATGTCAACTATGATGCCTACGACTACAGTTCGCTTCCTGTGAGCGTGCCAAGTACGATAGATTGGAATACCCAATATTGGAGTCATGTTTATAATGCGGCTTCGATGGTCTATTCGCCAAAGGTCAATGCCGATGGTTCCTATGCTTCCTTAACCGGCTTTGCAGTGAAGGTGGGTGATAAATATACGTCTGCCGGCATTTCAGGAAAGGCACTGGTAAGATTGCCAAAGGACGATAAGGCATACGATTATTACGACCCGTCAACGGATAACTTGGGGGGATTGAAGCATGACATCGTTAGGACAGATGATGGCAAGGGCAACCTCATCATTGCTTCGGTAGAACCTTCGAGCAAGGAAGGGGCCATTGGAGCTGTAGATGTAACTCTGGCTGCAAATACCCATCAGGGAGCAGGTGATGGTAATTATTATTATCTCACCTACAACCCGTATATGGCAACGCTGGATATGAAACGCTTCTTTGCCAATGCCAGAAACAAGGCGGCTCTTGGAGAAGACAATGTATCTTACTGGGTTGTGAATGACAATGAGACCAATGGATTCAATACAATTACATTGGATGGTGAGACGGATGGAAGAATAGCGCCTATGCAGGCTTTCTTCATCAAGTCGAAAACCGCTCAGCCTACCATCCACTTTGATACAAATATGACGGTGGATAAGGATGTGACCAAGGGTGTTGATATTGCGGGTGAGGAGCAGAATAGCAGAATCAGATTGCAGGTAGGCAAGGGGACTGCGAGCTCTTCGTATCTGATATTGAATGCTGATGCGTCGCAAGAGTTCGATGGCAGGGAGGATACCGAATTGCTCGGAGATGACTTGTTGTCGGATGTACCTGCTGTTTATACGGTGGCTTCATCGCAGGCTGTCATGGTAAACTCGCTGCCGGAAATCTACTATGTTCCGCTGGGTGTTGTGGCGAAGAAGTCTGAGCTGATGAGCTTAAATGTTCAAGGAGCAGGTCGCCTCTCTTCTCCTCTTTACCTCTATGATGCTGCCACCCGCAAGTATCAGGAACTGAAGGAGGAAGAAGAGGTGAAGGTAATAATGGCGAACGAGCACGGCAGATACTTCCTCACCCAGACTCGCAGTACCACAGGTATCGAAAATGCTGAGGTGGGCGAGAGTGACGTGAAGATCTATTCTCCTGCACGCGGATTGATCGTCGTATCCAAGGTTGGGGGTTCTCTATTAAATAAGGTGGAGGTTTACACCCTCGATGGAAAACTGGTGGCAGCGAAAAAGGCTGCAGGTGCTGTTTCTGTCAGCATCCCGGTTTCCTCTTCGTCCCAGACTGTCTATATTATCAGAGTATCCTTGATGGATACGCAGACTGTAATAACAAAAAAGCTTTCTCTTCGTTGAGAGAAAGC
>ULKX01016444.1_pt1 | contig 16418 bp, 10 predicted proteins | sample 1951271 | NCBI WGS metagenome assembly ULKX01 (sample SAMEA4835512, study PRJEB28245) | human gut metagenome | biome: gut microbiome; material: fecal sample | place: Denmark | collected 2008 | reverse complement strand
ATCAGCGTGGCATCAATACCTGTCTTGATACCTCGGCTCAACCCTTTCATAGAGAAGGGAAAAACTTCGAGAAATTTGAGCGTCTGATGACCGTCACTGATACTGTTCTTCTTGATATCAAGCATATCAATGAAGAAGAGCATCGTAAACTCACGCATCATTCCAATAAGAATATACTGGATTGTGCCCGCTATCTGAGCGAGATCCACAAGCCGGTATGGATTCGTCACGTCCTCATTCCAGGTATCACCGACATGGATGAATACCTGGAAGAATTGCGCGACTTCCTCTCTACGCTCTCTAATATAGAGCGCATTGATGTATTGCCTTATCATACGATGGGCATCTACAAGTATGAAAAATTGGGTATACCTTACCCATTGTCAGGGATAGAACCTCCTACAAGTGACCGTGTGGCTCATGCCAACGACATCTTGCAGAAGGCTATATCTTAATTTCTGCTGAGATTCCTGAGATGAGATTCTATTGAACTGGTGAGTCTGGCTTTGATCACCGGTTTGGTGATATAGTCGTTGACTCCCAGTTCATAGCATTCATCGATGTTGTCCTTGTTGTTTAACAGGGAGACAACGATGATGACCATCTCGTTCTTACTATATTTTTTTCTGACGTAATCTATCACGTCCCATCCATTCACATGAGGCATCATCAAGTCGAGCAAGATGATGTCTGGTGTGTATGAATCAATGATGTCGATGGCATCCTGACCACCTTCTGCTATTTTCACATCCAGGTCAAAATCCTTGATCATTTCTCCGAGAGTCTGGATATTCTCAGGGATATCGTCAACGATCAGCACTTTATATTTGTTCATAATCATTTACTTATTCTTTGGTTTTTCTTTTATTGTACAATTAGGCTTTGGACGCCGCTGCTCTAAGCTTTTCTTGCCTTGTGTACTCCGTATATGTCGCACATGAAGCCTTTGGCTGAGAGCAACTTGTTCATATTGATGTTATCGAATATCTTGTGATGTGTACCTATCACCACGATATCATAGACTTTATCCAATACTTTAGTGTCATCCTCTACATGGATGCCGTATTCATTCTTCACTTCCTCCTTGTCTACCAGCGGGTCGTAGAGGGTAGTCTTGTATCCTGTTCCCACCAGGTTGATGTAGAGGTCAGCCACCTTGGTGTTTCTGATGTCATCGCTGTCAGGCTTGAACGAGAAGCCCAGGATGAGCACCTTGGTCTCGGGAGCCTTGAACTTTCTGAAGTTGCATGCACTCTTGATCTTGCCTGCCATCCAGACCGCCATCTGCTCGTTCACCTCGCGTGCCGTAGAGAGGAGCGAAGGAACCACGTCTACCTCCTGTGCCTTGTTGATGAGATAGTATGGATCTACAGCGATACAGTGACCGCCTACCAGTCCTGGGGTAGCAGGAACGAAGTTCCATTTTGTGCTGGCTGCTTCCGTCACATCCTCGATGCTGATGTTCATCTTGTCGAAGATTTTTTCCATCTCGTTGAAGAATGCTATCTGAACATCTCGCTGGCAGTTCTCCATCAGCTTGCAGGCTTCGGCTATTTTGATGCTCTTCGCCTTGTGAGTGCCATGGGTGAGAACCGAGCTGTATAGGTTGTCGATGATTTCTGCCGCTTCGGGTGTAGAACCACTGGTCACCTTTACGATGTTCTCTATGGTGTGGACGGTATCTCCCGGGTTGATTCTCTCAGGTGAGAAACCTACGAAGAAGTTATCGTTCAGCTTGAGTCCCGATGTTGATGCCAGCAACGGAGCGCATACTTCTTCTGTCAGTCCGGGATAGACTGTAGATTCATATACCACGATGTCTCCCGGTTTCAGGATTTTGCCTACTGCTGTAGTAGCATTTCTGACGCAGCTGATATCAGGTTTGTTCGACTTGTTTACCGGTGTCGGTACAGCTATGATGTATACATTGCAGCCTTTCAAGTCGCTGATGTCGCAGGTCAGCTTTAGTCCCCTTTCGAGAGCTTTAGACAGCATTCTGTCTTCCGCTCCCTGTTTCCTGGCTAATTTAGCTACCTTGGCAGCATTGATGTCGTAACCCCAAGTATCGTATTTCTTTGAGAATAAGCATGCAAGCGGTGTACCTACATAGCCTAGTCCAATCACGCCTATCTTAAACTCAAAAGATTTGTTACTCATATACTATATATATTAAGTTTGTATTATTGTTTATTCATTTTTTACATTCCCTCCAGCTGAGCGTATCGGGAAGTTTTCTCCGGATTCCATGCATCGGCATACGAGCGATGGAAGAAGAGCTCCTGCAGATGGGCTGAAAGTCGGGCGATACGCAGGAAGTAACCTGTATACGGCGACATCAGCGGCAAGAATCGGTAGAGGAACATTTCCTCTTTTCTTCTCTCTGTCACCATCATCACCAGCAGGAAGGCGAATTGGGAGAAGCATACTCGGATGAAGTAGCCCAGCGCCAATATCTCTACGATGTGGCTATTGAAGGTGATGGCGAGTTTCACGATATACCACAACCACAGGAAGTTGAGGAAGCAGTCGTACGTTACGCTCTCCATGTTGGAGATCCAGTTCAATATAGACCAGTTCTTGGTTGGCAGCAGGATGTCGCGGTGTTTGCGCAAGCGGAATCTTACGAGCGAACGCGACCATCTGATACGCTGGTGATACAGTTTATACCATTGCGTTGGCACATTGGTCATGCAGATGGCATCTTCTGCGAATTTCACCTTGTATCCTGCCTTTCTTATCTTTTGTGTGAGGTCACCATCCAGTCCTGGTCCGATGTCCCAGAATCCTACCTCTTTCAGTGTTGCTCTGTCAAAGGCGCCGAAGGCACCCGATATGATGTGGTAGATGCCCAGCTCGCTCGTCACGATACGTCCCACCTGTATTCGTTTCAGGTATTCGAACGCCTGCAGCGATGAGCAGATGGTCTCCTTGTTGTTGCGTACCTTCACGCATCCGCCTACACCCTTTACCATACCGTCGATGTAGAAGGGGAGGAGAATCTTCTCCAGCGCATCACGGTCCAGTGATGAGTCGGCATCCAGGCAGACGATGTATTTTCCTTTAGCCATCTGTGCACCATAGTTGCTTGCCGCAGCCTTGCCTCCTCGGTCTTCTAGTCTCAGATAATGGGTGATGTAACCAGCCCGATAGAGGTCGGTGCATATCAGTTTGGTGTAGTTATCGCTGCCGTCGTCTACCACTATGATTTCATAGTTTCTGTAGGTCTGTTCGGCGAGCGATTTCACCATCTTGTATATATGTTTTCCCTCATTCTTTCCCGGTACGAGTATCGAAACGAGCGGATTCTCTCTGTAGAGATAGAATCTTGCCACTTCCTTTTCCTTTTCTATCTTGTTCTTATTGGTCAGTCGGTTGAATATTACCAGATATTCCAGCAGGTAATATCTCGGCATCTCAATGAAGAACAGAAACCAGTAGGTACTCAGGATGCTGCTCAGTGAGAGTGTACCCAACCAGTCCATGAAGTGGTTCAGAGTTTCTACGATTTCAAACATACCTACTCATCTCCTTTCTTTACTAGTTGTTTCTTATCTCAATATCGTGAGCGCCAGTATGGCTAGCAGTACCAGTACACCGGCAATGGTAATCAGCACGGCTACCAGCTGCTTGTATAGCTTGACGCGCTTCATGATCTTGTCGTTCTCATCTTCCTTCGGCTTTATTTCCAGTGGGGTCTCTGCGGTCTTGTTTTCTTCTTCTTCGGTCATTTCTTCCTCCGAATAACCGCAGTAGTCGTCTGGAGTCAGCTCTACGTAGTTCATCTTGTTGAAGAATTCTTCGTAGTTGCCGGTCACCTCCTTGGTCTTGGTATCGAGAACGCAGCATATCAGCTCGTCCGGTTCTATCTTGTCGGCCACCTTTCTGATAGCCTTTGACATCTGCTTGCTCAGTTCATGCTGTGCATCCTCTATGGTGATGTCGCTGAATACGGAATACGTGATGTAGAAGATGTTGTTGTTGTACGACACCTTGTGGTTGGAGAAGAGGCGGCAGAAGTTGGCTTGCAGACTGTCCTTGATCTTCACCGTGTCCTGTTCGGCATTCAGTATCCATATCTTTCCTACCAGTACAGATACCTGTTCCTTGCGGTAGGTCTCCATCAGGAGTCGGCGCAGGCGGTTTACCAGCAGCTGATATTCCATGAAGTTGTCATAGAGGTAGGTCATGTTGTTGAGTATGAGGCTGTCCTGTGTCAGGGCGCGCACACCTTCCTCTGTTATCTCATAGTCTACTACGTCTCGTGGCACCAGTGCATTCACCGGGAAGGTACTCTCGCAGTAGCAGCAGGTAGCCTTGTTCAGTGGCGTTGTGAACGAGTTCTCACAGTCGTTGCAGGTATATACCTCTGCAGGTCGGTCATAGTCTACACCGATGTGGCGCAGTTTCTTGTGACATTTCGGACAGACCAGCATACCGCCGATGTTGTATGAACTCTCCGGCGATACGTTGGCGCAGCTGAAGTGGTGGATGATGTTCTGAATCTTCAGGTTGGAACTTCCACACTTCGGGCAGCACTCTGTATACAATAGGTGCGAGTGGTTGCACTTCGGGCAGAGGTGTTCCTTGATGAGGAAGCGGTGCATCTTGAGTACACCATATTCCACCATTGTATCCTTGAACATGAACATCTCGTTGAGATGGAACAGACCCATACTGTGATAGTGCTCAAAGATAGGGTTGATGTATCCCAGCGATGATTTCTCCAGGAGTCGGTGTCCCATGATTCTCTGGTCGCGTGATAGGAGATATCTCAGAATGTTGGCAAAGAGCTGGTTCGGCTGTGTAGGTCTTGCAGTTTCCTGCTTGATGCCGTACTTCTTTTTTGCCATCTTGATTCGGTCGATAATCTCGTAAACTTTCTCATTGCTCATGTCGCTGACGTATGCGTCTACGATATAGTCAGTGATCTGTTCCTTTCCCGATACCGCCGTATTGACGAACAGCGGCTTATAGCTACATTTATACGATAGGATAGGGCTGGCTCCAAACAGGATTGCATGGAACGCACGTTCACTCGTCGTATTGATGTATATGCAGTCGAAGTAGTCTGACTGGATATCTGGTGTTGAGTCGATATCGATGTAGGTATCGATGGTCAGCACCATGTCTCCTCTTTTGTTTCTTCTTAGTCCAATCATTTCTTCACGTTGTCTTTGTTTTGGTCAGGTGTGACGAGCTTTGAACTTCTCATCACATTTTGATTCTTGTCCACTGGGATGGTATACATCGGCAGTGGCTTAGGGTCTAACATCGCACTGATCTTGTTCACCCTGATTCTCACCGGCAGTTTGTTGCTCATCACCCAAGCCGGTACTCGCTGGTTGGGTTTGAAGGTGAATACTGCCACTACGGCATTTGCATCGTGCGAGAAGTTGCTCTGCAGGTGCTTTGGAATTTCCTCCACTCTCAGACCCACCATCTGCAGCTTAGCCTTCAGTACCAGGTCCTTGTTCACGATGACGTCAGCATCGTCAGGACTTTCCATATACTTGATTTTCTCACTAGGCACGTATGTGATGATGCCCAGGTGGCATGCTGCATAGTCGGTATGCTGGATGGTGAGCACTTCATCGCTCTTGAACACCAGTGTCTTGTCGCTCACGTTCACCTTTGTGACGTAGGCGTCGGCAGGCGCACAGCAGTAGTGTATCAGAGCGTGGTTGTAGATGCTGGTATTGCTGGAGTATGGCATGTCAGCACCCGCCATGCCTGCACCTCTTCTGCTCATGAAGTTATAGGTGGTGTTCTTGGCTTGTGAGTAGATGGTCACCTTGTTCATCTGCTTTCTTATTTCTTCCTCCACCTCGGCAATCTCAGCATCCAGCTGGTTGCGCTTGGTGTTGTTGGTCAGTCCGTAGTAGATGTCCGAGCTTTCCGATGCCTTCTGTTTCTTCAGCTCAGCCAGTCGGGTGCGCAGCACCGGAATCTCTTCTCTAGCCAGTTTTGCCTGCACTTCCATGTCGTGGGTTTCCTTTACCGCCGAAGGAATGATGTTTGGGTCGTATTGGGTTACGATATTTCCCAGCAGTACGTAGGAGTAGAGCGTATCACCTTTGTGTACTATTTCTCCCACCTCCTTGTTTACCTTCAGAATGTAGATGTCGTCAACCGCACAGATATGGTTCTCATCGAGTGTTACATATCCGTCATAGATGGCCCAGATCATTCGGGTAACGATATAGTATGCTGCCAGTACGATGATGAGGAGGAAAATCAGCGCGAATATAATCTGCTGTCTAGCCAAGCGGTGGCTTTGCGATTTCAGCAAGTCGGCCATCGCCTGTTCCTGTGGCGTGCTGTCATATTGAAACTCATTCATAGTTCGATCTCGTTGAATATATTGTTGTTGTTATAGATGCTTACTGCCTTCTCTATATTGATGATGGCGAGTCCGCGGTTCAACATCAGCTTGTACATTCTTTCCATGCTTTCCAGGAGTCCGGTATATTCTTCCATTCTCATCAGGTAGTTGTACCCGTTTTTCTGGTTTTTATATGCGAACCGTCGCATGTCGATGTATTTTCCTGTCTGCTGTATGTGGTAAGCCTCAGTGGCTATAGCCTGGTTGAGGTTTTCTATCTTTTTCAGCAGGATTTTTACCGACTGTCTGATTTCCTTCACGTCGGTGCTTCTGCTGTTCATGATAATCTTTTTCTGTGTCTCCAGTGCCTTTCTCTTTCTTGGATTTTCGTTGTAGATTGGCACGGTGAATCTGATTCCTACATCACCATTGTGCGAGAACTTGTCGTTGCTCTGCCAGTAGGTTGACCATCTGGCGAATGGAGTGAGTCGGGTAGTGCTGAGATAGTTGTTCAGCTTGCTTTCGTTGTTGGCTATCTCCAGCTTTGTCATTACGATTCTTGCATCCAGGCTTTCCTTGTCTACGTGTTCCCAGAGGGCTGTGGTGTCTACCACCACGCGGGTAGGCTTGATGCGGTAAATCGGTTTGTTGGTGATGTCTCTGTCGGAGCAGAGGATGGAGATGTCGTATTCCGCCTCCAGCTTGTCGTTCATCACCTTGAGCATCTTGTCGTTGCTTATTCGGTCTTTCTCCAGCATATACTGGTAAGCCTCGTTCATGATGTCGAGGTTGTCCAGCTTGTGTGCTATGACGGTACCGATATAGAAGTTATATTGTTCGGTCAGCTCATCTGCTGCCTTTTCATAGATGTCTGCAGTCAGTCTCTTTTTGTCTTGTAGACGTGAGAGTTCGTTAGCTAGGGCCACTTTGTTTCTCTTTTCCTTTCCCTGGTAGAACTTGCTGTTGATGATGTTCCATCCCAGTTCGGCCTGTACTTTGGCTTTGTACTTGGAGACCTGTTCTGCATCGTCGTTGTCGGCATCGAAGTATGCGTCTGGTCTGGCGTATATCTGACCAGTCACTTCCAGTCCGTTATGTCTGTTGATAGCCAACTGTTCGTATGCAGTTTTAGCCCAGTATAATGAGTCAGTGGTTTTAATGTCAGCAGTATGTTGTTTGTTGAGTCCCAGTTCGATGACTGGTGATTTCACCCAGATTGGGTTATTGATGAGTGTGTCGAGTTGTGCGAAGCGTTGGTTGAAGTGTCTCAATACGTTTTCGTTCTTCAGATTTTCGTAGACGAGCATTTTAGGGCTGAAACTCTTCTGCTGTCTTTTGCCTTGAGTTTGTGCCCCAGTCTGCTGTGCTCCGATGAGAGTCAGGAGAGTGGTAGTTGTGTATAGTATTAATTTACGCTTCATAGCTTTACTTATTTAAACACGATGAATGCAGCTGCAAGCTGTTGCAGCTGCAAGCTGTTGCAGCTGCATTCACTATGTTCTTAGTTTATTAAAATATCTATATCAATCTGTATACTAGTTTTTTACGCTAGCTTTTAAGATTAATTTTCTACGAGTTGATAAACTTGCAATCTCTTCTGTCCGTATGCTACATAGATGTAACCATTGTAAACAGTGATATAGTTGGCAGATTTGCCTTCTTCTCTATGAGCAATGGTTTCAGGACTTCCTGATTCAAGAGTTCCAGCTTTGAGAACAACGACACCGTATGAACCATAAGCAATGTATACCTTGCCGTCGTCACCAACGAAGCAACCGTTAGCATAAGCCTTATAGGAACCGTTCTTACCCTGCTTGCTATCCTTGATAATAGGATTAGGCATCTGGTAGTGTCCGAGTTCTGTTCCTGTATTCAAGTCGTAGCAGTAGAGACCTGCAGCACCGAGGCAAGCATAAATCTTACCGTTCTTCACAGCGATAGTATTTTTACCGTAGTGAGGTAAAATGGCAGGTGTTGTGATAGTAACATCCGGTGTAGATTTCATACTTGCCGATATGTCTCTCACTTCAATCTGAGCACTAATCCATTCCTTGGCTGCTTCTGCAGGGTCCTTGGATGGATTGTATTGTGCTTGTTCTGTGAATACCAATGTAACAACCTTACCGTCTCCAATAGCAACATGCTTTGCTTTACCAGGTTTTTCTACAGTCTCAATTTCATTTAATGTTGCAGGATCGTATGTTGTGTATCCCTTTGTTGTTGCAACAATAAAACGGTTAGAGTTGCTGTCGTATACGATGCAGTTTTCATCTGTTCCCTTTTCTTTTGCATTCAGAGGAAGAATATTCAGCGGTTTGATTTCCTTCTTTTCTCCTTCTTCAGTTACGATAGTTTTTGAATCTGCATTTAGCAATCCGCTACTTGTGATATCAATGTAGCCTAATGTACCTGCTTTCTTGTAGTGACTACCAACAGCGTAAACCTGTTTCGCATTGTTAGCATCGTACACCATCAAGTGGTTCCAGTCTAACAAACCTTCACTATCGTAAATGTACTGGAGCAGTTTCACTTCGTTGTTAGCATCAACTGGGTCGAAAACTTCCAAACAAGAACCATGTCCGTCACCACGAGTATGATATGACATATACATCTTTCCTTCGAAAGGCTGAACACATGTTGCAGAAATATCATGTGTATGATCAGGCTCTATCACGCTGATTGGTGTAAGAGGTGATGGCTTTGGAGTAGGAGTTGGATTTGGATTTGGATTTGGTTCTGGATCCGGATCCTTTCCTGGCTTCCAACCTGTCTGTCCATTACATTCAGTCTTATTGATGATTACATCAGAGATGTTGTCTGTCTGATCAATTCTGTAAATCTGAGTTCCTGGGAAGAACGGAATGATTTCCGTTGTTAAATTCTGCTGATAGAATTTACCGTCAAGAACAATCTTCGATGTTGCTGATGGAGTTCTGAACATGAAACATTCAAATTTCATAGTTCCATTCTTTGTTGGAGCTCCTGTATTGAAAGCAAATTTCTTGGCTTTGATGACAGCTACTGCGTTGTCGCCTTCAATGAGTGAACCGGCATTTGAAACATTGTTGTTTATGTCCCAGTCATTACTTGTGTTGTTGTCTGTATATGTGTTACATTCAATCAGACTTTGGTCTTTCAATATAAACTTGCAGCCTGAACTCTGAATGATGTCTCCTGCCTTCAAATAGGATATATGGAGTTCAGATCCACTATTAACATTTACAGTTCCTGCAACTTTGGTTGCGCAACTGCTATATAGTTTAGCATCTGAGTTGAGTTCTAAAGATCCGCAGGTGAATGTTCCATCCACATTCATGATACCTTTGGGACCATTCCATGTGCTACCATTTAAGGTAAACTTACTATTTCCCAGGTTACAATTTCCTTTAACATTAAGGCACATACCGCTATTCGTCAGCTCCTTAGCTGTAAGATTACCTCCAACATAGCAGCTACCTTCAATGTTTAACTTATCTCCAGGGAAGTTTAAGTCGCTATCAGTTAAGTATGTACCTTTAATGGTGAACTGGCTATTTGTAGCCTCCAGCGTTCCATAATTGTAAACTGTAGCGTTGCCGTTGACTAATCCTTCGGAGGTTGTCTTCCACTTTCCACCTTTCAGGATATATATCTTGGTGTTGTCGTCGGCATTCATTCCGTTCTGGATGAATGTTCCTGCCACATAGAGTGTCACTCCAGAGTATGGATGGTTGCATTCTACTGTTTCGCCTGCTGGTACATAATATGTTCCTGCAGGTAAATCCCAACCCGTATAGTCTTTCAGATTCTTGGCATCAGCAGGAATAGAAGCTGGCGCCTCTGGCATGCTGAGAATATTTGTAAAATATGATGAGTTGCTTTCATCTATAGTTCTAGATTTAGTCGCAATTTTACTCTTATAGTTAAATACGCGGCTAGCCAATTCCTGGGCATTCGTGTTTTGCACCAAGTCGCTTCCTATAATCTTGGAATTCATGCTGGCGATAGGCACATTTGTAGTACCATCGCTATTGCTATCGCTACAAGAAGCTAAGAGCAATGCTGCAAAACTAAATGTGGCAAGTTTGATATTTAATGCTTTCATTTTAGCTTTCTGTTTTGATGTTATTTCTTGATTGATATTTTGTGTTTTGCCTTAATAAAGGCTTAGCCAATTTGCTTTTGATGAGCTGGTTAAGTTTTTAATAAGGTTTGCTCTCCCATCCATCGATAGGATGGGAGAGCAGAGGGTATTGTTATGATTCTGTATTATTGAGCGTCTCCGCTAGTGAGCTTGAATACCTGGATACGTCCCTTACCGTATGCAACATAGATAAGGCCATTCTTAACTGCTACATAGTTGGCAGAGTTGCCAGATGTTCCAATTCTCTTGTGAGTAACTTCCTTACCTTCCTTGGTGAGGACTACGAGACCATAAGCACCAGCTGCAACATATACGTAGTTGTCGTCTACTGCTACACCATTGATGTAACCCTGGCGATTGTCAACGCTAACATTGCCGGCACCGTGAGAAACTGGAGTTGTCCATTCCCATACTTGATTACCATTCTCGTAGCACATCAAGCCCTTAGCGCTCTTGCAGACGTAGATTCTGCCGTTGCTGTCAATGGCAATCATGTTCTTACCGTTGTTAGGTGCAATTGAACCAACATTGAAGCTACTTGTTTGCTTCATAGAATTGTCGAATACCTGTACCTCACCCTGAACTTCTGCATCACCTGCAGCAATTTCAGATGTGTAGTTCAAGCCAACGAGTGATGAACCATTTACTGCCACGAACTTAGCTTTGCCTGTAGTTTTAGTTAACGTACCTTCTGCTAATGTTGGATTGTAAACGGAGTAACCTAGAGTGCTGGCTACAGCAATGTTGTCGCCGAAAGGCATAACGCAGTTAGCATCGCCCTTAACAGTGTTGTCTAACGCAACAGTACTTAAACCTTCGGTTACGTTCAGTGTACCATCGCCGCCTATGGCTGCATAACTTACGGTAGCACCACCAAACTGTTTGCCATCCTTGCCCTTGGCACTTCCTGCCAGGTACAGTTTGTTGTTGATGACGTTCAAGTGGTTGAAGTCGTATGTAGCTCCAGCATCTGCCTGCTGTACTCTCTGCTTCAATGTAAGCTGTTCGCCATTCATTTCTGCAACATCAATGCTTCCACCGAAGTCTTTACCATTGGTATGGTATGAAACGTATACCTTGTTGTTGTCAGTAGGTACGATGGCTGTTGCTGACTGAGTGTCTCTTTCGTAGTTTGCAATAGTAGACAACAGCATAAGCTTCTTCTGTTTTGCTACCTCGTATTCATCCTTCAGTACATAGCTGAAGTTTGGTCCTGCAGTCAAGGCTCCACCGCCAGTGACGTAGTCGTAGCTCTGTACATCAGCATTCCAATTCAAATAGTCAAAGTCAACCTTGTTACCTGCAGACTCTGCGCCATTCTTATAGCACTCCTTGAACTGAGCCAGGATAGTCTGGTTGTTTGTATTTGGAGTGCTGGTGAAATTGACGTTTTCGTCGCTTCCTGCATAGATAAATTTGTCTGCCTTGATGACAGCCACGTTGTTGGCATCATCGCCAATTACTATCTGACCGAAAGTGTTGTCTGTCTTCAAAGTATTGAAAGACATTACACCGTGGTTGCCGATTACAATCTTGCAGGCGCCCTGTAAGTCTGCTACAGCGTTTCCTGGAACCTTGGTAGGCTTTTCTGTGCCATTGTCGGTGTATTCGTTGTCTGTTACGTTCAGGTATTTTAGATCCATGTATGAACCTGCCTCCATGGTGAGCTGGTTCTTAATCTTTGCAGAGTAGTCGGAATAGAATACACCGCCATTTTTGATCGTCATGTTCTTGACGATGGCAGCCTTACCTACATGCAATGCACCGGCAATAACAACGTTGTTGGTAAAGGTAACACGGTCCAAAGTGTTGACTTTTGCACCAGCGTTGATGGTCAAAGTCTTTGCACGGAGAGAAGCATATTCTGTTATTTCTTTTCCGTAATTCTCGCTGTTTTGATCTGTTACAGTATGCTTGTAACGGCTGAGGAATACAGAACCATTGATGGTAATGTTTTGTGTTGGAGTACCTTCAGATTTCTTGTCTGTGATTTTGCCATCAATCTTTCCGAGCGCTCTTGAAGAATACAAAGTACCATCAATGGTGATGTTTTCATTGTCGATGTTGTATGAACCAGACTCTAGAACATAAATGGTATTGCCCTGAGGAATAGCGCTTCCTGAACCAGTATACTCCAGTTTACCACCCTTCAGGACGACGATGGTGTTGCCTGTTCCTAAGTTGCTGTATTTTACAGTACTGTTACCAGCAACAAAGAGAATTGTGTTCTCAATTGTATTGTTAGAGAAGTCGTAAGTTTTCCCGCTTCTTGTCTTGTATTTGTCGTTTGACAAATCGGTTGCAGCATTCAGCTGCTTAGCACCATCAGCAGAAGGAGCTGTTGGTACGGTACTTTCAGTAAGTCCATTGAACAAAGTCTCGTTAAAGGCACGAGTTCTTGCCTTGTTAGAGCTGCTGCGCTTGTAGTTGGTAACGCTAGCTGCCAACTGTGCAGCATCAGTCTGTGTAAGTCCAATCTTGGTAATCTCAGAAGGGACAGTACCAGGGGTGATAGGAGTGGCAGGATCCGAAGAGCTGTCGCTACATGATGCGAAAACGAATGCTGCCAAACCTATAGCAGCAAGTTTAGAATTGAATACTTTCATATCTATTTAAGTTTAAATTGTAATTTCTTACTTTATGATTCTTTTTGTTCAATTAATCAATATTTTGCCTAAAATCTTTTACTAAATTTGCCTAACAAAGTAGTTTTTGATTACTTTTAGGAGTTAACTAGTTAGCTCTTTGGGCTTTAGCCATCAATTAGACGTACAAATATAGTGTAATTATTTCAAACGAAGCAGATTTTTCTGTTAAAGATGCTTAATATTAGCAAAGTTTAACGAATAGATAGCTGTGAGCGATAACGATGATTGCTCTAAGCCAATCTGTTCTAAAACTCTACCGCAAAGATACGGCTTTATTTCCTAACCTGCAAGCTTTTTCCGTTTTTTTATGAGAATAGATTTGGAATAAGGCTTACGTAAGGTTTGTTTAAGCCTAACGTAACAGTTAAATGAGCCTTAAACCAACTCCGTTTAAGGCTTAAATGAAACCGGAAAGAGGCTTCTTTAAAATTGAATTAGGGCTTTTTGAAGTCTGGGGAAAATATTTTTTTGAAATTTCCTGCAACCTTTTGCTTCTTTCTTTCGTCTAAATGCCAGAAATACGAACAATTTAAAATTGAAGGATTATGAAAAGTATTGGTTTGATGGTGGCTGGTGCCGCTATGTTCTTGGCTGCTGCCGGGCTTACTGCCTGCAGCTTTGATTCTACGGGTTCTACCGTGAAGGGAGATTTGAGTTACGCGCAGGATGACTTGCGCCAGAAGCCTTTCAAGGCGATTGATGTGGAGGCTGTGGCTGACGTCTATTATACCCAGAATGATGGCGATGAATGCGATGTCCGACTGGACTACTCTGCCATCAAGGACGCAAAGTTCCTGCAGCAGATGAAGGAGAAACTGAAGGTGGTGTATCGCAACGACGAGGTGGTTATCGGATACAACGGTAGACTGACCGTGCCTGCTTCCTGCAACTCTGAAAATAAGCGACTGAAGATTTATATCACCAGTCCTGACCTGGTGAAGGTGACACAGGAGGGTACGGGAAGCTTCCATGCCAAGACCATTAACAGCGACCGTTTCGCTATTGATAACGAAGGCGTAGGCTCTGTCTATATCGGAAAGATTCTTGCCAACAAGGTGACTGTAGACAACGAGGGTGTAGGCTCCGTGAATATCGATGATGTGGCTGGAGATAACATGACGGTCGATAATGAAGGCGTAGGCTCTGTGAAAATCACGAACGTTTCCATGGAAAGTCTGAAGGTGGACAACGAGGGCGTTGGCTCTGTGAACCTGGGATTCTTCAAGGGTGGCAGCCTGAATATCCTGAACGAAGGTGTAGGAAGCGTGAAAGCCAAGGTTGATTGCCAGTCTGTCAATGCAACATCGGAAGGTGTTGGAGGAATCAATCTGAGTGGCGTCACCCGTCAATACAGCAAGAAGAAAGACGGCATTGGAGGAATTTCGGATAACGGACTGACGGTAAGAAAATAACGTAAGTTGTTGAAAATCAAAATAAAAATCGGAAGAGGAAAATGCCGAAGCCAAATTGCGAAAATTTGAGCAATTCGGCTTCGGCTTAAACCTCTTATTTTTTTTCTATTTTTTATTTTTTTTCTATTTTTTCTTTTATTTATTTTCTTTTTTCTCTTTTCTTCTTGCTACTTCTTCTTGTCGCTTTTTTCTTTTCTTTTTTTCTTGTTTTCTTTTTTTTCTTCTTAAAAAAGTCTCAATTAGGCTTCTTTAACATTTGAAAAGCATCAGAAGCGCCCTCAGAAAAGGTTCAAAAGAGAACGGTTAGAAGTCCCATTTCACACCGAGGCAAGGACGAACCATCCAGCCGGCATTGCTGCCGAAGTTGTGGCTGATTTCTACCTCGCTACCTACGCTGAGGTTCTCGCAGCCGAAGTGCTGGCCTACGTTGTACCAGAGCTGTGGTTCTGTGGTGAAGACGGTGTGCTCAGGAGTATAGGCTACTTCGCCATTCTTGTCGAGCTTCACGTTTCCATCCTTGTCAAGCATACTTGTGTGGTCCTCCCACCAGAAATCAGCGAAGCCGCTAAAGTTCAATCCCTTTAATCCAAAGATGTCTTTGCATCCCCAAACAGCAGTAAACTGCATTGGCACGTTCTGGTCGGTCTTGCGGATAGTCTTGTAGAGTGCCTGGAGTGTCAAGGTGTTCTTGAAACTCTTGTCGTGCATGAAATACTCTACACCGAAAAGCCATGCATTGTTGATAGGGTAGTTCTTGGTGATACCGCCATTGTACTCTACGTGGAGATTCCAGTTCTTCATCTTGGTGTTCTGCCAGAAGTTCAAGGCACGTGAAATCTCTGTGTAGGTTCCACCCTGTGCTACGTTAGGACTGCTGGAGTCCATCTTGTCGTAATTGAAGTCGTGGTCTACAAAGAAATAGGTGTTACCCCATTTGTCCTGCTTGAACATTTCGAGGGTGAGGGTAACAAACTTGCGGTCACTGCCGAAGTCATAGAAAACTTGGGCGTTGGTCTGTGCTAAAGTTTTGCTCGCAGGGAGCAACGCAAGTGCCATGAGCAGTAGGCTTTTCATCTTTTTCATAAATCTTTCCTTTTCTTAATTATTTATTTAGTGAAACAAAAAACTGCGGACGGTAAAGCCCGCAGTTTGTAATAAAAATATTCTTATTTTGTAAATATCTTTTAGTATGCGAACAAAGGATAGTCCTTCATGGTCTCGTTCACCTTCTCACGAACGCGTGCGATTACCTTCTCGTCCTCAGGAGCATTCAATACTTCCTCGATGAGTTCAGCGATGAGGTGCATCATGTCTTCCTTGGCGCCACGGGTTGTCATGGCTGCTGTACCCAGGCGGATACCTGATGTCTGGAAAGCAGAACGGCTGTCGAATGGAACCATGTTCTTGTTGACTGTGATGTCGGCTGCAACGAGCGCATTCTCAGCCACTTTACCTGTAAGGTCTGGATATTTACTTCGGAGGTCAACAAGCATGGAATGGTTGTCTGTACCACCGCTCACGATGCCGAATCCACGGCCGATGAGGTCGTCAGCAAGAACAGCTGCGTTCTTCTTCACCTGAGCAGCATACTCCTTCCATGAAGGCTGCAGGTTCTCGTTGAAGGCAACAGCCTTGGCAGCGATGACGTGCTCCAAAGGACCGCCCTGCTGACCAGGGAATACGGCAGAATTCAAGAGCATGCTCATCTTCTTAACCTCGCCCTTCTTGGTGGTCAATCCCCAAGGATTGTCAAAATCCTTGCCCATGAGGATGATACCGCCACGAGGACCACGGAGAGTCTTGTGGGTAGTAGAAGTAACGATGTGGGCATACTTCAATGGATTGTCCAGCAGACCAGCTGCAATCAGACCAGCAGGGTGAGCCATATCAATCATGAGGAGCGCACCTACCTC
>ULKX01015547.1_pt1 | contig 16651 bp, 5 predicted proteins | sample 1951271 | NCBI WGS metagenome assembly ULKX01 (sample SAMEA4835512, study PRJEB28245) | human gut metagenome | biome: gut microbiome; material: fecal sample | place: Denmark | collected 2008 | reverse complement strand
TTAGCGAACTCTTTTTCTGAGTTGGCGAACTCTTTTGAGTCGTTCGCGAACTGTTTTTCTGAGTTGCCGAACTGTTTCTCGTTATAATTGATATTCCATAGAGTCACATGAAATTCTCCAGAATTAGATTTGAATTCTGGTGCTTTGTACCCAGGGAACTTTTCAAAATGTTTGTATTCCTTGACAATCTTCTTCATGCCACTCCCTCTGCGTTCCATCAATTCAAGTCGATTGAAGAAATCTGCAAGGAGAGGGTTACGACGTTTGGAAGGTACGTTCATTGGGTCAAGATGTTGGATAAGACTTCCGTCCATCATGCCTCCCGGTGAATATACTTCCATTCGATTATCATACATGTCTATGTGGATTTCACTGCCAAGTTCTAAGTAATTGCGATGAATGATGGCGTTACTTATTACTTCTGTTACGGCACGCTCAGGATAGTCTGGAAGCTCTTCTCTGTAAGTAGCTTCTTTCCACCACTTCTTGTGTGAGTTATTTCTGATAAATGCTACGGCATCTTGCAATTGCCCAATGACACTTCCTTCAAACTCTGCGTCATCCAAAGCTTCGCCCAATCCACTTGTCATATCAAGCCCATTCCATCTTGTACAGAATATTCTTGATTGATGGATTGGAGAGTCATCTGCTATTAGTGCACCTGCGTTGGTAAGTTTTCCTTGTGTGTCGATGATACCCCATGAAGTGAACTCAGAATCCTCAAAAGAGCGTCCCAAGCGTTTGAAATGTACTGATTTCAATTTGGTAAATGACATATCATCAAATCTGTATGGTGCGGCAAGGCTGTCGTAGTTCTTGCCTGTTCCTTTAAGAACAAGATTTCTCAATTGGATGCGGTCTGCTACAACAGATTCGTTTCCAATGCGGATGAAGGCGACACGTTGTTTGTCACCTATATAATAATAAGGTGTCTCGTCACCAGAGGCGATATGCAATAAAATCAGTTTTTTACCCTCAACTTCTTGAAATTCCAAATTGATGGTTGGGATAGGATCCAATTTAGTCTTGATGGCTTCGCTGATGAGTTCGGCATCTTGTTCCGCATTTTCAAGTCCTACTACTTGGTCATCATCAGTAATGCCAAATACAAGTGTGCCACCTTCGCCATTAGCAAAGGCAGATACACTTTTGAGCCAACTCTTCGGTCGTTTGGCTTCTATCTGTTGTTTCTTGTCGTAGGCTGTCGCCTCGCCAATCAATGTATGTATGTCAAATCTCATTTCTATTCTTTATTTTAAATTAATTGCTATACGACTTGTAAATAGTCTTTGTAATAGCGATGTAAAAACTTGTCTATTCGTCCTAATAGTGCTACGGCAAAACATATAAGGACTCCCATATTTTGTTCATTTGTTTCGATATAAACATTGCTCATACTTAATCCATGTACATAATCAGATTGGTATGATGAAAAGAATTTTTCTAGTTCTTTCATATTGAGTAGTTCATACATATTTTTCCATTTATACGTATTGTTTTTGTCATTGATTTTATTGGCAGTGACTTCAAAATTCTTAAATTTCCAATTGAAATGGTTTTTTATTAATATGTCTATATTTTCTTTGTGGGTTTGATAAATATCCAAATTCTTTATTTGATTCAAAATATGTTCCTTTGCTCCATGTAAATTATTTTTAAAGTTTTCTTGTTGATTAATAGAACTTAGATATTCTTCTTCTGACACATCTTCGTTTTTTATAGGCTTTATTAAATTTGACAGTCTGTTACAAATGCCGTCAAGCAAAAAAAGAGAATGTCTAAGAAATCTTATATCCCCATCGTTCTGATCATAAATAAGTAGGAGAGACGATATGTTGTCAGCTATTGATCTTATAATGATGTTGGAAACGAAATAATCTTCATCTATATTTATGACGTTCCATAGGGTTGAAAACATTTTGGTAAGTTTTGCTACAACTACTAGAGGGTATGTTCTAATATCTATATCGGATGTAGGCCCAATAGTATTACTTAATGAGCTCACCTCTTTTTTGAGATGAGCTATTAAATAAGGATACATTTTTTTGCAATCAATTATGTTTTGTTCTGTTTTTGTCATATTGCAATATCATCAAAATATATGATTATTTGTCATATCCAAATTTATTCCATGCTTCGAGAACGAGACGCTTGGTGCGGTATTCTCCGTACTGGCGTATCTCGTTGTCTTTCAGCACACGGAAGGTCTCGTTGATACAGCCTTTGCCACAGACATCTTCTGGGTCTAAGACATAACGGAGATCTTCAGTGTTGAGGCCATAGAGATGGGCAAAGATGGCATCAAGCTCGGCTTGGAGGATGGCTCTGCGCTCTGGATTGTAAATCCAAGGCTGCTGTGCTCCCAACTGTGGTAGCTCGGAACGCTGTTCCTCGCTCATTTCTTCCCATAACTCCGAAGCCCAACCATCCATATCGTTATTGAAATAGCATAGCTCGGCTACTCGCTTCACGATCTGCCATTGCATGGCAGATGGGATTTGGTCGGGAGTGAGGACAGGGAATTGTTTGACAAAAAATGTACTCATATTGATGCCGCCGACTTTTTGCCTTACGGCAAAATCAAAAGTTAAAGATGACATCATGGCGCAAAGCGAAGCCACGGGCATAGTGCCACGCTCCGCGTAGAGGAGCGGGGCACTATGCCCAACGCCTATGGCGTTGGGAATAGGTGAGCAAATGAAAGTTCGTATATCAACACTTCTTGCGACACATCTGTATCCAAGCATCCATTTGTGCTTCCATTCCCACACAATATTTCCATCTTTGTCATATTTTACTAATCTGTCGTTTACGGCTGATAATGGAACCCAATACCATGGCATAATGCAACTGTCTGGATTTTCAAGTTCTGTTTCAGATGGCATGTTGATGGAGTTAGGGCGTTCGCCTTCTATAGGCCATGAGCCATAATGGTGGTTGTAGTGCCAGATCATCTTACCTTCATAGAGTGGAACGTATGTTTCACCATCTACTGTTGTGAATGTATTGCCATTCAGAGTTGCGCCAAGTTCTGTCAGTTGTGCATAAGTTCGGAAGAGATATGAATCGTTAGACATATCAAGCATCCTTGCGAATTTTACATTCCAAGGATTTTCTCCCGTAACTTCATTATATAAAATAGTGGAGTTTCGGTAAATCTTAGCAGTCAGCTTTGCGTCACGGCTTGTACGGAATACTGGGCAAGTTTTTGTGTTGGGATTAAGACGTGCAAAGTCGCTCGTCTGCAAAGAATATATGCGACGAGGATCTAACAAATGATCAAGACGATTTAAGTAGAAACCGCCTTTTACAATACGAGGTTTATCTTGTGGTTTACTTGCTACTAATAGGCAGAATTTGAACATTCGATGAATGTCGAATAAGCCTTCCTTGTTCTCAAAATCGTATAATGAAACCAATCTGTTTTCATCAATCAACTTCGAGAAAAATGCCTTGTTGCTATCATTTACTGCGATACCCGTAGGCAAAACAAGTCCCCATGCCTCTTTTGAGAAAGAGAGGCATAATTCTGCAAACATAGGGTACAGGTCTATGTCTCCAGTAGCAGTCAAATCAAATCTGCCTGCTAAACGGGCGAAGCGGCTAAGGGCTTCTGCATCAGCAAGAGCCTTGGCATATTTCTTATATAATGTTGGGTCTGAAGTCTGTAAGGCTTCTATCGCTTCTTTGCGTTGACTTGCAGTGCCAGCATTTACAATGTCGGCACGATTATGACTTTCAAACCATTTCTTGTCTTCCACCTTAATCTTATCCCAAGGTGGGTTACCGCACATGACGTCAAATCCCTTATTGGCTGCAAATACCTCAGGGAACTCCACGCACCAATGGAAGAAACGCTGTTCATCTGCCATACGCTTTACTTCCGTCTTGAAGTCGGCAGAGAGCTGGCGATAGAAAGTAGGCAGTGGCTTGCCTTTTTCAAGGCATTCCATAGCATTAATTTCCTGAAGCGCACGCATCACGGTCTTTGTATATGGAACCTCTGCTTCCAGAAGCAGTTCTTTATTGCTGCCTCCATTATCTTTATAAAGTTCGTCTTTTTGAACAGTATGGTAAAATGCACTGGTATAGATGTCGCATGCACGGCGCAGACAATCTACTCGTGCAGACTCCATCAGCTCTTTCCATCGTTCCTGCTTGATGATTTCTTCCTCTAAAGTATCTTCTGGTAAGTGGTTGATAAAGCGAATCTTATCTGCTAAACCAATCTGGGCAGCAGACATATTCTCAACACCAAAGGAATCCTCCAAACCTAATGTAGGCTCATTATCTAAAGTTCCGTTTACTGCTTTTACGGCTTCCTGATTCATCTTCTTCAAAGCCTTCAATGTATCTTTGTCCTCTGCGGTCAAAGCCTTGTCTGGTACACCATCTATCAGCATCTGTAAGTCGGAAACTCCCAATACGGAATTACCGCAACGGATATGATGATCGAGGAATGAAAGTGGCTTGCCTGCGCAATAACCTTCAATCCACAATACTACTTTGCAAAGTTCTACGGCATCCGGATTGTAATCTACGGCATAGACACAGCGGGATATAACCTCACGAAGTGCCTGACGATAATCCAGCGAAGCAGGGTTGTCCTCACCTGTGCGGAGGGTACAGATATACCAGGCAATGGTGCGAGCCATCGCCAATACAATATGTCCGGAGCCACTTGCTGCATCACAAACCTTCATGTTGAGCAATGCCTTTACCTTCTCTTCTGTGGTAGTCTGTGCTGCAATCTTTTCCTTGATGACAGGTTCGAGTGTAGTCTTGATAAGATTCTGTACCAAGTCTGGACGTGTATAATAAGAAGAAGTGCTTTGACGGTCTAAACCGCCAACGAAACCAAACTGCCAGTCGGAAGCGGCAACACCCGGCTGTACGAATGGGCGCATTTCGAGAATGCCTTCATATACAGAACCAAACTCCTCTACGTCGAGAGAGGAATAGTTGATCTTTACTTTCTGCTGACGCTCGTCTTCAAACTCGTTGAGAGCAGAGAATGCAGCGAGCAAATCCTTGTTGCTTACCTGGCATTGTTTCAGCCAATGTAGGGTTTCTGTGCCAAAGAGCACACCACCCAATGGCTTGATGCCCAGTTTCTCGCCAAAAGTATCTGGCTCGAAGAGATGGAAAGTATCCATCAATCCCTGCCATAGGTCGGAATACTGGCGTTGTTTAAGGTACGCCAATTCCGAGAGATGGCGCAGACGGCTTGCTGCATAGAACTTCTTGTAGATGTCCTGCCACTGGCATAACTGCTTGTAATCTGGAGCATCAGGTGAATCGGGAATCTGATATACCAATCCTCTTTCTTCGATGATAAACAGGAAGAGGAGACGGTAGATGAAGTGGATGAGTTCCTTGTTGAGTTGGGTTGCATCCATCGTTCCATTGGCGAAGGCTTCGCGCAATACGTCATTACCTTCACCTTCTGATGTCAATACGGCATTTCCGATGGTTTCCATCGTGGTTTGCACGGCACGAGACAAACCATTGCGAATGCGGTTGCCTGACTCGATGCTCATGTTAAACCAGCGTTCCATCACGCATGGCTCGTCACCACTTGTGCGGAAACGGGAAGCGTGAAGCAGACGGAACATCAGGCAGAACTCGGTGTATTTGTCTTCCTCCAGCATACGGCGGAGGTCAAACTCTATATAGGTGAGCTTCACCAGCTGTCCGGAGTTGCGGATGATTCGCAGGATTTGTCCGTTGCTGATGATGCCATATACATTCTCTGTGGCGTTGAGATATTCGAGCATAGTGGCATGAGCCGACTTCTTGCGCATACCGCCTTTGGCACGATAGTCGAGGGAACATTTGTCCAGGGTATCAATGCTTCCATCGGCACTGATACCTTCACCTATGATAATGAATGGCATTTTACCCAGGTCGTGGCAGGTATAGCTAATGTCGTAGTTGGTGCCAGCCACTTCTATATTGGTAGCCTGGCGGTCGAGCGAATAGCCTAAGCTTTGGAACAGTCGTTCCATCAGATCACGGGCACGACGGGTTCCGTATGGATCCTTGTTGACCAATCGCTCATTGTTGGCACGTTCCTTGTAGAAGTTCCAATCGTTGCGCAGGCTGCTCCATACGTAGTCTATGGCCGAAGATACGGAAATATCCATTCCGAAATCCTGGTCACGGTTGCCGTTGAGCGTGTTCTCACGCTCTATATGATGTAAGATGTCATCAGAGAGAAGATGACCATATATATGAATACTTGTATAGTCCATAATGAATTAGATATTTATTTGTGGCACAAACAGATAAGCAGCAATCACATCCATTGGCAATACAGGTTCTACCACTTGGTACTCTGATGCCTTCAGGTAGGTGCGATACTTGGCGAAAGCTTCTACCAGATGTGAAGCTCTTTCCAGGGCTATCTCATCTGTGTGTTGGCGAAGTTCTGTCTCATTGTTAATCCAACGGATGGCATTTGAAAGAAGAGTCTTCTGTGTAGGCAAGTCCATATCGCCAGATGCCATTGAGTGCAGGAAAAGCCGTTTGGCTTCTTCTTGTGTAAGGAAATCGTGGTTTTCTATCTTTCCACGATAGCCCACAAATATCATTTCTTCACCCACCAGTTCTCGGTTCTCTATCTTTTTGTCACGGATAACACTACGAACACGCATCAATAGAATGGTGGTTCGTTTCTTCACTTCTGTTGTTGCCATTACCAAAGCTCGGCATGCTCCCAATTCGCCACCATTGACGGAATCGTTGACAACGGCACGGCTCAAATCCTCTACGAATGTATGATTGCGTCCTATATACATATAATGCTTGGGAGTTGGGGAAGCAAAAGATATGCGCACAAGCCCTTTGGATGTTGCCTTGTCGGCGAAGTAGTGGCGCAGATTTGCTGGTAACTCCAGAAGTTGGAAACTGTAACACAAAGGTATATCGTCTGTATGAACGTTTACACCGACATGCAATAGTTGCTCAATCACAAAGTCACGGGTATCTTCTACACCTCCAATTACCGACTTGGCTTCTTCCAAGGATGCAGTCAGTCGGGTTGGATCCATCTGCTTATTGTTATGAGCGAAGTAGGTGTGAGAAATCTTCTCGTTCTCTTCCATCTTTTTGAGTTGAATCTCAAGTTCCTCTTCCTGTTGCTTGTTCCATTCCGGGTCGTTATCGAATAGGGACTGCTCCATATAGTCGGTTCTTGTAGGAACCTTGGCATCGAAAATTCGCTGCATGATGTTTTCCATCAATGAAGCATCATTGTCTGCGATAGGCAGATAGACACCCAGCTTCTTGCGTATCTCTTCCTGCTTTTTGTATAAAACATTGAGCACTATATCGTCCACCGGGTTGTTCTTGGCATGAAGCGTGGATATAAGGACAGCATCGGCAGTTTGTCCGAAGCGGTCGATACGGCCATTACGTTGTTCCATGCGGTTTGGGTTCCAAGGAAGATCGTAATGAATGACAGCCTCAAAACCTTGCTGCAAGTTGACACCTTCCGAGAGGCAGTCGGTACAAACCAATACATGGCGGTCTTCTTGTGCCAAGGCGTCGATCTTCATCTTGCGTTCCTCATCAGCCAAACGACTGGTAACCACACCCACAACTACCTTTTTGAACTTTTTGTTGCTTGCGAGCTGGTCTGTGATGTATTTGCCAACATACTCTGCTGTTTGGATATACTGGCAGAATACGATAGGGTTCATGCCACTGTCAAGAGAGAACTTCACAATATCAAGAGCCTGTTTCACCTTTTCATCACCATCAGTTTCCTTGATGTGTTCCAACTGCTTGATGAAGCTGTGGAACTCTTTCTTGTCTGTAGCGCTGGTTGTTTCTAATGCTTCAGGAACAACATCGTCGGCATTCAATAAATCCTTCAGAGGATCATTGAATATATATACCTGCTCGGATTCGTCTTCAGTATTTGCTGATGATGAATCTTCTCTCTTGTCTATCTTGTTTTGCAACATGCTGATACCAGCATCAGGACTTGACATTACTCCACGCATCAAGGCCAGAAGATCCCAGTAGATATAGCGCTGCTTGCGCTTGTCTGCTCCCGATACCTTCTGGATGCCATGCTTTACATATTCTATCAGATGCCCCAACAAATTGCGATAATCTGGAGTGAAGGAGTATTCATCCTTGTCGATTCGGACACGTTCAGGGAAGACGATTTCATTGCCTAGATACTGCTTGATGTCGGCACGACGGCGTTGTACGAAGTAATGAGACAGTTCCTCGCGCTCTGTAGCGGTTTGAAGCTGGTAGTTCTCGAACTTAGGATTCAATAATCCGATAAGGGACTGAAACTCTTCGCTTTGACCGCTATGAGGAGTAGCTGTCAGCAAAACCAATTGCTGCTCAGATTTATTGGCCAAGTCGCTTAACAAGCGATAGCGCTGTTGCTGATATTTGTTGGCACCAGTTGGCTTGGCGCAAGTATGGGCTTCATCAACAATCACGAAATCCGGGCAATGGTCGAGGAAGATATTTCGCTTATTGCCTTGTTTCACATAATCAATGGAAATGACCTGGTAGGGGATATCACGGAACACATTCTGGTCTGGACGCAGTTTTTTCTCCAAACGGCTGATGGTAGAAGAACGGATAATCTCTGCGTCCAAGCCAAACTTGTCCTTAATTTCATTTTGCCACTGCTCGCAAAGATGTGGCAAGCATACTACTGCGAAACGGTTAATTTCGTGGCGGTCGAGTAATTCTTTGGCAATCAATAATGATTCCAGGGTCTTTCCAATACCAACGTCATCAGAGATGAGCAATCTGATCTTTTCTTGTTTGAGTGCAAGAATCAGCGGAACCATCTGATATGGACGTGGCTCGAAAGATAGTTTTCCAAGACACTGGAATGGACCAGCTATATCTCTGAATGATAAACGGCAAGCGTTATAAAGCACCTTTGCAGATGCCTTATAACTGTTTTTCCCGATGTCATCAGCTGTAGGCCGACGAAAATTGTAGGAATGAATCTGTAGTTCATCCCCATAGAGAGGAAGGTAGAGACCGATGGTTTCGGCATCTGTACCTCCTAATGGTTTTATTATCATAAGTTCGTCCTCTCCTGATTGCTGAACAACCCAAGGACGATTTCTGAATTCAATCAGTGTACCAGTCTTGTAATCCATATCGTTTATTTTACTGGGGTGAATATATCTGAATATTGATTGATGAAGTCTGCTAGTGGCGTTGCATAATGCCAAGCCAGGACTACGAATCCTGCATCTTCGAGTACTTCTCTCTTCTCTTGATCGTCTTGCTGAATCTCAGGGCGGTCGTGTGGCGTTCCATCACAGAATATGACGATACGGTCGCCATACATGAAGTCAGGCTGCACATAGTATTCCTCTGGGAACATCGGCTGAGCCTTGTCTGGCAAGCGAAGATGATGCTCATGCAGATATTTTAGAAACTCATATTCAGTAGAACTGTTATGGTCTCTTGCAGCTTCCAGTGCTGCATATTGCTCATCATAGCTGAGCGTTTGCCCAGCTCCGTGCAGCTCTACCTTGGCTTCTTGCATCAACTTTAATGTACTGTAAATCTTGCGAATATCAATCTGCTGATGATATGGCTGATTATAGTAGTTGAGCAGGTTGGAATAATCTGCAGGAGTAAGCTCGTTGAGTTCGTCGGGTGTCAGCTCTGGCTTGTTGAAGCAAATATCGTATGCTCTATTGACCACATCCATATAAGCCGTAGGTTCATTGACCAAACGACTCAGTACTCCGAGAGAGCCTTCCGCATTCTCATAGATAAGAATGTTAGGGGTCGCTCCTTCACCCATGACCTCAGCCCCCATCTCGCTACCTTCTATTTGGAAGACATCCTCAATGGCTTGCTTGAAGGCATAGAGGAATGTGCGCACAGCGTACTTGTCTCTTAGCAGCAAGGCTTGTAATGGCTGGATGTAGATGGCATTGGCTGTAGTCTCAGCGAACAACTTCACAAACTTAGTTCTGTCAGCCTCCTCTGGATTCTTGTCTGCTTCGGCTTGGATGCGTGCCAAACTGCTGTTGCTAATCCAGTCACCTGTCTTCGTGTCGAAGGCAAAGCCATTTCCATTGCTGTCATTTCTTGATTCCAAGATATAAGTCAAACGGCATGATGGAATGTAACGGATGTTTGCCAAGTGCTCACCATGTGGCGATTTTAGCTCACATTCGCTGATGGAACGTGAATCATCACTTGCAAAATAGGTCTTGGTCTGATAATATTTGCGTGAACGTTCCTCTTCTTGACACGTTATCTTTTCTGTTTCAGCTGCCACCATATCTTGTGCCTCTATGCACATGCCAGGAATGAGCTTCGCCACACCATCGAGCGATTCACCAGTAATGATGTCGGTATGATGGGTAGTGTTCTCTTCATCCTTATAGACCACACCTGTCTTTGGGTTGTAGAAGAATTTATGCGGAATGATTTCCGATAAAATCTGCATACGGCTGATGCGGAACTTTCCACCATTATTATATATGATGTTCTGAGGACCAAACTCGCTTAATGCAAGACGCTTTGGACGGCTGAGATATTCCACCTTATCTGACTTATACTGTAACAATGCACGTTGTGGCAACTTAGTAAAGTTATAGCCAGGCAAGAATCCCTCACTTGCTAGATAGCGATAAGGGTAGAACTCGTTCTCTTCCTTGTTCTTTCCTTGGTTTACACCCAACAACATGTCACGAAGACTCTCTCCACGGAGTTGTTTCATGTGGGCATCACGCTTCTCCTTGGAGTTCTCACCATAGATGCGGTTATTGATGACAAGGCTTGCTTCCTCAATCTGAGTTTGTGCTTGTTTATAGAGAGAACGCCAACGTTGGAGGGCTTTGTCGAAATCATGTTCATAATTGGTAAGAAGATGATCCATCCAATGCTCTGTAAACCAAATAGGACGCTCAGACTCCATACGATTCTTTAAAAAGGTATCTTCCATGATTTGTGTGAAGATACGTTTGATTTGCTCCTTGCGCTCTGGAGTGAGTTGTAGGGATGCACGAACCTCATCTTTCAAAGTGATGTTGTTGATGTCTGTATAATCCACTAAGTCTTTGATTCCGTCAGACAGTTCCTTGATAGGGCATAATGACAGAATGGTAGAATGGAGGTGGGTACGGAATAGTTCTTCGTTTACTAATTCCATTCTTGGAGCCTTTACTTCTCCCTTTACCATCTTTTCGGGATGGCTGAGGTAGTAGTTTTCATGAGAGTTGCGTGGGCGACAGTAGGTGTAAACCAAAGCTGCCTGTCCGCTACGTCCTGCACGTCCTGCACGCTGAGTATAGTTGGCTGGAGTAGGAGGCACATTGCGCATACCAACGATGGAGAGGTATTTGATGTCGATACCCAACTCCATAGTAGGGGAGCAATAAAGGACTGGGAATTTTCCTTCTCGGAAATCCTGCTCACGCTGTTCACGGTCTTCTTTTGAAACTTGACCTGTATGGTCTTTTGCTTCCAGGCATACATCTTTGAGAGGTATGCTTTGGTAGAATTGTTGGAAATAATGGTTGGGTTCTTTGTCAAGTATCTTACCACCCTCTATGGTACGGAATCTTACAAAGTCACGGCAAATGTGTTGCTTGTCGCCAGCTTGCCAAAGTATGCAACCATAATCCAGTTGATAGGTGCCATTATCGAATATGACATAGTTTGACAAAGCTTTGAATAGCCTTGTCATATAGTGTTTGTAATCTTCTTCTTTGTCTATATTACGACCAGTTTGCTTGCTGATGTAGTCTCGAACGAAGATGCCTAATTTACTTCGGTAGCCACCACTTTCCAAATTATATGCATTGCGTCTGCGAGGGTTTTCAATAAACAATTCGTTGGCTTCGGCAATCTTGTCGCTTTCATCCAGTGTCCAAGGTGCTTTCAAGTTTTCTCTTACAGCCTTGGTCGTATCCTTTACAGCTTGTATGGTTCTCTCGCTGCTGTAGATGCACAGCTTATGGCGCAAATAATCCAATATCTGCGTGATGAATTCTTCTTTATGCTCATCGTCAAATCCCTCTAACTCAGGAATATCATATAGGCGTTCTGCACCATTATCGCCCGTAATTTCATCATGAAGATACTTGTAGCCAATGTTTAAAAGTGCACAATCTTCGAGGTTTGGCATAATTACAGTCCAGTTGCCAGCAAGGTCATCATAAATGATGGTAGATAGATAGCGTTCCATGATGTTCTTGACATCGTTGGCACGCCCTCCACGAAGTCCTTCTCGCTTGGAGTAGTCATCTACTTGAAGGTGAAGATTATCTAATACCATTCTGGCAATTTTAGTATTGTCGATAGCCTCTGTTGCATCCTTGATGGCATTCCAAATAGCAGAACGTACTTTACCTATACGGATGAAGTCATTGAAGTGACCTGCTTGTAATGCAGCATCTTGGCGAGCATCGACAAAAGTTAATACTTTACGGTCGTTTTGAGTTATCCCCATCTTTTGCATAAGGATGATGTCTTCGTATGACAATACTGTTGTAGCAGTACTTCTACCTTCACCGCCTATTCTTGACAGTTTTGAGTATTCCGACTGCTTGCCTTTATATATGGCACGAGCTGTTGGGTCGTACATCAGTGGAGAAGGTACAAATACAGCTTCCATATATCCCATACCGTCAAGTGGCTCAGTTGGGCTGTAGGCACCAGATTGTGTCACGTAAATCTTTTGTGGAATACGTGCTTCATATGTCTTCTTCAGTTTTCGTACACCTTTCTTGTTAGTGGTGTACCAGTCAGAAGGTATGTCATCGGAAGTAATATCCAGCATATAATCATCTACGGATTCGCCATGATGGGGCAAGATGATATAACCGTCATTGACATCGCTATCACCATCACCAGTGGCATAGCCGTCAAAGTTGCGAGGCATAATCGTGCTGCCGATAATCTTTATCACATAAAACTCATGACCACTAAGACGGCTGAATACGACTGGGTAGTACATGATTTTTACGTCACCATGCGACAACTCTTTACAGTAGAGCTTTTCTTCTACTGTAATCTGACGGCTGGCTTGGTCACCAATGGTAAGATACACATTTCCTGTCTGTGGTATAAATTGGTGAATCTTGTAAGGGAGTATAGATGCTCCATTACTTAAATTCAGTTGATTGCACCAATTTAGTAAGTCAATAATGTGCTTTTGGCATTTCTCTTCTTCCTCTCCAGTTTGCAGTGAGAGTTTTTTTGCCATATCTTCTATGGCAATAGGTTTTCCACGAAAGTATTTACCTTCCTTCTTTTTGTATTCGAGTGCTATGTTTTGCTCTATCCAAATGGCGGTAGGATATTTCTTGGCATCATCTATGTCGGAAGAAGTTGGTATGGGTGCATTGATGCAAGCACGCAATTCTCCATCCGATGGCTCCTCATCGGATAAACCTATGGCAAGTGTTTCATCAATTACTTGCTCTTTTGTATATGTGCTTCCGAAGATGCAGGATGCCACTTCTGCTACTTTTTCTCGCTGTTGTACATAACTTATGCTGTCATCAGCTACCATGGTAGCTGATGTTCCGAAGCAAAGAACTTTTCCTGATGCAAGTGCTTTGATTCGTCTAATCAAGAAAGAGACATCACTTCCTTGCATGCCACGGTAAGTATGCAACTCATCGAATACCAGGAAATGTAAATTCTCTAAGAAGCATTTTCGCAAATCTTCTTCTTTGCCAGCACGTGTCATGAGCAATTCCAACATCATATAGTTTGTTAATATGATGTTGGGTGGTGTTTGCTGCATCTTAGTGCGAGCTTCATCGTTTTCTTGTCCTGTATATTTGCCGAATGTAAAAGGGCATTTGTTGCCAGTCTTTTCTTCGTAAGTGGACTTGTAGCGACTAAGCTCTTCTGCTTGTGAGTTGATGAGAGCATTCATCGGATAAACGATAATGGCAATCGTTTTGTCCTTGCATACTTCTTCGTTTTGTAGAACATAATTGAAAATGGTTGCCATAAAGGTGCGTGACTTTCCTGAGCCAGTACCAGAAGTTACGATAAACTCCTTATCTTGGCACCCTAATTCAATCGCATCTTGCTGATGTTTATAGAATGGTTTGTCGAAAAAATACTCCAGATCGGGATGGATAGGGAATCCCTTGGCAATAAGCTCTTTTACGCCTATTCCCTTCTCGAAATTTGGATTGAATTGAATCAAGGCTTTAGGCCAAAGCTCTTCGTGTTTGATGGAATCGCTGACCTTTTCCTTGATTCGTTCATCCTTTATGGCAACAAAACTCTCCAGGTAACTTTTGTAGCTGCCTTTCAAGCTTTCGTATAATTCAATAATATTCATACTCGTTAATCTTTAAACTGCTACAAAGATAATATTTTTCTTTGTAAATAGCGCATATATTAAGGAGGAAAGTGTATTTTCTTTGTGATTTTTTTCAGTTTAGGGTGAAAAACTCTATGTATGAGGGATAAACAAAATATTAGTACTGTAAACTTAATGGATAGTTCGCCGAACTAAGGGATGAGATACTGTTGTTTATAGACGAGTTTATATTTGATGCTAGTTCTAATCGTACCTTTATGGAATTAATTCAGAAGTACTGATAGCTTTAGTATTATACCGCAATTTCTAGTTATAAGTGTTCTGAATGTGTCTCCTCCTGCCACAGCATTCGTCTCCTCTGGTCACAGCATTCTACTCCTTCAGCTATCGCATTCGACTCCTTCGGTCACCGCATTCGACTCCTCCAGCCACCGCATTCGACTCCTTCAGTTATCGCATTCGACTCCTTCAGCTAACTCAGTCGTCTCCTTCAGCCACTGCAGCCGTATGTATCAACTCAATGAAGTAGATGAAGTCGTGAAATGAAGTGGATGAGTTCGCATAATGAAGTTCATGATTTCTGCACAATTGCCAATACATGCAAATGGTAAAGTAAAAAGAAGTTTATTCCTACTTTTCCCAATTCTTCTTCCAACATCAGTAAAGTTTTTAGCGAAATCGGGCTATTTTTCTTTATTTAACTCCGAAATAGAGTGGAATATCAGAGAAAATCTATAAATTTGTACCCAAATACAATGTTTCGTAAAGAATGGAAGATAGAGAACTGTTACTGAAAAGTGACTCGGAGTTTGACCGCCTCGCCTTTACAGTGTTCTCATAGATAATTCAGCTCGGCATCGGCATGAATAAAAATCAAGAAAGTGATGGAAGCAAATAATAATAAGATAACTTGCCCGAAATGCAACTCGCAGAATGTGCAATCTGAAGGGATGATTCATCTCTGTATGGATTGCGGATATAAATGGGAGGATGAAGTGCAGACGGATTTGGGCGAAATGATTATTTACCAATCTGATGAAGGTGTAAGACTTGACGTGAGATTGGAGAATAAAACCGTGTGGTTGAATCAAGAGCAAATAGGTGCTTTGTTTAATAAAAGTAAAGCAACTATTAGTGAACATATTTCCAATATTTTCAAAGAAGGAGAATTGAATGAAAAAGTGGTTGTTCGGAAATTCCGAACAACCACTCAACATGGTGCTTTAGAGGGGAAAACGCAGAGTAAAGAGGTAAAATACTACAATCTTGATGTTATTATCTCTGTGGGGTATCGTGTAAAATCTATTCAAGGTACACGCTTCCGCCAGTGGGCTACAGAGCGACTCCATGAATATATTGTGAAGGGATTTACAATGGATGATGAGCGACTCAAGAATATGGGTGGCGGCAGTTACTGGAAAGAACTGCTAGACCGCATTCGTGATATTCGCTCTTCAGAGAAAGTACTTTATCGTCAGGTTCTCGATATCTATGCTACAAGTGTTGACTATGATCCACGGACTGATGCCTCGAAACTATTCTTCAAGATAGTGCAGAACAAATTGCATTATGCCGCCCATGGACATACTGCTGCTGAGGTCATCTATGAACGAGCTGATGCCGAACAGCCATTTATGGGTTTGAAAACTTTTGAAGGGGAATTACCTGCCATCAAGGATATAAAGATAGCCAAAAATTATCTGGATAAAAACGAACTGAAGATTCTCAATAATCTTGTTTCCGGATATTTCGATTTTGCAGAAATCATGGCTCTGGAACATCGTCCTGTCTATATGATGGACTACGTGAAACAGCTCGATACCATCCTGCAATCTACAGGACGTCCATTGCTGAAAGGTTCTGGTAGCATCAGCCATCAGGAGGCTATGGATAAGGCTTTGGCAGAATATAGAAAGTATCAGGTTAAAACATTGACCAAAGTAGAGGAAGATTATCTGGATTCTATCAATGCTTTGGGTAAGATTGCAAAAAGAAAGAGAAGACAGAATGGAGAACAATAGTTGTGATGAAGTATGATTATTATACGAAAATGTTTTTCTGTTTTTATTACCACATTTACCACGCTTTGCGTAACTAGTTGATTATGAGAGAATAATGCGTGGTGATAAGCGGTTTTTCTGTTACCACTTAATACCACGCGTTACCACGCCTTTTTTATGAGAAAATGAGATAAAAAGGGAGTGGGCTATTTTCTAACTACCAGATACTCAGTGCCGAACCTCGTTTTCTTGCTCTGCAATCCTTCGATATTCTGGAGCTCTCTGCCCAATCTCTGTATGCTCGAAACCTGGAGAGAGGAGCCGAATTTCTGCTTCAAAATGTCGAAAA
>ULKX01008030.1_pt1 | contig 17133 bp, 5 predicted proteins | sample 1951271 | NCBI WGS metagenome assembly ULKX01 (sample SAMEA4835512, study PRJEB28245) | human gut metagenome | biome: gut microbiome; material: fecal sample | place: Denmark | collected 2008 | reverse complement strand
AACTTAATGTGTCCATTTTAAAATTTAAATTACTACTAAAAAACGTTTTTAATCTTTTTACTCACTATTTCGGACAGGTGATTCTCTAACCGCAAATCCCGGCCACAGGACATTGCTATTAACACACCAATCCAGGGGACTCTAAGCGTATCCCCGAAATAATCGGACTGCAAAATTACACATTTTTATTTGATTATGTGTAAGTTACGAGTTTTCAATCAAAACTTTTATAAATATTTAACTTAATTCGAACTATAAGACCGTTCGCGAATTCAACAAGCAAGCGTTACCCACGAAACGAGGTGGCTCGCTTCATCATCGAGGATTTGGTTAAAACAAAGAAGAGGGTGTGTCATAATTCCATGATACACCCTCCGATGTGAAAGCAATTCCCCTGTACCCACTTTTATTTTTCCCTGCCCACGGAAAAATTCTTGCGTGGGCAGGGAGAAAAATATACCCGGGCAGAGAAGGAAATTTAAAAGAGTATTTTGGAGAATAGGGAGTGTAGTCGAAAAAGATTATGATTTAGCATTGCTTGTAGAAAAATAGAAATAGAAAAAGGGTGCGTCATGTAGTTATGACACACCCTTCTTTTTTTGTTTATAATCGAATCTTATCGACGAGATACACGAACCTTCACGGTATCATGACCTACCTTCACGATGTATGTGCCGGCTGGCAATAATGCCAATGAAATGTTCTGAACATAATCGTCGGTTACAACACTATTTACTACCAACTTACCATCAGTAGCATAAACAGCTACCTTGTCGCCTGCATGAGCACCCACGATACGCAATGTGCTGCCAGCAATAGTAATCTTCAACTTATCGGCTGTTACACCATCGATGCCAGTAACAACAAGAGTCACCTTGTTAGAATACTGCTCACCAGTAACAGAATAAGCGGCAGCTACCTGATACTCAAGATAATTGCCAACAACAGAAGAATTATCTGTGTATGAATTACCAGAGATGAAGTCGTTGTTCAACTTATCACCATTGAGGTAAACATTGTAACCCAAGAAGGCATTCTTCTGAGAAGTTGCGCCCTGAGCCACATGAGCCACCTTCAAAGGTGCAGCAGATACATTCGCCTTTGGCTTGAATGAGAGAACATCAGCACCCAGCTTTCTTGCCTTCATGGAAGTAGCAGGAGAGTATGGACTCAAACCGATGGAAATGTTCCAGTTGGCATCGATATCAGCACCTGAATCCTCCATCGTACTCCATGAGATACCATCAGAAGAATAAAGGTCGCCACGACCACTGCGAGCAGGGCCCTTATCGTAACCCAGAGGCACTGTAATCTGGTTGTGCTCTACATATACTGCCACACGGAGACTCTTGGTAGGGTCGATTGGGAGTGGCTCGTCAAGATGAATGGTATTGAAGGCATACTCCTTCAGGCTTGGAACAAACTGCTGGCGAACCAACGTGTTGTTCTGATATACCAATACATAAAGAGCATCAGGAATCTGATTGATGTAAACCTCTACATCACTCAATGCCAGATGACCGTAATCCTTCAAATCCTCAGCAAACCAGTTGACTCCTGCGAAGAAGGCACCACCATTAGGCTGACCGGCTGCATCGTAGCAGTTGCCATTGTGCCAACGCAAGTAGATAGGCTCACCCAGAGCTGGAGTCTGCCAGGTCAGGTTTCTGGTACCACCATTGTTCTCTACACGCAGAGAGGTTGGAGCCAGACTACCATTGTCATAATAGAGATCGAGACTTACTGCATCACTCAACTCACTCTCGGCAGAGTTCTTGGTAACCAGCTTCACCTGATAATCATAATGACCAATCAAAAGGTTGTGATCTACGTAAGAGATGCCCTGTACCGGAGAAGCAGTAATCTTCTCGCCGTTGCGATAGATGTCGAATCCGTAGCAGTCGGTCTGAGGTGCCTCCTTGTAGAAGCTTACACCGTCGATATACTGGTCTGGATTACCCGCAGCCTTAGCCAAGCCGATGTACTCTGTACCCTCAGGCAACTCGCACATCACATCCTGCCACTGCTCTGTGGTTGTCACAGTCTTCAGACGGATGAAGTTGTCACGGTGAGTACCACCTACAGAATAATAGATATCGAATGTACCATTACCCTTATGGTCATCAGCATTTCTTGCTGCAAGACGAACATACTTCATATTCTCTGCCTTTACAACACCGAAAGCCTCAGCCTTCTGACCGGCAACAATCGACTTGCTACCATCGAATGAGTAGTCGGAACTTACCATCCAGTTTGACTTGTAGCTTTCGCCCTCAGCACCGAATACCTCTGTACCATCTACAGAAGACTCGAATGAGTTCACGGAAGCTGCAGCCTTGTACATATCAGGATCCTTGAACGAGAGGAGCACGTTGTAACCATAGGTTGACTGCACTGCCTGTACATTCTCAGGAACCTTAGCCTTACCAGAAGCCACTATAGTAGCTGTGGCAACAGCCGACTTAGCCGAAGTAGTACCATCAATATAAACGGTCTCTACGCTGTAGTCGTAATTGCCCTCCTGGCTCATAGTCTCCTGATAGAAACGACGAGTAAGAGGTTCGCCATTCAGTTTTTCGCCATTGCGATATACATTGTAACCTGCCACAGTGTTCAAGCCGCCCATATCCAGAACGACGAACTTGGTAGCAGCACCCTGACGCTGCAGAGCGAGCAACATGTAAGTGATGCCCTCAGGAGATACGAACGAAGACATACCACCTGCCTTGTAAGAAGAGATGTTGTCAATCTCAAGATACTTGCCCATATCAAGCGAGCCTACACGCTCACCGCTTGCCATATCATAGATGCCGATGGTATAGGCATTCGCCTCATTGCCCTGCTCGAAAGCATAGAGCTTGCCATCGTAGTAAGCTGTGCCGGAAGCACCCTTCAGGACAGGACCTGTAGCCAACTTGCTGCCATCCTTAGCCATGTAGATGCTGGACTCCCAGTCACCAACCTCGAAGCCGCCCTTGCCGCCATCCAGTGTTGGGATGTAAGCCAAGTGGCGTGAGTACTCAGAGATATCGATGCTCTTCATCAACTTCATGGTAACAGGATTGATGACATGCATCTTGGTGCTGTAGTCGCCTGCATAGAGATACTGACCATCGTAAGCCAGGTTACGGATACCGTCGATATCGCTTACCACGCAGCTCTTCACCTTCTTGCCATCCATGGAGAATACATCGATTCTACCATCCTCGTTATAGATAGAGGTATAGATGTACTTGCCGTCGGTAGCCACAGCCATAGAAGACTTCGCGCCATCGAATTCTCTTACGAACTCAGGCATAGCTGCATCGGTTGTTACAGGACGCTTAGCTAAATCTGCAGGGATTGACATCTCTGAAACGGTAGGAGCATCCCAACGGAGTGAGATGTCGCGGTTGCGGGTAACAGTGGCATCCAGGTGATGAGGAGCCGTCAGGTTCTCAATGGCATAAGCCTCAACAGAAGTCTTGCCGCCAAACTCAGACTCACCGCCATCAGCATATACAGATGTTACCTGATAGCTGTAGGTACCTGCGTTAGAGAGAACGTCATCGAATGACTGACCAGCCACAGGAGTGCTGTTCACCTTCACGCCATCACGATAGATGTTATAACCCACAGGGGTTTCCTCAGTATCGTTGCTGTTAGGAGCCACGTTTACGCGGATGTTCAAGTTACCGCTAATGGCAGACTCAGCTGCAGTAAACCAGTTCTTGCCATCCACAGAGAGCAGGTTACCCTTGCCATTCACTGCCTTGCTGTCGTCGAGACTCAGAGGATGTACATCCGCATCGTTCATGATCTGGAATGCGAAGATATAAGTATGTCCTGGCTTCAGGATAATATCCTTCTCCAATGGAATATCGGTAAATGAACCGTCATACTTGATTTCGCCTCTATATTTCTTGCTGTAGATAATCTTACCATCCTCATAGATACGAGGTGCAAGATAGGTAACTGTGTTAACCAACTGGATGGAAACAGAAGAAACCTTCTTGTTGCGGTAAGGAATATAATCCTCAGCATCCCACTTGGCACCTGCAAAGAAGTAACCGCCTGAAGCCAGACCCAGCTCATCCTCGTGCTTGCCGGTAGCCCAGCTCATGGTATCACGATGGGCAGCCTCTAACAATGGAGAATCCCAGTTCAGGTGAACATTCCTGTTGTTCTTGATGCTTGAAGTGAGGTTGAGAGGAGCATAATACTGAGCACCCTCGTTGACGAAGGCTACTACAGAATCGCTCTTTGCCGACTCCTTGCCATTATAGACCGCTGTCACCTGATAAGAATACTTGCCGTAAACCAGCTTGGTATCCGTGAACTGCATCTCCTTTACTGGAGCGGCATTCACCTTCACGTGGTTGCGATATACATTATATCCATCTGCCACAGCTGCACCATTGCCCTTAGCCCATGTGAGCACGGTAGAAGCAGCCTTAGGCGCAGCCTTCAGGCTCAACGGACGTGGAGCAGAAGACTCAGATGTGGCATTCAGGTTGAAGCTGATGGTCTGTGCTTCCAACTCTGGGTTGGTGAACAGAGTAGCTGTTGTAGCATAGCTGTCGCCCTTCTTTGCCTCCAAGGCATCGAGACCTACGCTGATTACCTGCTCAGCACCCGGCTCCAGCGTACCATGCTTAGGAGAGAGGTTGAGCCACTTGTTGGTCTCTGCCAGGGTATAGTTGAATACCAGGTTAGGACTCTGGTTGAGTATTCCCGTCAGAACCAACTTGCCTGGAACTACATCCATAGAAGAGAACAGACCGCAGACATAGTTCTGACCGGTGGCCTGACCACCCATTACATAACCAGGAACATCGGTCAATACGTGCTTCACATCGGTCAGGGTACCCTTGGCGATGTCATATTGACGGAGCTGCAGCTTATCAAACTTATCTGAAGACTCGGCAGTCATATCAGACAACCAGAGGTATGGACCTCCAGGAGTTACGTTATCGTAGGCAGAACCATAGACAGCGATGTTGCCATCAGTAGTCAAGGCAGCCATCTTACGGATGAACTTACCCTTGCGGTCAACCAATCCGATGGTTGTAAAGGTACCAATCCAGAAGCCGTCGTAGGCAGGATCGTAGGTACAGTGGGTAATCTTCAGGTCGGAAACACCACCCACGGTGATGACATCCACGATGCGACGGTGGTCGAAATCGAGCTTGAAGATACGGTTAGACCAGTCGCTGCCGTAGAAGTAGCGGCCGTCGAAGGTAAGGTCGTAGAGCTTGTAATACATCTCTGGGATAGAGAACTGCTCGATGAACTTACCGTTCTTGTCGTACTTCCAGAACTTACCCAACTCTACGGAAGAGGTGGTATAGTAGTACTCACCATCGAAGGCGATAGACCTCTGCAAGTCGCCGGAGGTGTTCCATGATGGCATGGTTTCCCAACGGTGAGAGATGTCGCCGGTGCCCTTGTTGGTATTCTCCTTGAGATACCAGATCAAAGGACCGTTACCCTCGTTCTTGATGGTGAAGTTCTTGGTGATGTTAGCCTCAGCCTCCAGGTCTGCACTCACGGCGTTGGCAGAAAGCGCTACCTTTGGACCCTCCAGGTTGGCTGTGAAGTTGTTGGTACCATCGGCCTTGACGGTCCATGTACCCTTATACTCGTTGTAGCCCTCACGGATGATGCTTACGGTATAAGTACCCTCCTCTATCTGGTCGAGTTTGAGCACACCATTCTTATCGGTGGTCTCGCTGATCACAGCGCCGTTATCGCCAATCAGGGTAACAGGACATCTGGAGATGGTGCCAGAAGGAGTCTTGACACTCAGCTGTCCCTTCGCCCAAACCGGGTTCCATACCTTCACGTCATCTACGTACCAATAGTTAATCCACTTGGCATCGTCGCCATGGGCACGGAAACGGATCTTGAACAGGTTATTGCTCAGATATTCACCGATAGGATAGGTATAAGTTGTCCAGTCGAAGCCACCAGAGTAGTTGTCGAATACATCGAGACCTTCCCAAGTCTTTCCGCCATCGCAGCTCAACTCTACCTCCATGTAGTCAACATTGGTCTGCTCACTGTTGCGGAGACGCAGGTTGAAGCGCAGGTAGGTATTGTCCTTGTTTGGAGTATTCAGCTCGCGGCTCTCCAGTGCCTGGTTGTAATTGGTCAAAGCCGACCAGCTGTAGGTGGCAGATGGATCAACCAATCCATACTCGTAGTAGTCGATAGACCACTTGCTCTCCTTGTTGTTGTCGAGGTTCACGGTAGTCCACTTGTCGGCATGGAGCGTCCAGTCGTCGAAGTCGTCCTCGAAAGGCAACAGGCGGATATCCGGAACGCTCACCTTCAGAGGTTCACTCTGGGCAGACTCCTGACCATTCTGATAAACGGCAGTCACCGTATAGGTATAGTCAGCATAGTCTGGCACATTATCGGTGAAGCGCGCAGAATCCATCGGAGTCTCGTTCACCTTCTGGCCATTACGATAAACGTTGAAGCCCACCACAGGGTTGGCAGCAGCCAGCTGTTTCGTGCTCTGAGTAGGACGAATCTTGTTGGTGCCCACGAAGATGTCGTCGAGCATCATCATGAATCCACTCTCAGAAACGCAGTTGATGGTTACATACTTCGCCTCCTTAGGAATGTTATACTTCACGAGTGTCCAAGCCGCAGGCAGTTCCACGTATGGACCTTCGTTCACATACTTGAAGTCGGAAGGACGCTTGCCGGTGGTAGAATAACCTACGCGAACACGCTCAGCGGCAAAGTTGTCGCCCTCGATCTTGTAAGTGCGAGCCATGAAACTAAACTGGAAGTCCCGGTCGAAGTTCAACTCTGGCGAAATGATGTAGTCGTTGTTCTTATCGTCGATAGAACTGAAATCCACCAGCATCTTCTTGCCAGAATAAGGCTGAAAATTTGGATTCTCGTTCACCGCAGGAGAGGTTTCCCAAGGGTTCACGACCACGAAAGCCATCTTCTGACCCTGAGTTGGGAAGGTACAAGCCTGCCAGGTATAGGTATTGTTATTATCGGCATCGATATACGACCAGCCCACGTTACCGGCTGAATTGATGGCAAAGTCCTGATGATTCTCGAAATCATCGAAGTAGCCATCGGTCTTTTCTGGTGAAATCCAGCTCAACTTCACCGTCTTGTCGTTCACACCCATCAGTTGGAGTCCGTAAGGCACGCCTTCGGCATTGCCTTCCACCTTCATTTTGGTATAGCGAACGACAGGTGCCTTGCGAGACTGAGCCACGAAATTCTCCGATGGCTTCACCTTTTCGCCTTCACCTTTCTTTCCATCAGTCAGCGCATCCACCGAAGCCCATACAGCTCCGCAGGTCATTGCCGCCAACAAGATGGCAGAATATTTATAATGTTTCATAAATGTTCTATTTGATGCTATTAGCTATTGTTTATTACTTGATGATAATCTTGCTGCGATGGGTCTTGCCCTCGCCGCTTACGCTGATGATAGCCATGCCAGTGCCTGCAGGAACCTGGAAGTTCAGACTGCCAGAGCGGGCCTCAGCAGTATAGAGCTGAATGCCGGCAGCAGATGTACAGGTAACGGTGTAGCCTGCCTTGATGCCATCTACCTGGATATTGCCACCATTCACGCTGATGCCGATGCCGGTACCCTCGATGACATCGTGGATGCCTGTAGAGGTATTTGCCTGGTAGTAAACAGGTGCAGACTCATCGTAGTAAAGGTTGCCCTTACCTGAAGCTACCCATACACGGTACTTGCCCTCATCATACTCGCCGTCTTCCTTGTTGGTAATAGGAATCGCTGTGGCATTTCCTACAGAACCGGCTGCCAAGTCCTCATAAACCTTACCGTCGTTGTAGGTAAGTGTGAGATACTTGATACGGCCATTTCTACCGCCATTCTTGAACTTGAAGCGCAGCTGTCTGTACTTCTTGTTCTCCAGATAGGTAGAGTAATCCTCTTCCTGACCTTCTGAATCATATTCCTTCAGGGTAATCTTGGAACCCACGGCATTCCATGTCTTGCCATCCTCAGTACCCTCGATGCTCAACTCAGAAGAACCGAGCGGACCGGATGCGGTGACGATGAACTTGCAGTCCTTGATACCGTCAGGACAATCCTTCAGGGTAACAGAACCATTGCTGCGGAACTGGATAGAACCTGTGCCCAGAACTACATCACCCTCTACATTCTGATAGAAATCCATTGGGGTGAACACGGTCTGCGAGTTGGTCTTATTGGTCTCTCTACTCAGGCAGAGATAGTAATTATCAGCACCTTCCACAGGGCTCCATGATGCAGTAAGCACGCTCTCACTGGTTCTCTCCAGCTTCACGTCCTTAGGCGTATCGAGCTTCTGGGTTACCATCACGTTCCACAACCAGAGGTCGTTCTGCATTCTCTCTGAGCAGACACGGAAGGCAATATAGATATCCTTTCCTGCAAACTGGCTCAAATCTACCTCCTCAGCATGCTGAGCACCGAAGTAATCGGCAAAAGAGAAACGCTTTACGAGGTGGAAATCGTTCAGATCGTTGGTCTTGGTAGAAACCAATACCTCCAGGTCTTCTACACCATTCTCCTCTGTCACACCACGGGTAAAGAACATCACGCCCTTCTCTGGCACGTGGAAGCGGCGACGGCTGATGAGATAATCATCTGCATCGTTCCAATAGTTCAGAGAATAGTGAACGGCCTGGGCACCCTCGTCCTGATACCAGGTGGTACCATCACCATTGTGGTCGATAATCTGCCATCCGTCAGGATTGCCGTCTGTCCAACTCAGGAAGTTTCCGTAGAATGGATTATCCAGGGTTACGTTGGCGTATGCCCACTCGGTGGTGAATGGAACCGGTGAACCATATACCATGCTGCCATCGCTCATCTTCATGTAGGAGCGTACGCTGTAGGTGGTTCCCGGCTGCAGGCCTTTGGCTGTGAAAGAAGCATTCTTGATATCTTCCACCTTTCCTGCTGCGCTCATGCCATCGCTGAGGGTTGGGTCGGCAGAAGCGCCTTCCTTCCAGCAGAAGCCTACCTCATCCACATCTACCTTGTTGCTCTCGATGTTTGCCTTGAAGGTTGCCTGTGTATCATAAATCTTCTCTGGCACAAGTGTCTTGATGAAGTTCCACTTGCTGGTACCGCCATTAACCTGGAACATCACGTTGCCGTCCTGCTCCATGATATTGGTGATAGGCACGTTAACCGGTTCCTTTTCCCAATTCAGGGAATTAGGGGTGGTGGTATCTGTGAAAGATGTATTGGCTGATTTACCCGGATAGGTATCGCCGCTACGGGTCACTTCGTTGTCGATGCCGTCGGCTGGCACGATATACATACAACGATGCTTGGCGCTGTTGTTTGGTCCGTTGATATCCCACCAGTCTTTCTTCATCTCATCGGTATAGTCGTAATGAGTGATGAGCAGACCATGACCCGGGATATACTTGTCCCAACCCGTCTGCTGGCGGTTTTCCAGGATGAACCACTCCATACCTGTACCAGGTGTACGGTCTGGCTGGCAGTTGATGAAGCGCGCCTTGTTGTCGGCGATAGAAGTCAGGGTAACATCCTCAGGGTTCTTCACCTCTACGATGTCCTCGCCTTCCTTCATCCAGCCCATCTGCATACGCTCGAATGCCATCAGGCAAGGAGGAGTGCGGCTATCGTTGTTGTAACTGCCTGAAGCATAAAGGCTGTAGGCACCCGGGTCGATACCCTTACCATTGCTGGTATCATCGGTATCATACATATCCTTGAGACCCAGCACATGACCGAACTCATGGGTGAAGGTTCCGATACCGTCCATAGATGGAACTACAGGAGCACCTGGCATACCTACCAGTTCGGCAGAGCAGGAATAGTCGTGAATCTGTACGCCATCGATGGTGGTGTTGTCGTCCAGATACCAGCTGTGTGGCCAGATGTCATCACCATTGGCTGTACTTGCCTCGCTATAACCGGCATAGATTACGTAGCAGTTGTCCATGATGCCATCGCCATCGTTATCAAACTGGCGGAAATCCATATCAGGATTGTTCTTCTTGGCGAGTTCCACAGCCTCCTTCACCATGTCGCGTGGGTTGGTATCAGTACCGCTGGTACTGCTGCTGTTGCCACCATAGTAGGCTGTTGGCTTGGAAAGGGTGTATGGACCCACGACCTTGAAGTTAGGGATAAACTGACCCATAGAATTGTCACGGTAGTAATCCTTCACGCTACCCGTACCGCCGTTCTCGCTGTAGCCAGGCTGGTTCAGCCAGTGGTCGAAGTCCTGCTGGGTGTGGCGCAATACGCTATCCTGGAAGTTAACCAGGACCACCAGATACTGCGATTCCTTGACAGCAGCTTCGCCGCTTCGTGTTTCAACAGCATACTTGCGTGGAGCAACGATGCGGCGGCTCAGGAACTTGTTAGGCGCCTTCTTCATGATAGGGGTTCTGCTCAAGATGTCGGCAGTGGCATCTTTCGCACTGATCAGTGACTCCAAGAGTTTCTTCTCCTTGTCGGAGCGCACATCCACATTGTGTGCTCTCTGCTTGGTCATCACTTTCTTCTGGGTTTTCTTGTCGTAATCCACGTAACAGAAATAACCCTTCTTGTCTTTGTTCAGGAGAAATCCATCCGTGGTAGTAACGAAGTGGAAATTCTCATCACCTTGTATTCTTACCAACAAGGTGGTGCCGTCAGGCTGCCGCATCATGATTGGATGGGGATATGCCTTGATAGCCCAAGTGGCCTGGGTATATCCCGCACACAAGACGGAAGCCAAAAGCAGTCTTTTGAGACCTCTCATAGTTTTCTCGTTTTTTAATGTGTATTATTAATAAATGCTTAATTCTCTTCTCTTTTTCTGTTGTAACAACAGGCCTAAAGCAAGTGACATTTTGACGAAAAAAGGGCGGCAGGCGGAGTTTTTGTACCCCACTTGCACCTTTTTATATTATATATGCATCATCATGCTAAGTCCCATTACTTGAAGACCCATTACTTCTTGATGACAACCTTCTTGGTCTTACCGTTAGACTTGATGATATATACACCATTGCCAGAAATCTGGTCTACCTGGGTACCATCCATCTTGAAGATAGATACCTTGCTGTCGCCAGCTGCCTCGATGTTCCAGATGCCAGTTGCCTCGTTATCCATCCATGTGAAGTCGGTAGCACCGTATGAATCCATAAACTGGAAGTAAACATCACCAGCTGCTGCCATCTCCTTGGTAAACTCACGAACGTATGATCCGTCAGGAAGCATTACGTAATCAGCTCTTATCTCCTCGGCATTGGCGCCATTCTTGGCATCCTCCAGACTGTTGTAGAGGGTAGTCATCATATAGTCGCTCATGCGGAAGGTGGTCTTGCCTGCTGGGAGTGAAGCCTTCATCCATACAGGAGTACTGCGGGAAGCACCTGTAATTGTTACGGTCTTACCCTTGGTGATAACCAATGGATTGGTTACAGTTTCACCTGGCTCAGCCTCATGCTTGGTAAACTTGATCTTGCTACCGGTAACCTTACCTGCGATAACGCAGTGGATATAGAGCTTATCGCCCTTGCTAACGATAACCTTACCCTTATATACGGTGACTGAAACACTACCAAAGTTCTCAGTACCCATCATGGTAGTTCCGTATGGCTCCTCATTCTTGAAGACTTCGATGCGGTCACTGCCACCATTATAGCCTTGGTCGCAAGCGAAGTCGAGAACACCATCCTCAGTTACGTTATACTGCAACCAGAGGTCAGCAGCACCTGCCTTGGTGAATGTATATTCTTCATCCTCCATGACGATAGGGTTGGTGCGAGATTCACCGGCAGAGAACTCCATCTCTTCCAGATACATGGTTGTACCCTTGGCTGCACCAGATACCTTAATCAGATAAGTGGTTCCGGCAGTAGCCTCGATAAAGAAGTCGTTACCCTTGTTGATGGCTGTGTATTCACCATTCCACTGTCCTGTACCTCTAGGGAAGCTGACGGTAGCACCTGGTTCAACCTCCACATTGAGCTTGCCATTCTTGGTAGCTGTATATTTGAAGTATTCTGTGCCCTCTACGGTGATTTCGTTTTCACCCTCCACAGCTTCAGCTGGGTTTGTTACAAGAGAACCCTTCTCTACATCCAGATATGAAACCTTGAATGCCAATGGATTATCCTCATTGGCTGTAACCTTCAGGATGTAAGTAATCTCGTAAGACTGGCCACCAACGTAAGTCTTCAGCAAGCCATCCTTTACTGTAGCAGCACCATACTCGCCATTCTGCTGGTTGTAGAAGATGATAGATGTAGCTGCATCGAGATTGGCATCAGTCTCAACCGTAACAAACTTCTCTGTGTTGGCAGGAACCGTGAGCTTATAATAATAGGTACCCTTGGCACTAGGCAAAGTCTTCTCTACAGGGAGTTCAGTCAATTCGAAGGCTGTATTCACAGTCTCACCTGGCTGGTAGGCCTGCATTTCTGCCTTGATTACATCCTCGGCAGCAGAATCCTGCAACTTGTTTACTACGATATAATAGGTAGAACCTGTATAAGGAATCTCAACGCGAACATTATAGGTACCAGGCTCAGAAGAAGCCGCTACCTCCTGATAGGTGATATTGTTCAAGTTGGAATATACCTTTACCTGACCGCCAGCCAGCACAGCATCGCTGGAGATGTTCAGATAACCCGTCTTGGTAGGAGTATAAGTAAAGTAGTAGTCGCCCATCTCGGCAGGTACCTTGTTCTCACCCTCGGTCAAGGCGAATGGCATCTCAAGAGAACCCGCCTTCACCTCTACGAGCTTAGAGTTTGTAACGACACTACCCTGAAGATTCAGGGCGATGGTATAAGTCTTACCCTTCTCTACGCTCACTTTCAGTACATATCCGCCTGTAGCCTGGTCATAGTTTGTAGAAGCATAATTACCATTCACAGTGGCACCTGAAACATAGCTTGAGAAAGCGAGCTGAAGCTGCGCTGTCTTCTCGGCTGTATAGGTAACATAGGCAGTAGTGTTCTCATACTGAGCACCCAGCGGATTACCAAGGTACAACTCCTCACCTACCTTCAACTCGGCAGGATTGTCCTGAGAGAGGCCCTTGCCATAAGAAGACATCTCAGACAAGTCGAGGTTGAAGCCCGACTCACCCATCATGTTCATGATGAAGTAGTAGGTCTTACCCTTTTCCAAGGCATACGCTTTAGAAGGATACTTCAAGCCCGCACCACCCAGGGTGAGCGAGTCTGTTCCTTCTACCGATGTAAATACAGTAGGAACATTGCTTGATCCAGACAATGGAGATACCTTGGCAAGATAGTTCTTATCTGCTGTAAACTTCCAATAAGTGTTCTTAGCCTCACTGCTCTCTACCTTGTAGGTATTCTCACCCTTCTGGGCATCGAGAGCTGATTCAATTGATGTCTGTGCCATTGCTGCAGATGAAAGGCACAATGCTGTCGCAAAAAGTAAAACTTTTCTCATACGCTCGACTTTTTAAAATATGATATTTAAATTTATTATTCGTAACTCATCACGCATCTTTAGCGTTAATTTTCCTCTCATTTGGCGGCAAAGGTAATAATTTATCCCGAAATTCACAAGGTTTTTTGCATAAAATCTACATAAAACTAACTTTTCCTTACAAAAAAGTTCAATAAACACTAAAAATATGATTTTTCATCCATTTTTCCCTTATAAAACGTCAAGTTATTAGAATAATATAGCTTTTATTTTATATTTTCACAAAAACATTTGGAAGGAATATAAAAAATGCTTAATTTTGCACCGTTTTAAGCGATGACCCTTCAAAAAGGGTCAAATATAACGAAAAAATTAGTAGAATACACTTTTAAAAATAACAATAAAAAGAAAAAAGAGATCTATGGAAAAAAGACTCATGATGTTTATTGCTTGCGTCTTCCTTAATTTGGGAATGGCGTTGGCACAAACTCACGTTTCTGGTGTAGTAACCTCTTCAGAAGACGGTTCACCGATTATCGGTGCATCTGTCAAGATTGTGGGTACTACTTCTGGTACTGTTACCGACATCGATGGTAACTTCACTCTGGATGTTGAAAGCAACAAAGCAGAGCTTGAGTTCAGTTACATCGGCATGGTGACAAAGAAATTAAAGGCATCAGAAAAGATGCAGGTTGTTTTGGATCCTGACACGCAGGTACTGGAGCAGGTAATCGTTACTGGTTATGGTGCTGCCAAGAAGTTGGGATCTGTAGTTGGTGCTATTTCCAACATCGGTGAAAAGAAGTTGGAAACGGTCGTAACCCCAAACTTTACTGATGCTCTTTCAGGTCAGGTATCAGGTTTGTCTGTTCTGTCATCAGCCGGTGACCCTTCACAGTCTGCACAGATCCGTCTGCGTGGTGTCAACTCTATCGGTTCTTCCAACCAGCCTTTGTTCATTCTCGATGGTTCTCCTATCACCGCAAGCTTCTTCAGCACATTGAACCCATCAGATATTGCCAACATCACCGTATTGAAGGATGCTGCATCAACCTCTATCTATGGTTCTCGTGCTGCCAATGGTGTAATTGTCATCACTACCAAGCAGGCTAAGTACAACGAGTCGGTTCAGCTCACCGTAAAGGCACAGTATGGTATCTCTTCTGCTACCAGCAAGGGTGAGGAGATGATGAACTCTCAGCAGTACATCCAGTTCCGCGACATGATTGGTCAGCCAGTGAGCGACAACATCCGCAACTTGGTGAGCAAGTATGGTATCAGCACCAACTGGCGCGATGAGATGATAGACAATTCTGCTCCAACATCCGACATCAATGCCACATTGCAGGGCGGTGGACAGACCATGAACTATTACGTGTCATTCAACCACCATCAGGAAGATGGCTTGATACAGGATTCCGAGATGCGCCGCAGTGCCTTGGCAGCCCGCATCAACTCTCGCTTGAATAAATTCTTCAAGGTAGGTTTCAGCTCCAACTTCGGTGTACAGGACTACAGCCAAAACAGCCAGTGGGCGGACAACAGCCAGATTTACGTAACCAATCCTCTGGTAGCATCCAAGATGGCTTTGCCTTATGATACACCTTATTATTATAGCTTCGACGAAGCGGGCAACATAGTAAAGGGCAATCGTGCAGAAGGACTTCTCTATTCGCAGTTCACAATGCCTTGGTTCTATTCCAAGAACACGACACAGGCTAACAAGAACATAACCGTCAACCTTTCTTTGAACGAACAGTTCACTCCAATCGAGGGATTGACATTCACAGCCTTGCAGTCTATGTTCGGCTACGACCTCACTTCCGACAGAACGAGCCTCCCATACGATAAGTTCACCACTCCAATGGGACAGGTGATTAACGCCAGGACAGGTGGTGTGTCAGCAAGCCTCAAGCGCTACTACGCTTACACCTTGACCCATACAGCAGAGTTTCGTCACAACTTCGGTCCTCACTATGTGAACGTCCTCTTAGGCGAGGAGACCCGCATACAGAAGGGCAGAAGCTTCGGCATTCTCACAAAGGGTCAGACAGACCCACGCCGCATGACGCTGAACACAGCAACTACCATCTCTCCTGCCGACCAGATAGATAGCCGTACAAAGGAGGTTGCCAATTCTCTCTTCGGCACAGCAGAATACAATTTCAAGGAGAAGTACTTCGTATATACATCTCTCCGTTTCGATGGCAGCTCTAAGTTTGCGCCTAAGCATCGCTGGGGTACATTCGGCTCTGTAGGCTTGAAATGGAACGCCAAGAAAGAGAACTTCCTGCGCACAGTGAAATGGTTGGACGACCTCACCATCAGTGCCAACTATGGTACTACAGGTAACGACTCAGGTGCCGGTTCTTACGATTTCTACGGGCTCTTCGGTTCCGGTAGCAACTACAACGGCGAGGGTTCTATCGATATCACTCAGGCAAGCAACGACAAGCTGACTTGGGAGAAGGTGGGTAAGCTGAACATCGGCTTGAACTTCGGGCTCTTCAACCGTGTCACAGTAGATGCCAACTTCTATCGCAACAAGACCACCGACATGCTGATGGAGATTCCTTACTCTATGACTACAGGTTTCACATCCGGTATGGGTAATATCGGTTCAATGGTCAACAAGGGATTCGAGGCAACCGTCAACGTGGACTTGATCAAGACCAAGGACATGAGCTGGACAGTATCAGCCAATATCGGCTACAACAAGAACGAAATCACAGAACTGTTTGCTGGTCGCAACGAATACGAACTTTCCGGCTCTGGCCTGAAACTGCAAGTAGGTCATGCCTTAGGTGAGTTCTATAAGGTGCGCTATGCAGGCGTAGATTCTCGTACGGGCGAGCCTATGTGGTATGACAAGAATGGCAACATCACCAAGGTGTATGACGAGACCAACAACTCCGTATTCCTGGGCAAGAACCGTTATGCCCCATGGCTTGGTGGTTTCGGTACCAACTTCACATGGAAAGGCTTTAGCGTCATCGCTGACTTCGCTTGGCAATCGGGCAAGTACATGATGGTAAACGACGACTACTTCACCAAGAACGCCAACCAGGGTACTACCTACAACCAGTGTGTAGATATGCTGAACGTATGGACCACACCAGGACAGGTGACAGACATTCCAGCCTACGGCTACGAAATCTACCTGGACAGCCATGCCGTAAGCAACGCATCATTCCTGCGCATGAAGACGCTGACCCTTCAGTATCAGTTGCCTAAGAAATGGATGCAGGCTGTACACTACATCAAGGACATCAGAGTATTTGGTATAGCTCGCAACCTCTTTACCATCACTCCATTCGACGGATATGACCCTGAGCCAGACAAGAATGTCGTTCAGTTCAACTATCCAAACACCCGCCAGTTCGTGATTGGTGCAGAGTTAACATTCTAAATAAAAGTATTATCAGAAAAGAATTATGAAGAAGATATATTTTTCATTGATGCTTCTGTGTGCGATGGCGTTCACATCTTGTAGTATGGACCAGGCTCCATACGGTTCTTTGGACGACCAGACTGCCATCGAAAAGGAGAAGGATCTTCGCCAGTTCCGCAATTCTCTCTATGCCAGCATGAGAGGAGTAACATCGGGCACCTGGCTTTACTTGTCCGACATCCAGATGGACGAGTTCCATGGCTTGATCAGCAATGGTAACCGCATTGGTACATTCTCCAATGGTACCATCACCATATCAGATGGTGAC
>ULKX01024027.1_pt1 | contig 17505 bp, 15 predicted proteins | sample 1951271 | NCBI WGS metagenome assembly ULKX01 (sample SAMEA4835512, study PRJEB28245) | human gut metagenome | biome: gut microbiome; material: fecal sample | place: Denmark | collected 2008 | reverse complement strand
TAAGTGACAACCTTTTTCAGGGAAGTACACTCGTTAATAATCAGTATTTTTGCAGCCATATAATCATTAAGACGCAAAGATATGGATAAATACTTGTCAAGAAGCATCGACCAGACTTTACTGGAATGGAAGGATAATCCTCGAAGAAAACCGCTTTTGGTGAGGGGCGCCCGACAGGTAGGCAAGTCGAGCACCATTCGGCATTTAGGCAAGAACTTCAAATATTTTTTGGAAGTTAATGTGGAAAGAAATCCTGAGGTGATGGAATTCTTTAAGGGCAGTCGTGATGTGAAGAGCATTGCTGCTAAGCTCTCCGACTTCTTTAATGTGCCAGTTGTTCCGGGCGAAACCCTTCTTTTCCTCGATGAGATACAAAAGTGTGAAGACGTCATTCATAGCCTTTGGTTTTTTAAGGAAGATTATCCCGAACTTCATGTCATTGCTGCAGGTTCGCTCTTGGAGTTTGCGCTGAAGAATTTGTCATCATTTGGAGTGGGCAGAGTAAGTTCCCTGTTTGTCTATCCGATGTCTTTTGATGAATTCCTGACAGCAACGAGGCAAGAGGGGCTTCTTAGAATCAAGCGAAATAGCAGTCCTACGAATCCGCTTCCCGAGGCATTCTATAATAGGTTGGTGGAAGCCTTCCGAAGTTATATGCTGGTTGGCGGAATGCCAGAAGCCGTGGCAACCTACACGGAGACAGGATCTTATCGCTATAGTAGTGACATTGTAAACGAAATCATTCAGGGCTATCAGGACGATTTTGCCAAATACGGAGCCAAGGCAAATCCTCTGCTTTTGCGCCAAACTCTCATAAGTGTAGCGCATCAGGCAGGAGTCAAGTTTGTTTACAGTAGGGTAGAAGGGCAATATCGTTCGGCAGAAGTAAAGGTGGCTTTGGAGATGCTGAAGGATGCCGGGCTAATCATACCGACCTATCATACGGATGCCAATGGGGTGCCGCTTGGAGCTGAAATCAATGAGCGGGTAGTAAAATATCTGATTCATGATACTGGCGTGCTACTTGGTATCTTAGGAATAGATGATGATATCGATGAGCGCATCAAGGAGATGATGGTGGCAGACTCCATCGATCTTGTTGACAAGGGGCATGTGGCAGAGATGATGGCGGGTTTGGAACTTATTAAATATTCTTCTCCGCAGACGCGGCACCAGTTGTACTATTGGCAAAATATGAACAAAGGTACTTGTGCCGAGGTGGATTATGTGATAGCTCGCAGTGGCAGCATCGTTCCGATAGAAGTAAAATCGGGCGTGAAGGGTTCTATGAGTAGTATGTATTCGCTGATGCGTAATCTGCAGAAGCATATAGAAATGGGTATTCGCTGTTCTCTCGAAAATTTTGGTACATTCGCGAGTCCTGATGGCAAAAAGATAGACATCATTCCTCTTTATGCTATCTCCAATTTATTTGCGGAGAAGTAGATGGGGGGATATATAAATGATACAGTTATGAGCAACGATAAAACAACAATGAAGGGAATGCGAGCAAACGATATGACTCCGGCTTTTCCTATGCATCCTGGAGATGTTCTGAAGGATGAAATAGAATATCGTGGAATTTCTCAGCGACAGTTGGCGGAGGAAATGGGGATTGCCTATTCTGCTCTGAATGAAATTCTGAATGCACGTCGTCCGGTAACGGAAAAAACAGCTCTGCTCTTTGAGGCTGCACTTGGAGTGAATGCTGAGCCTTTGTTGAAAATGCAGATGAGATATAATCTGCTATCAACAAAAAATGATTCAACCTTTATGGCCAGATTGGCAAAAGTCAGAAGGGTGGCTGCAGCCTTGTAAAATAGCAAGTTTTTAAAGGCTGCAGAAGTATAAACTTTAACGAAGCGCTTTATTGAGGTCTAATGATGCGCTTCTTTAAGGTGCAATGATGCGCATCTTTAAGTCATGTTGTTTCTCTATAAGCTATATTCTTGAAAATCAATGACTTTCGGCAAAGATTCAATAGGTTGAAAATGGGTTGGACACTATTTCTGCTACCTTTTCCAACCATTCCTTATCAATACTATCGAAGGTGTTGAGGTGTTCGCTGTCAATGTCCAGTACGGCGATGACCTCACCATTTCTGATGACAGGCACTACTATCTCTGAGCGGGAAGCACTACTGCAAGCTATATGACCAGGAAACTTTTCTACATCTTCTACAACGATGGTTTCTGCCTTGTCCCAAGCTGTGCCACAAACTCCCTTGCCCCGTTTGATGCGGGTACAAGCCAAAGGTCCTTGGAAAGGTCCTAATACAAGGTTTTCATCAATGACGCGATAGAAACCTACCCACCAGAAATGAAAGGTATCCATGATGCATGCTGAAATATTTGCCATGTTGGCGATGATGTCGCTTTCGCCTTCTACGAGCGATTGAAGCTGAGGGAGGAGAGTGGCGTAAAGTTCTGCCTTCGTTTCTCCTTTTATTATAAGATGTTCTGCCATGATGAAAATATTTTTTCTTGTTGAAGTTTATGCAAAGTTACTGATTTTCCTAAAAATAGGGGGCTAAGAATGGGTTAAATCTTCTAAAAAAGTAAAGCCTATCTTAAGGAAGCAGATACAAAGCCTTCCTTTGGAGGAGCTGCATGAACGAACAATGTAGATGCTGCCATGAGTGTTTGTGATTTTCTCTTTATATTTTCCTCGCTGAGTTTTCGGTATTTCGGAACAGATTCTTATTTTGTGTGAATATTGAAAATATGAACGAGGAAAAGAATGTGCTGAAAATCAAAGAGTTATGACTTTTGAGATTGAAGAGTAATGTTAATAAGTTCTCATGTCGTACGACATGGCACCCTATAGTCGTACGACTTGGGAGTGTATAGTTGTACAACATGAGATCTGTAATCGTACGACATGAGTTCGAAATAGAGAATTACTATTAATTTTTGATACGAAAAGTTGAAAAATGAGCATCATTTATATGCAGGAATCCTTTTCTTGAGTGCTACTTCGCTTAAAAACAAGTAAGTGAAAATTGGAAGGATATATTTACAAATGAGAATGCATGATTTCCTTTATTCTTGCTTTTTTAACATCACAATGATCACATCATGGCAACTGTGACGTCATGGAAAAGACCGTAGAATGTCAACTAAATGCTTTTTACGGGACTTCATTAGTTTTATATAACCATTAGCAAGTGTAAAAGACTTTTTAAAATCCCCTTGTTTTTCTCATCGTTGTATACTTTAAGTACTTTTTCATTTATAATATATTCTTTGAATTTCTTTCTATAGAAAGGATGGGATAGTAAAATCCAAAGTTCTTGATCAATAAATGCATATTGGGTGTTTCTTTCAAGCCATGCCCTAGTAGGAGATTCTGTCTTTAATTCAGCGTTGGTCCAAGCTAAATGCCAGAATTTATCCGATTTTAAGAAATAATAAGGATATTGTAAACAGGTAAGATTTAATTGATGAGCCTTAATGAAATACTCTCCAAATAGTCCCTTATATATAGGTTCTATTTCTTCATAAGTAAATTGATTAACATTTTTTCCATCTTCTATCAATTTAATGATGGTGAGAACTAATATTGGTTTTGCGATGATACGCTCATGGTTGTTCCTGTTAGTACATTGATTCATCTTTTCAATGAGTTCACAATAGTAATTTAAAGCTTTATCATAATCAAAAAATCTAAGATAACTAGTCATAACAATTGTTTTTATAGATGTTCAACTTCTTTTTTGCAAAAATACACAAAAAAAATAAGATAAGCGCACGTATTTCAGAAATATTTGTTATTTTTGCAAATGCATTCTTCCGCAGAAAGCTCAAAGGGCTGAGCGGGTGGGTGTGACTTTTATGGAATAGAGCGTTTGCTAACGTTCGTCTGCGACTACTCGTAAACTTCGCAACTTTACCTATAGTTGGACGTGGATGTGACAATGGTGAATGCTCACGGTGGGTGTATTATATCCTGCTGCGAATTGTCGTATGCATACCATAACTGTATGTTTTGGTATCGTGTATGACTATATGTTCGTACATGGAATCATCATATACCATAACGTGGGCTTTCTGCATTGTCCGTCTCTTTCAACTAGGGCAATGCGAAGGCCTTCGAGTGGTGGGATGGGCAAGGAGAATCCCACGTTTCCGTTTTATAGAGGCCTAACAGAATACTAACACAACTCACGATACCGGGATTCTATCGCTTTGAAGAAGATAGATGTACAATAAATATACACTCTCTGGACATGAATCTTTTCCTTGCAAAACCTTATGGCTCACCAAGGGATATAACTTTATGATAGCTGGAGGAAACTTCAATGCTTCTGATGCTGTAATAGCTTTGGGAGTAGGAAAAAACATGGTTTCTTCTATCCGATATTGGCTTAAGGTGTTTGGTATTTCCAATCAGGATGAGCCAAGCAGAATAGCAGATTATTTATTCGATGAATCAGAAGGTGTAGATAAGTACATTGAAAGTTTGGGAACTTTGTGGTTGCTTCACTACCTTCTGGTCAGTTTGAAAGAAGCAACGCTTTATCATATTACTTTTGTGCAATTCCAAAAAGAACGCAAAGTCTTTGAGAGGGAACAATTGGTGAACTTTGTGAAAAGACTGATGATAGAGGATGGAAAGGACAAAATCTTTAATGTGAATACCACCAAGAAAGATGTGGGTGTACTGTTGCAGAACTATGTACAGCCTTATAAGGCCAAGTCGTTTGAGGATTATTCTTCTCTTTTGATTGATTTGGATCTGGTAAGAACTGAAGATAATGGTAAGACGTTCGCCTTCAATATCGAAGGTAAGCGCAGGATTCCGATGGAGATTTTCTTATATGCCATTCTTCAGGAAAAAGGTACGGATAAGTCTGTATCATACGATACATTGCAGGAAATAGGTTTGATGTTCTGCATGACAGATGCTGAGGTCATTGATATGGCCCAGGCTATAGGTGAGCATTATTCAGAGTATGTACAGTATAGTGATAATGCAGGTATCCGTCAGCTATTGTTTAAGGAAGGTTCTTCTTTGAAGGACATTGATGTTTTAGATAAGTATTATAAGAATGCGACAGTTTAGTTTATCAGCAAACATAGAGGAAGGCTTTGCTAGTGAGGCCAAATATATTGTAACTCCTAATGCTCGACAGGTGGCAGAGGGGATTGCGAATGGATTTCGGTCGGGAGTTCATTCTTATACCATCATTGGCTCTTATGGAACAGGTAAGTCTAGTTTCTTATTGGCTTTGGAAAGAGACTTGATGGGAGGTAAGCAATATGAATTGTTGAATCCTTCTGAACTTTCAGAGAAGAAGAAGTTTGAAGTTCTTAAAATTGTTGGTGACTATAAGGAACTGTCTGTCTTGTTGAGTCAAAAACTTTCAGTTGATGGCACAGCTGATAGCATTCTGGATGAACTCAAAACCAAGTATAACAAACTGAAGAGCCAGGGAAAATTCCTGGTTATCTTCATTGATGAGTTTGGCAAGGTTTTGGAGCATGCTGCCAAGAATAATCCGGAGCGTGAACTTTACTTCATGCAGAAATTGGCTGAGTTCGTGAATGTGCCATCCAGAAATATTCTTCTTCTTACAACGCTTCATCAGAATTTCAACGCTTACTCCCGTAAGCTGAATGAAGTACAAAAAGAAGAGTGGACGAAAGTAAAGGGACGTTTCCAGGAGTTGGTATTCGTAGAACCGATAGAGCAACTTCTCTATCTGGCTTCTACGCAGATTGATGCCAGTAGAACCATGCAAAATGATGATTTTGTGATTGATTCATTGGCTTCGTTGGCAAAGAAGACAGGCTTTGTTTCTCAAAACTTTTCTGAAGCAACTGCGCAGGCATTGGCTCCGCTGGAACCATTTGCTGCATACGTCATAACACAGGCCATTCAGAGATATGGACAGAATGAGCGTTCTTTGTTTTCGTTCTTGAATGCAAGGGGACGTAACTCTTTGTCTGAATATGAGGGGAAGATATATCAGCTTCAGTGCTGCTATGATTATATCTACTATAATTTTTACTCTTACTTGAAGGAGGCGAATGCCGACTCCATGCAATGGAGTTCGATGCAGGTTGCCATAGAGAGAGTGGAAGGTCAGCTATGGGATACCAAGACAGACCTTGTAGATGCTATCAAGCTAGTGAAAGCCATCGGATTACTGAATCTTTTCGGCAATGCTTCTTTCAAGATGAGCCGTGAAGATACTGCCCTGTATGCCAAGACTGCTTTGAATATAGATAACCCAACAGGGCTTTTAAAGAAGTTGGAGCAATTCAAGATTATCCGATATGCCAGCTATAAGTTCCGCTACATTCTTTTTGATGGCACAGATATCAATATAGAAGATGAAATCCGTAAGGCTGGTTTGGTGGTTAGCCGTCCTGTAAACTTTGTGGATGATATCAGAAACTATTGTTTCAAGAAGGTGGCTCCTGTCAAGGCTTGCTATTTCCAGAAAGGTACTCCAAGATACTTTGAGTATGAAGTGCTGGGTGAAGGAGTAGATAAGACTCCTACCGGTGATACCGATGGATATATTCAGTTGATCTTCTCTTCCCGTAAGAAAGTGTTGGAGGAAATTTGCGAGCTAAGTGAAAAGAGTGAGAATGCCATCATCTTTGTATGTTTCAGAAATACAGACGAGTTGGTGTCTCACCTCTATCTGATAGAAAAGTACAAATATATATTGAGCAAGGTGTTGGTAGATAAATCTGATAAGGTTGCTATCAACGAAATCAACAATCTGATGGAGTATGAGAAAGTGGTTCTCAATAAATCTATCAGTGATAGCTTGTTTGCATACAATGGAGATGTGACTTGGATTTTCAAGGGCGAGGAAAGAGACGTTTGTTCCTTGAGAGCCTTTAATCAATTGTTGTCAGAGGTATGTGATGAGATTTATTCTCAAACCCCAGTGATGAATAATGAGTTGTTTAACAAGCATAAGTTGAGCGGCTCAATCTCTAGTGCGAAAGGTAAGTACTTAGCTGCATTGTTGAACCAAAGCAATGAGCAAGACTTGGGATTCCCTGGCGATAAGTTCCCACCAGAGAAAACTATCTATTATTCTCTTTTGAAGAATACGGGGCTTCATGTAAATGGAGAGTTTTCTGATGTACCATCCAACGAAGGAATCATGCCATTGTGGGATGCTTGCGAGGAATTTCTGAAATCTACTACATTTAAGCCTCGCAAGATTTCAGAGCTGATCAAGAAGTTGTCTGCTAAACCATATAAGTTGAAGCAGGGATTCTTGGATTTCTGGATTCCTACCTATTTATATATAAAGAAGCAGGATTTCTCCCTGTATGGAACCAATGGAGCATATATCCCAAATATCAACATGGAGTTCTTCGAGTTACTGCAGAAGCATCCGGGAGAATATCTGGTCAAGGCATTCGACGTGACAGGTGTTAAGGTGCAGATATTCAACCAGTATCGTAAGTTCCTGAATGTTGAAGCCATGGGAAGTATCAAGAGCGATGATTTCATTGAAACCATCAAACCATTCTTTTTCTTCTATAACAAGAGATTGAATGATTATGCCAAGCATACCCGAAAGTTCAACCATGAGCAGACAGCAAGATTCCGTGATACTTTGGCAAGAGCAAGGGACCCAGAGAAGACTTTCTTTGAGGATTTGCCAGAGGCTTTGGGATATAATAAGGAAGCGCTGCAGAATCCGGAAAAAGTACAGGAATTCTGCTATGTTATCAACAGAGCAGTCAAGGAACTTCGTTCTTGCTATTCAGATATGATAGACCGTGTGGAAGGTCGTTTGTTGGAAACATTGGGCATTGATTCATACGATTATTCAGAATATGTGGAAGAGATAAGAAAGCGTTTGGCGCATGTCAAGGAATATCTTTTAACGGATAGGCTGAAGGAATTCTATCAACATGTGATGGCAGAATTTGATAATCGCAATGAGTGGTATCAGTCTATTTGCTATACTGCATTAGAGCAACCTTTAGAGCGATTGCGTGATGACCAAGAAGAAAAACTGATTGATAGTTTGCTCATGCTGTTCCATGAATGTGAAAAATATTCAGATATATCCAAAGTGGCAGAAGATGAATCGGATGAGATTTATTCGTTGGATTTAGTTTCAACGAAGGGCAGTAATATCCATTCACAGACCTTCAGATTGCCTGAAAGTGAGATGCAGAAAGCTGAAGAATTGGAACAGAGCATCGACAAGCTACTCGATGGATTCGGGAATGACAATGTATCTATATGTACATTGCTGAAAATATTGAATAAGAAGTTGGGTTAAAAGCCGCTTCCTTAAAAATGAATAGAGCAAAATGAAAGTAAGAAATATTTTAGGAATATCTGGCGGAAAGGATAGTGCGGCTTTGGCCATCTATCTCAAGCAGAAATACCCAAACTTAAAGATTGAGTATTATAATTCTGATACTGGCTGTGAATTGGCTGAAACGGAATTGCTGATAGATAGATTGAGCGCTTATCTGGGAAACATCAAAAGACTTAGGGCTGCAGAAGACAGTCCTGAGCCTACGCCTTTTGAGCATTTCCTAAAGGCAGCAGGTGGATTCCTGCCATCGCCACAAGCTCGATGGTGCACCAAGAAGATGAAACTTGATGAGTTTGAAAGATATGTGGGTGATGACTATGCGGTATCATACGTTGGTATTCGAGGTGATGAAGACCGTGATGGCTATGTGTCTTCGAAGCCTAATATTCAGTCAGTCTTTCCTTTCAGAAGAAACATTTGGAGCGTGGATGTCATCAATAAGTTCCTACATAACGAAAATCAGGAGCAGATTATTGATATCTATGATAAGTTGTGCCCTGAGGGAATTATGAAGGAAGACTTGATGGATGTGTTGAAGAAAACTATTACTAAGCAGTTTTATTATTCCAAAAAGCTGAATGCTTTGTTGGATATAGATGTGAAGATGTTTAACCATGCCGTCTTTGAATTCTTGAAGACCACGGATTATCCTGTTGGTCATCTGGATTCATTCCCTTTGATAGATAATGATGAGGTGCTTGTGAAGGAAGACATCTTTAGATTGCTGAGGGATAGTGGAGTAGGAGTGCCATCTTATTATGAGGAAATTCCTTTCGAGGTTGATGGTAAGATAGGAACCTATTGCAGGAGCCGAAGCGGATGCTATTTCTGTTTCTTCCAGCAGAAGATAGAATGGATCTGGCTCTATGAGCAGCATCCTGACTTATACGAAAAGGCAATGTCGTTTGAGAAGGATGGTTATACCTGGATTCAGAATGAGAGTCTGGCAGATTTGATAAAGCCGGAACGAATTCGTCAGGTAAAGCTTGATATTATTAAGCGACAAGAATTAAACAAAAATAAGAACAAAGGAACAAGTCTTGCCGAACTCTTCGGTGATGAATATGTTTGTGCTAATTGTTTTATTTAAAACTTTATAACTAGAATAGAATCGGAGGAACGTCTATGTTGAAAGATGTAGAATGGGCTAAGGATGGAACCTATATACCTGGAGAAGAGTTTTCTCCAGAAAGGTTGTTTAATGATGGATTGAAGAACAGTTGTAGCTTCGACTTACAGCTAGGCTATTTTAGTTCTGCCGCTATTAGTATATTGGCAGAAGGTTTTGCTACGTTTATCGCTAATGGTGGTGTTATGCGTCTTATCATCAATCAAATAGTTTCGGAAGAAGATAAAAATGCTATACAAAACGGAGTGTTTGGTAATGTGATAGATTGTATGGATCTGTCTGATTTTGAGTCTCTTCGAAAGACATTTGATGAGTATCAGAATCAGTTTTTCAGATGCTTGGCGTATCTGATTTCTCAAAATAGAATTCAAATCAAAATCATTAAGCCAAAGAAACATAAGGGAATAGCTCATACCAAAACAGGGCAATTCCGTGATGACGATACCATTACTTCATTCACTGGTTCAGCCAATTTTACAATTAATGGTTTGCTTTATAACATAGAGGAAATCAAGATAGACCGAAGCGATTCTCCTGATGAGATGACTCAGAATAGAATCAAATCTCAAAGAGCAAAGTTTGAGCTTATCATGAATGAGCAGGAAAGCGATATAGAGTATCTGTCTCCAAGCCAGTTGGAGACGGCAGTATCGTCATGTTATCAGGACACGACCATAGAAGAGCTGCTAGATGTAGAAAAGAAGTTGGACAGAATTCGCCAGGAACGAAAAGCTCAAAAGGCAATTATGGGTGGAGATATGGTTAGGGAGGACATTTGTCTGGAAGAGATAACTCCACGTTTTCCATATTTATCAGGTCCAAGAGAATATCAGCAACAAGCTTTTGAAAACTGGAGAAACAATAAGCAGAAAGGTCTGTTTGCCATGGCCACAGGAACGGGTAAGACAATCACTTCGCTGAATTGTTTGTTGGAGATTTATAAGCGCAATGGATACTATAAGGCGATAATTCTGGTACCAACGATTACTTTGGTAAATCAGTGGGAGCAAGAATGTCATAAGTTTAATTTTATGAATGTCATAAAGGTTTATTCTAAGAATCCTTTATGGAAAGAGGATGTTGAGTCGATTCATTTTAATGAGGAATATCGTTTGAAGAATGAGCGTGAGACCTCTTATGTGATTATATCTACTTATGCATCTTATACTCGTGAAAAAGTATTTAATATATTGAATGGCTTCAGCAAAAAACAGTTGTTGTTGATTGCTGATGAATGCCATAATATGGCTTCGGGCAGTATGTTGAAACGATTAGCCTATATTCCTTATCTGCGCCGAATAGGCTTGTCTGCAACACCAGATCGTCAGTTCGATGATGAAGGTAACAGAAACTTGCGTAAGTTCTTTGGTGCAGAGAATCATTATACTTATGAGTATAGTATGGAAGAAGCTATCAGAAAAGGTGTGCTTTGTAAGTATCTGTATTTTCCACATATAGTACGACTGACCACGGAAGAACAGGAAGCTTATGTTGAGCTGTCTGAAAGAATAGCTAAATATTTCAATGATGAAACTTGTTCTTTTGCAAAAATGGACGAGGGACTTAAAATGCTTTTGTTGGCAAGAAAGCGAATTGTGCATAAGGCTGCAAACAAACTTAAAGCTTTTGAGGATATCATCAAGAAACGGTACGAAGAAAAAGGAAATTTGAAATATTCTCTGATATATGTCCCTGAAGGAAATGAACCTAATTATCTTGAAGTGGAAGATGATTCGCTTAATCAAGATGAGGATTCAGAGCATCTCATAGATTTATATACAAAGTCGATTTTGAAGCTGAATGATAAAATAACGGTGCGTAAGTTTGTATCAGGGCAAAAGGATAGAGAAGAAATTCTGGATGAATTTGCCAGTGGTAAACTTCAAGTTCTGACTTCTATGAAATGTTTGGATGAGGGTGTTGATGTTCCAAGAAGTGAATTGGCAATCTTTTGTTCAAGTACAGGAAATCCACGTCAGTTCATTCAGCGACGAGGACGTGTGTTGAGAACACATCCTAAGAAGAAGATTGCGGTGTTGCATGATTTGGTTGTTGCTCCTGAGATTAATCCAAATAGTAGTAGTTATCGAATGGAGCGTGCCATGCTGAAGAGTGAACTGATTAGAGTGAACAACTTCGCATTGCTTTCAGAGAATCCTTCCTACTCAGAATTGGAACTGAGAGAGGTGATGGAACATTATGGTTTGAATTTATATAATAATGATAATATACAATGACAAATAAAGAAAGAATGCTTCACATGGTTCTTGATGACACAAAGTTGCAAGAACTCTATGATTACGACCAGTCTGAATATGAGGACTTATATACAGCCTTGAATTCAGATAATGTAGTTGTAGCTTCTGTTGCTCGCATCATAAAGGAGCTTGATGGTTCTACAGATGAGAGCGTTCAGAAGAAAGTGTATAAAACAATATTTTCTTATATTAATGATAATTTGTTGGTATGATAATAAAGAAGATAGAAATAGAAAATTTTCGAAGCTATTACAAGTCCAATGTTTTTGAACTTATAAATGGTCTTAACCTCATCATTGGTTCTAATGGTGACGGTAAGACTACGTTTTATGAAGCTTTAGAGTGGTTGTTCCGAACTGATGGAACATCAAAGGCAGATACAAAGTTGATTTCCAAGAAGAGAAGCGAAGAACTTTCTGCCGATGAATCTGCTGATGTTCGTGTGGCAATGACATACGAACACAAGGGGTATGTTAAGACTTTAGAAAAAAGTTTTCATTTTACTAAGTCTTATGATGGTGAAATTACTACCTCGAATTTCTCTTTTGATTTAATAGAAGAAAACGGGGGTGAAAGAATGCGACGTGATGGTTTAAAATTTGATTATGATTTGCCTTCCGAGATTCGCAAATACACTATGTTTAAAGGAGAAAGTGATCTTGATGTATTTCAAAGTTCAAATGCATTAAAGATGTTGGTTGAGACCTTCAGCGATGTCAAGGATTTTGAGGCATACTTCTCTTTTATGGAATACTCGACAAAGATGGCAGAGCAGGCACAAACAAATGCTCAGAAGTCTGATCGTAAAAATAGTGAGAAGATTGCTCAGCTCAAGCGTACTATAGAGCAAGAAAGTAGTACATTGGAAGACATAGAAAATGAAATTAGAAATAAGGAAGATGAGGCATCTAATTTTGCTGGTCTATTAAAAAGTATTGAGCAAAGCAAAGAAGCTTCAAAGTTGCTTGTTAATGTCAATAGACGTATAGACACTTTAACTAATAAACGTGCGCAAGTTCAAGCATCTATTAAAGAAGATTATACAATCAATCTTCTGGATGATATGTGGATACTTATGGGTTTTGAGGATATTGCTGAGGAATATTCTCAAAAGATTAGTGCGGTCGATAAAAAACGAAGAAAATTAGAGAATGATTATTTGCAGACTGCTGGTGCGGAAAAAATAATTAAGAAAATGCAAAAGGAAACTTCTTTTGTACCATTGCCAGTGCACATTCCTGGTCAAAAGATAATGCAGGAAATGCTCGACGAAGAAGTTTGTAAAATTTGTGGTCGTCCAGCTAAAATGCATAGTGAACCATGGAATTATATGCTTCAGCGCTTAGAGGAATACAAGAATTCTTTAAAGGTCGATGAAGATGAGGAGGTAAAACCATATTATCAGAATGAATATATCGTTGAGTTACAAAAGCGAGATACGATTCTAAATGATAATCTTGCCGAAATAACCAAGCTTCGTCATCATATACAAAAGGTGATTTCTAACAATAATCGTTTGCATGATGAAATCAAGAAAATAGACGCAAATTTGAATAATGAAATTGAAGCTAAAAAGCGTATCTTGGCACAAGCTGATGGATTAACAGAAGAACAGCTCTTGTCTCATTTAGAGAATATTTCCAATTGGATGGATTTAAAGAATAAGGCAGTAAGTCGATTGGAGGTATTGAAGGGGCAACGCATTAATCATCGTAAGACTCTTGAGGAGGCACAAGAAAGTTTGGGTAAATTGGCAGAAGGTACTTCTGCTGCTTTATATGCAAAGATTGCTGCACTTATTCGTCATATTTCTGCAGCATTCAAGTCTGCTAAGGAAACCAACAAAAAGCGTCTTCTTCATTCAATTGAAGATGAGGCGAATGTTTTCTTAGAGAGCTTGAATACTAATGATTTCAAGGGTACTATCCGTATTCTGGAAAAGGCTAATGGACAAGGAGAGGCGGTTCTTATGAATAGTGATAATACAAGAATCTTCAATCCTAATACTGCTTTAAGAACAACTTACTTGATGTCGGTATTATTTGCTATTGGCAAGTTGGCTACTCAAAGAAGTGAAACTGAGTTTCCTTTGATATTCGATGCTCCAACTTCTTCTTTTACTGATGCTAAGGAGACGGAGTTCTTCAATGTGATTAGTAATTTGGATAAGCAAGTAGTTATCGTGACAAAGAGCTTCTTGAAGGAAAGCTATGATGGCAATTTAGTCCTTGACCAGAACAAGGTTAATGAAGTTTCTGGTAGAGTGTTCCGAATTGAAAAGAAGAAGCCTTTCGATGATAAGGATCTAGCAACAATCCAAACAGTTATAACAAAAGTAAAATAACAATGGCAGAGGTTTTAAATAATATAGAGGAACTTGTTGATAAAAACGAGAAACTCATAGATATATGGGGACGTAGAAATCCCAAATTTGAAATAAAATACGAGAAGACCGTAATGAGAGCTATCTCGGATTATGGTGTTGGTGCATCTGAGAATACTAGTGCAAGAGGCAAAGTGTTTGGTTCTGGATATGAGCCTTATATCATGGCGTTTTTTATCGGTTTGTATGCAGGTAAGAAACTGCCATTATCAGAAGAAACAAAGGTCTTGGGACAGAATTTGGTCTTTTGGGGTACTGCTGAAGCACGAAAAGGGCGCAAAGCTTATCCTGCGTTGCGTTCTTATATATTTATGGCTCTTGTGGCAAAGACAGACGTAGATTGGATAGCCTTGGATAAAGGTGAAATAAAGCCTAGTACCGTTGTTTCTCAATTGATAACTACAATGGAAGAGTATGCTAATTATGGCTTTTCTGTCATGGAGGATAAATTAAAGGAAGATAAAGGTTATTTCTTTTCTCATCGTTCCTTCTTGGATATGTTTTTACAATTAACCTCCAAAAAGGTTGATGAAGAACATGATGAAGAGGAGCCAGAAGAATTATAAAGTAATATAGAAAGGGAAAATATGGACTATGTAGAGGCTTTTGAAAATTTAAAGCCGAATGAGAAATATGGCCGTAAAACTCCACATAAGGCGGTCCTTTTGCTTACCATTATAGAAATGTGTGAATCGGATGAGATTTATTCTAATGAAATTAGATGTAATCAGCAGCTGATAGATACTTTTCATAAAGTATGGAAAAGAACCCTGCCTAATGACGATTCTTTATTTGTGGATGCGTATTTCCCATTCTGGACTATGCAAAATGAAGATTTTTGGCATTTTGTTCCCTATCGTGGCAAAGAAGAGAACTTGACTCTTCTGAAAGAAAGACAAGTTAGACCTTCTGAGAGTAAAATCAAGGAATGCGTTGATTACGTGGAACTTGATGAGGATCTGTTTTTTCTTATGACTTTACCGTCAGGACGTTCTTCTTTGAAGCGTGCTCTATTGGAGAACTATTCTGCTCTTACAGAAGAGAAAATTGGTGAATTGGCAACTAGTAAAGACAATGCCATAGATAAGTCTATAGAGGCTTTGGCTGAGTACAAAAAGATTTTGTCATCAGAAAATGAACCCAAAAATAATCTTGTGGCAGAGTCGTGTGATGAGGAAAAGCAGAACCTTTTTTATGCTTTAGATGAAGATGTACAAATTCAATTAAACATTGAATACTATACTTTCCTCAAGGAACATAAGGCTGAGAGAGAAATGTTTAGATCATTATGTCCAACGGTCTTTGATTTATATGATAAAATCTCGGCTCATCCTGTAAAGCAGGAAGATATAACAAGTTCTTTGCTGTATCTATATGAGAATTTCTTGATGGATTTAAAAGTTAATCTTTTAGGAGTTGATGGTACGTTAAGTTTGGTAGATTGTGTTGAAAATGCTATCAACCAACTGCATGTTCATGAGCACCAAGAGGATGTGTTCATCTCGAATATAGGAATAGAAGATAATACTCTAAAAACGGAAAAGTCTTCTGATGATTCAACGCTTTTAGATGATTCTGTATCTTCTGTCGATGACGAATCTTCTGCCGTGAATTGTAGAAGAAAGGATTTGCCATGGACCGAGAATGAAGAAGAATTGCTTTTACTTTGTTATGAAAAGGGAAAAAGCATAGAGGATATTGCTAGTGTTTTAGGACGACCACGGAATTCAATTTTGTTTCGTCTCGCCAATTTAGGAAAGATAAAGTATAATTTTACACAAAGTGAAGATACTGAAGGTTCTAAGGAATCTAATCCCGATTTGTCAACTCTTGATTATTATGTCGAGAACATGGAGAGGCTGTGTTTTATCTTGAATAGAAATGGTGAACGAGTCTATTCTACAGATGGAAAATTAAAAATTCTTCATGGCAAACTTTATCGTTTCAATTACAAAGATAATATTTGTTTCACCGTTAAGGATATGGTGTGTACAAATGGAGTTTGGGATAAGGGCGAGAAGACGATAGTTGCTTATATGCAAACTGATTTGTTCCCGTTATTGGATAGAACCCATTATCTGGACCAAATTGAGGATATTAAAGAAGGTAGTTGTATGCAGCAAAATCAAATTCGTGTCGATGGGAAATGGTATGATTTTGATGGTAATTTAATAGGTAGAGCAACAGAACAACTCCCTGATATATTAGGCAATGTTGACTGTGAAGGAATCCAGGTTCGAAATGCTGGAAAAGATTTTGTGCCCAAAGGAGGACTTGAACTTATCACCACAAAGTTATGCAGTTCTTACGATTATCTTTGGTTGATGGCCATTGTTGATTTGGTGAATGTTAACCAACATGCCTGTGTGTTCGATTTCGATGAAATAGCATGTATGATGATAGCTGAGGCTTGGTGGCTGTTGGATAAATATCCTCATCTTAAGACGAATAACGGGTCTTTGGTTGAGTGTATTGAGTTCTTAATCAATGAATCTGAGGATAATATGGAGCAAAAACTATGTTGGACTACTCCAAAATCCCAGGTGTTTAGTACTATCAAGGACTATCCGATGAGTGGCATCTTTGAGGATTTAGTAGATAAACTTGTAGAGGAATCTCCTGCTAATGTTTTAAGGTTATGGTTAGATGACAAAGATGAGCGAGATTTAGTGTTGCATTCTGCCAATTATGTAAATAGGTGCTTATACTCTTTGCATCTCAAGAAATTTGATTCTTTCATAGAAGTTAATCCTATATGGAAAAAGTATTTGATGTTTGAACAATCTAATTTGTTAACTTTCATAAGAGATAGTCTTGTTACTTTCCTTAAGAGTTGACTGTCAATGATTGAGAATATGAAATAACAAAGGGTGGAGGTTGTATAAGTGAACCTTTACCTTTTTTGGCGATAGCAAAGTTTCGTTGCCAAGCGTAACGAATAATCGGTACCATGCTATCGTCATATTTTTATACTGAAACAAATTTCTCCAACCCGCTACAGTAAGTAAGTTGGGGTTATTTGTTATGGTTTTCAAAAGAAAAACGTTAGTTTCACTTTTATTAGTTGTTCAGATTTTGAACCATGTCCAAAGGTAATTGGGTTGCTTTGGCAACCTGTTCTGTTGGAAGCCCCATAGCCAGCAAACGTTGAGCTGTTTTCTATGTAAGCTTCTATTCAACCTTCTCTTTTCGCCGTATCAATGGAGTTCTTAATATCTCGGTATGCCCTCTTACTTGATTCATACTCCCTTATTTTCTGAGGTGTAAACATATCTTCTTTTACCTGTTTCATACGATATTTATTATTGTTTATGCCATGATAGTGTCAGTGAGCGCAATGAAAGATACCAAGACACAAACAGAATCGCATAGGTCAGCGCTTACGTCCTTTACCGAATTTCTTTCATAAACTCTATTCCTCCAT
>ULKX01024905.1_pt1 | contig 17719 bp, 16 predicted proteins | sample 1951271 | NCBI WGS metagenome assembly ULKX01 (sample SAMEA4835512, study PRJEB28245) | human gut metagenome | biome: gut microbiome; material: fecal sample | place: Denmark | collected 2008 | reverse complement strand
TATTAGTACGTGCAACGTACCTTTTATTAGTTTATTATAGTAGTAATGAAAAACGTGTGATAGTAGCACGTTAGTGCGTATTGATTATAGTTAGTTAGATATTTCAATAGATAACTAACTTTTGTTATGTACATAACAAAAACAGATAACTTATCGTTATCTGTACTAATTACTTATGTAAGTCCTTTATGTAATTACTTATACTACATAGAATTTACTACCGACCGCCCATAGATTATAGGGTCGACCGCCCATAGATTTTATGGTCGACTCAAAACTACATTACCCAAATACGCCCAGCAGGTCTTGATAATCTAATCTATTCTCATTTAAGCTTACCTCATTATCCTTGCGACGACGAGCTTTGCTGCCTCGTACATATCTTTTTTTTCCAGTTTGACTGTAGTATGCTATAGCCTTATCTTTGCCTTGTTTTAATAATGCATTAATTTCTTCTTCGTCCTTTATTCCATGTTCGTCGTAGCATGCTACGTAAATATTCCTTTGCTGTGCCCCTTCAACCTGAATTTGTTCTTTAGCTAATATCCCGTCCTCAACCATCGCTTCTAATCTATTCCTGATTGGCGTCTCCGTTAATCCCAGTATAGCAACCAAACTAGTAGGGTCTGCATTCTTCTTTCTCGCTCCTACATTGCAAATATAGAATTTGTAAGATGATATTATGGCATATATTGCACATTCCACGATGTCGAGTTTTAAGTCTCTCCACATAAATTCTTTAACTATATAAAACTGACTTTGCACTTCTCTATTATTATTATATTTCATTATTATTATCTTCTCCTTATTATTATACAACCATAAAAACGTGTGCTAGAACGGTAGTACTGATATACAATACCTACCGTCATCGAACTTGAAGAATTCTATCTTATCTTCTTCTATAAGTCTTATCAACGACCATTGGATGCGAACATCTAAGTCCTCATCCAGCATCATACAAAGTTCTTCTGCGTTATTGAAATCTATGGAGTAAGTTCCATATTCTTTAAACCAGTCTTTAAGCTTTTTATAAACCCTCTGTAAGTCTCTTTTTGTCCAGCACTTAAGTAGGGCGTTACTGCGTATTAAGTCGACTTTAGCCGTAGTTGAACACCTCTTTCCCCTGTAAATTCTGCAATTCTAATTCCGCATTCTTCTGTAGCCCATTTAGCAAAGTCGTGCCTATGGCATACGCCATCATCAGGTTTTTCATAACAGAGAAAAACTATTACTGAAAATGCATCAGATAAATCAGCTATGACTTTTTTGAATTTGTCTTTATCACAATTTCTGAGATTTTGTTCGTAATACATCCTATGGAATTCTTCATTTGTTATTACACCATCCTTCGACATGTGTACTAAATCGTGAGAAGGAACGAAGTCTTCTAGACGGAGGAATACATTTACTCCCTTAGGAATTTTTCTGGAGATAGCTATCTTCAACACACCTTTGTCTTTAAATCTTTCTTCTATTTCTCTAAGTCGTCCGTAGTAGGATGTATATAATAAAGTCATCTTATCTCCTCAGGAACTTGATAAATATGTTCCATTTTTCTAATTCGTCTAATTCTCTGATTGATTGTAGGGTGACTACAAGACAAAATATCTCTTTGATTACTTGGTACGTGATTTATAAAAGCTTCATCTAACTTGCTCGGTATTCCATATCTAGCAGACATAGCTACTGCAAAGTCATCGCTTTCATATTCAAACTGTCTAGCTACGCTACACTGTACAACTGGTGACATTTTATCACCGTTTTCTTTTACTACGCTATCCATACGTCTAGCGTGTTCTAATGCTACGTGAGCTATTTCGTGAAGCATTACAGAATTCAATTCCTCAGGTGTAAATACCTTTTCAATACCTCCGACTAAATGAATTACTGGTATACCTTCTCTTACGTATGCGTTAGGATAAGGAGCTTTTTCATACACGATTGTGCACTCCTGACCTAAAACCTCCTTGCACACTTGATTTGTTATTATATTAGGTTCACCTTGAGGAACTTTACTCATAATAATAAGGTATGCAATAATCAAAAATAAAGAACAAGTTGCTATTTTGCTGAACATGCTTCTACAACCTCCACTATAACCCGCTAGGGTGTACTTCAACAACTTCAACAGGTACGACCGTCAACCTAAATGCTTTTACGGCATCGTTAAATTCATCTTTATTACAATCGAGTTCCCATCTTTCTTTTTCGTGTACCTTTTCGAGAAGTCTCCAAGCTAGGTCTTCATCAAGAATTTGCAAACAAGCAAATAGTACCGCTTCATTTTTACTTGCAAATAATTGAGTATTAATAGACATAGGTTCTACGAATTTAGTTTTCTTATCATAGTACAGTCCACTATTTAAATCTTTAATTACATACGCTTTCAAATCAATTTTTCCTTATAACTTTGCTATTTTAGAATACCTATGAAGGAACACTTTAACCTGATAGCTAACGCTTCAAAATGGCGATTTTTCCTTAGCACTTAGGGGCGTTTTTGAAGGTTTTCTTCATTAGCCTTCTGTTCTTCTGATTTAGTATCATCAGGTTTTTGTTTATCAAACTCGATACCTAATTCTTTTGCACACTCCTTGCAATATTTCCATTTTGGTGGATTAGTTTTACAATGTGTTCTGTCCACGTCGAGCCAACCGTTATTGCATTTTTTATTATGGCAGATATGAAATACATATACTTTCCTACTCATCTTCTTCCTCTTCATAATCTTCTTCTATTTGGTCTCTGAAGAAATCACCACATCCGCCTTCGAGTGGAGTAGAAGCTTTTTCCTCTTTTTGTTGCTCTTCAAACATTTCCACAAGAGCATTGTAAGTCTCTTTAGGGAGAATTTCATAGTTCTTATTAAAGTAGAAAACACCATATCCAACGAGAACTAAAGAGTTGAAAAGTGTCAATGCTAATGTCAAATGTTCCATAATTTTGTTATCCTTATATAATATGTTAGTAGACGTTAACGATTTAAGTTATATTTATAAGTTACTTCCAGCAGAAGAATTATTCGTTTCTTGTATATTCATAAGTGTATTATAGGGATTGCGTTTTAGATTTTGGTAAAAAGCCTTAAAGCTTCCTGATTGAATATCGGGCGGCAAAAGATAATTGTCTTGTCTTACTCCACCTTGAAGGGTATATTGAGGCACTCCATCTTGCCCAATTTGAACAAGAGGTAATACTGTTCCATCACTCTTTTGATTAAAAGTCATATTATCAAAGTCTAAAGGAGGTACGTCACTTACAGGAATTCTATCATCAGAATGTTTTGCAGCGTCTACAACCATTTTTAAACCGCCATAGATTGCCAAAGGTTCAAGTAAAGGTGCTGTAAACTTAGCTAAATTTCTTGACGCTAGAGACAATTCATTTTCCACTGCTTGACTTTTTGTTAAAGCTGGTTTTACCCATCCAGAGGCGGACTTCTCTTCTACCTCTATAGGGCTAACTAGGTTTATGTACTGGTTCTTGGATGGAGCATCTAAGTATGCACCCTCCCATAGTTTATATTGAGCTATTTTAGGGTTCCTGATGGAAGAGAAATCTTTAGCGTTAAATCTCATCGTGTCAGTTATGGGATTTGTGTTGTAGTTGTAATTATATGGATATTGCAAATAATTAGCATCTTCTGGGGGTAAAAACATTCTAGCCTATCTCCTTTATAACTTATTCTAAAAACAAAAGGTAGAAGTTATCCTTCTACCTATATTATATCACATCTAATTATAAAGCCGCTCCTTACTACGTTACACTTTTTACGTTCATTTCACTGTCAAAGTGTACAGTACCGCATAGCCCGTTAGGGCGACGCTCTGCTTCTTCTTCTCTGTAAGTTGTTACTAGGATATCAGGTCTGCCACCAAAGTCCATTATTTCTACAGTGACAGGGTCTGGAGTTGATGGGTCGTACAATTTACCAGATATGCTGTGTTGAGGCGTAATTAGTTGATTGAAATTAGGGTTAAAAGTAAGCTTCAAGTTATTATAGGTTATATTGAGGGCGATAGTTTTACCTCCAACATTAGCTAAAGGCGGGAGGTGAGTATATGACCAAAAGCCGTAATAGAATATCGTGCCATCGCCTGAACGGAAGTTAACTTTTTGGTCTCTGGTATAGAGTACTTCACCAGTATTCATATCCGTCAGGGATATAGTACAAGTAGGTACAGTTTCAGTTTCATAAAAGAACTCATTTAATGACACATCGAATTCAAATAATTTCCCTGCTGGTATGTTATATACAGCCTTTTGCCCGAAGTTCCAAGTATAAGTTTCGCCTGAAGTTGAATTATAAGCAGGAGCAAACGTCTCAATATCATTCATCGAATTGTATCGTGTACCATGATAACTAACGGGTTGTGAGTAATATAAGTGAAGTTCACCGTCATAAGCAATGTTCATCTTCCCTTCAGGAACTATATAGGTATTTAGCTTATCTAAGCCCTTAGCTAGCTCGTTTTTATTATCAATCCATGAAGAACCGTCCGCAGTATTAAACTGATATAGCCTGTCAGTCTTATTCGTCATATCGAAATATGTATGAGGCTTATCGTACATCTCGATATCAGTATCAGATGCTAGTACATAATCCTGTACAGTTTCTTCTCCAGTTTCAGGATTGAAAACTGTAGCCTTATAAGTTCCAGCTTTAAGCGTCAATTTACTCGGAGAAGCTTCGTTGTAGACGAGGACGGAACTGGTAGGGGTAGGAGTAGCCCCACCGCCAAATACCAGTTTATCTCCTACGTAGGCTTTACCAATACTGTTAATGCCATGATATATTTTAGCTATTTCAATATTATTTTTTATAATAGTCATATTAAAAAATACCCTTAGTTTTAAATAATTCATCAAGCTGTGTAGTAGTAATGCCGAACTAACTACGTAATCACTTTCATTAAGTATTACTTTAGATTTAAATCTTTAAGTTAAACCTAAAGCTGCTTTTATTGCATCTGCATTAGCGGTACAAAAATTAATAAAGTTACTATCTGACAATATATTTGATGCACAAGTTAATTGTCCATCAATGACATCCAATCCATCTCCAATATTTAATATATTATATCTATTGAAGCCACTCATAGAAATAAAACCTATTTTACCCCAGCTAGCAGCTTGTGGAAAATCAAATCTATAATATCTATAAGGTGTGTAGTTTTCTATCGTTACGCTATCATCAGTAGAATTTTGTGTATTATAGGTTCCTAGAGTAGTATAGTTTGAGTTATCATTAGAACCTTTGAACACTATAGTAGGGAAACGTTCCTGACTATTGCCTCCATTGGTCCATCTAAATGATTGTAACGCTATAGGAGTAACGCAATCTAATATTAGATATTGATTGTCAGCAGCACTCGACGGTCCCCATAGTTCACTAGTAGGTGTACTACTAGTAGCACCTTTAAATGCATAATAATAAGGATGTCCAGTTTCATAAGTACTACCAGTACAAGCTGGAGTAGAACCTCCTAGTGTACCATTGGCTGTTAAGTTAAGTGTAAATTGTGTTTCTTGTTGTAATGTAGTAGAGTCGTCGATAGAAGTTCCACCGCTGCCCCCTCCACCTTCTTCATCAGTAATGACGTACATAGTATTAGCGTCTTTAGTTCCTAACGCATCATATTGTGCACGGGTTAAGTAAGTTATTGGAGTAGTTGAAGAAATTACGGTTTGCTTTTTAGGACTTAAATCTAGCAAATTCGGTGCATTAGCATCTGGTGTTCCAGCATCTGTAGTCAAGTCAGCTGTCGTGGCAAATTTCCCAATATTACATTGGTCGTATTTCAATATCTTTAATGGAAAGTCCGAATGAAGTGTATACGTGCTACCATATCTATTATGCTCTCCATATTGAGCTACACATATAAATAAATCTTTACCTTGTATAAAATCAATGCCAGATATATCATATTTGTAATACTCTTTGTTTGAGCTGTTTGAATTAGTTCGTATAAAGGCGTTATCAAGTAATTGCAAAATAGTGTCATGCTTTCTATTAACACTAACAGTACCACTTGTTAGTGGAAGACCTTCCTTTATAGTTACCGAGCCTGTTGTATTATCATAGCTGGTATAGTATGTATCAAAGCTTTCTGCCGAAAAAACTGGTGTAAAAATGTCTCCGTTCATGTAACCAATGGCTACCCCCCTCATGCTAGGTACGACATATACGAAATTCTTTTCAAACGGAATTAAAATAGAACCGTATTTTACAATATTTTCCATTGCGGTAATGGAAGTATCGGGACGTGCGTAACCCAGGTCATACCAAAATCCTAGTCTTTCGTTCGTTGAACTAACATAAAATTGTGTCTTTGCATAAACGCTGTCGGGATATTTTACTGTATTCAAGTTGTTTGCACTTGATGTATATACATCCGCGATATCTAATCCTTCTCCAGCAGTTAATTTGTCCTGTTTATTAACTACAGCACTTTCTAAATCAGTAGTCTTACCTTCAACCGCAGTAACTTTACCAGATAGTGTGTTAACTTCTCCAGACAACGTGTTGACTTCATTACCTAACTCATCAAGATTTGCATGTAATTTTCCATCAACTACTTGGATAGTTTGATTATCTACATCCACTTCAGTGAGATATTTTTTATTAGTAGTAGTCTGAATATCATCTGAACGAAGTCCTGTCGTCTTGATTGATACTGCATTAATCTCTCCGTTAGAAGTAAGATTTCTTTTAACAGTAAGGTTTTCAGCAATACTAACTCCGTTCAGGTTTACTGCTCCGTTAAAAGTATTTTCTCCAGTAAATGTGTTATCACCAGCAGCACTTACATCTCCAGTAACACCGCCTCCTGTAGCAGATAAAGTTCCATCTTCAGAGATGGTCAAATTCTCGCCTACCTTAATACCGCCGAGAGTAGTACTACTAGCGATAGGTAGGTCTACGACACCACCTGTAGCGGATATTACATTGTCAGCATCAATAGTGATACCAGTACCAGCAGTAAGTTTATTCTGCTTATTCATCTGAAGATTGTCTATATCACCCTGAGCTTCAATTATATCTTGCTTAGCTATATTCAAGTCAGATTGTATTGCATCTACAGTATCGGCAGTAGCTACATCTTTTCCGTTAGCCTTAATAGCTTTACCCCTCAAGTTGAGTTGTAATTGGCTATGACCTACATTTAAATAATTGTCAGCAGGGCTAGGATGTCCAGCGGTGAATAATCCTCTAAAGATTTCGATTTCATTAACCCCGTTCATATTTTTTAAATACATAGTTGGGTTAGTGTGCTGAAGGTGAATATCCTGTCCTTGTATATTAATATCAGCTTTAGAGGTTAAATCCCCGCTAATAGTAGTATTACCCAACTGTGCGGTGTTGACTACTGCATTCCCTGCTACGTTTAAGCCACCTTCTATAATCGCAATACCTTCAATAGTTACGTTTTTACTAAAGCTTGCATCGCCTGTAGATGTAAGTTGAGTACCTATCAGAGTACCATCTCCATCGCTATCAAAAGTTATAGTTCCAGTATCGTCCTGTGTAACCATTAATCTATTCCCGATACGAACTGTGTCCATAAATCGGGTTGGAGTTGCAAATATTTTCTGCCCTTGTATAGTTACATTATTTGTAGTAGTTACTAAATTATCAGCGAGTTGACCGTCAAACCAAGTTTTTAATAATTCTACAGTAATTACGTTAGAATTACCTACACTTACAGTTGAAGCTAAGTCGCTAGCCTGAGCTAGTTTTACTTCACCATAATTAGCTGTAGTAGCTATGTCAGCACTACCAAAATATCGAACATTGTTAGCTTTATCAACTCTTACGTACGTTCCACCCCTATCGTCGTACGTAGGGCGAATATTGTCTGTGACAAAACTATCATACTCGTTTTGGATGAGTAGAGTATACTCATCTGCAGTATCTGAATTTACGGTAATTGAAGGGCTGAAGCCTTGGTCTCCCTTTTCACCCTTTTGACCTCTAGGTCCAGTTCTGTTTAAGTAAAAATTAAACTTGGCATCGTTAGCCATATACGTATATCTCCTTCCTATTAGCCCAAAGGGCGTACTAGTAGCCCGATAGGGCGGTGTAGCCCAAAGGGCGTGTATTATGCCTGTACTATTTGCAATTTGTCAGTCCGTTTAAGGGCGTGTACGCTGCAATTATTCTTGATACGATTATTTAACATTGTACCACCTGCAGCTTATTAAACTCTCCATTATACCCACCTTCGGTAAGTGTAATCTGAGGTTCTAAAGTATTAGCATCTAAAAGTTCTATCATAATAGCAAACTTACCTAATCCGAGTAACTGTGTATCAGCGATATTAATAACGAACTCAAATTGTCCATTCTCAGCATCGTTAATAATTCCTGTGCTTTCCTCGTCAGTAGTCTGCGTTATAATCTTTTCCAGAAGTACTTTTGCATCAGCTGTAGCACTTCCTAACACACGGAACCTAACGGAGTAAGGTGTTAAATCTAGCGGAGCAAATTCATCCTTAGCTTCGTTTTGAGTTTTGGTATTTACTGTGCAGCCGAATATTCTTCTGGTTCCTTTGACTACAACAGCATCAATATAAAGTGACATAAATATACCATCCTTTGTTAAATATTTAGTCTTCGCTTATAATCATTATATCACGTAGAAAAGAAAAACCGTCTCAAATGATTGAAACGGTACGGAGGAATATGTGTAGATATAAAAAAATATAAATTAGCGAGCAAATTTATATGAGGAACTTTTTGTTACAGGCATACCGTTAGGGTAGCCAAACGGGTCTCTCTGTTTTGGAGGGATAAATAATCTAGCTACCTGAGTAGAATAAGCTTTTGCTCTATCCCCCTCAGTTCTGTAATCCATCCAGACGTAATGTCCGAACAAAGTAACGTCAGTTCCACCTCTGTCAGGATATCTTGCTAATCCAGAAATAAATCTGAAATCAGTGTCATTATTAATACCGATATCGTTATTGATATCACCTGCATAGTACTGACCTGAGGTTATATATCCACAAGTCTCGCCATACAAACCGAATTCTTGAGTAGCTACGAGAGGCGTAGATGTACGCTTACAGTTAACCTTAGTTATATGTATTAAGTCCGTTACATCGTCCTTTACAGCCGATTTTTCCTCTACAATTAAAGCATCTCCTGCATTAATTCTGTTAATACGAATACCACCTGTAGTACCCTTACCGATATTCATTGTAGTACCACCTGCAAATCTAAATCTAACAGCAGTGCAATATTTTGTACTGGCATTTACTTTGACATCTCCACCAGTAGAACTTACATTGCAGAGAGCTTCACCAGCGTCAGTGCTCACCACAACTGAAGTACCAAACTTATTTAACGTGTCTCCTTTAGCTGGTAAGCTGATAGTCATTTCTTTAGTCTTGGATTTTTGTGGCAATGCCCAATCAAACCCGAACGATGTTTGACTAGCTAATTCTAATTCACAGACTATATAATCAGTACCTGCAAAAGCTTTGTAAATATTAGCAGAGTTAGCTTGGTCTGAGCTTACGTGATTTGACCACGCAACTGCGTTAATACTACCACAAGAATTATTTGAAGTCCAAACAGGTACAGTTACCGAAGCCCCAGCGGAAGTGCCTGTAGCATCCCAGTAGAATTTTTTATCAGAAGGTGAGTAGTAAATGTGACTACCACTACCGTTCAATGTTCCGCCTTGTATTCTGACTACTTTAGGTTTACTAACCCCATTAGCTATTTCACTAGTTATTAATAAGCCTTCAGTGATGTAATATTTGTCTGTACCTACACGAAAAACTCTACAACCTACGATAGCTCCGTTATAAGCTTCCAATATCTTTTTAAGACCACCCACTGACAAAGTATAGTTAGGTGGAGCTATATTAGGTGAAACACTGCTGAAGTCAGTTTCATCAGACATTACTTCAGATTGGTTGAATAGGTCGATAGTATTATTAATTGTAGTAAGGAGATAGTCAAACTCAGCCCTAACTTCAGATATTTTTACCTGTCCTCTAAAGTCTTTTACCACTATTAAGCCTCCTTATTATATTTTACTTTAAATATATAATTATCTGATTTTACGACATCTTCAGGTTTAAGATATAGAATGATATATCTATATGCTACATCGCCTAGAGATAAAACTCTTTTCCCGTTGAGGTAAACGTTAGAAGAACCTTGAGCTCCTACTGCACATACACATTCATAATCTTTAGCAGTGTACGGATTAGCTACAACTCCTCCGTCCGAGATTGAAGTGTAATTAGAGAAGTCGCAAGGAACGTAATCAACTAGGTCGCTTGAGCCATCTTCTAACCAGACATTGTTATTACTATCTATATGGAAATGAAACATTCTTCTGTCACCTGAAGTCATTTCACTTTCATTCTCAACGAACTTGATTGACCTATACGGTGAGTTATTTGAAATGGAAGGAGAGACAAAGGCATAGCCGTCTTTTAAGCTTGTACTACCTTGAGCTACTGTAAATCTCCACCCTGAGCTGTTAAATAAGAGCCAACGAACAGATAACTGGTCATCCTTATACTCAGTCTCGATAGCAGTATTAGCTTTCTTAAATATCTCCAAGCAGTCTTTCACTCGAACTGCATTGGTCGGTTTGGTAGGTACTGGTACCTCATAAGCCCTATCTTTATATAGCTGCCAAATAGACTGGTTACTGATAAGATTATCTAAGTGCTTATTAGTCTCAGACATCAAGTTCTCAAGCTGTGTAAAAGCAGTTGTTAATTTATCACCAAAAGCAAGTAATGATGTATTAAAGAAGTCGAATGTCATAACTATCCTCTCTTCCTTCCTATATCGGTATAAGTACCACTTAAATTACCTGACTTACTTTCAAAGTTTTGATATCCTACAGTTCTACCACCTCTCATAATAGGGAAGCCTACTCTTGAATTATCCCTATAAGAACCATCCGTTGGAGTTACTATATCGTAAGTTTCGACAGACATTCTAGAAAGTATTTCGAGAAGGTTAACATCACAGTTATGTGCAGCATCTAAGCATAGAAGTTTACCTTTAGAATAGAAAGCTAAAAGAATTTTATTAGTCATATCAGCAGGTAATTCTGCTGCAACTTCTACACACGTTTCTTTTGTCTTCTTTGAATAGTCAAGAATTACATACGGTTTATCCGAAGATACGCCAGTAAGTTTTATATTCTTTAGTTGTACCTTACTCATATCCGTACTATAGTAAGTTAATTTAGCTATTACATTACTACCCGACATATCGCATTCTAAAGGAATACCAATACAATTTAGGATAGTAAGTAATGATTTAAGGTTAACTACTTTATTATTAGGACTGTCCAATGTAACGTCAGGATAATCCATCTCGGAGAACACTGGAAGGACAATATCCTTAGCTTCTAAGGTACCGAGATAATTTAGTTTTTCCTCGATAGCGTTGAAGTTTTCGATTAACGCATCTTTATATATTCTACCTACAATCTCTCCTGTAGTTTCATCCACTGATACTTGGTCGTACCAATCTGGTCTTGGAAGAGTTAAAGGCTCTATGTGTCTATTTGAGTCCGATTGAGGACGTACTTGTTTATCCATCATCTGTGATAATATCCTCCACGTTGAATGCTACCACGAGCATTATTTCTAAGTATTTGTCTAATTTCCATACCTGAAGGTGTAGGTCTTTCTTCGCCTTCGTAGTAAGGAGCTACGTAAGATGAAGTCATTGACGACTCTATATCCTGCAACATTCTAGGTCTGTTGATGTTACCTCCGAATATAGCATTAGCATTGTCATCTATATTGCCAGCTCTATCAACTACTACAGGTCTACTCTTCATATCATATCCGAAGTTTTTCTTAGGCAAGAAAGTACCGAACGTACTACCTGCGTAAGGTTGTAAGTAAACATTACCAGTTGCTTCAGCAGCGATAGGAAGAACTGTCTTATTAAGTAAAGCAACGGATGGAGATGCGTTATGCAAGAATTCATTGATATATTCGGACACTTTAATATCACTTTCATCTCTAGTGAATTCTCCCGTCTTAGGGTTCCAAGTTTTTCTTACTCCACCTATAACGGAAGCTAAGTTGCTATCCGTAGATTTCTGAGCTCTTTGGAACGCTCTGCCGTATTTATCCTTACCGTTTAGAAGATTAAGAACCCATCCAATAGTACTATCGCCTGAGCTCATCAAAGCCTCTTTAGGGTCAGCCAATAATTTAGCAGTGTTTAACTGTGCGATATATTCAGTTGTGAATGTTTTTAACTGTCCACTTCTAGCGTCCATTACAAAAGATTTCATCGGAGCATCTGTTCTAATACCAATATTAGCTCTTTCCTGCATTTCTCTATTAAGACCTATATTTGCAAGATAATTTGATAAAACCATATTAGTAATGAATGGATGAGTTTCGAATTGCCTAATAGTAGTTCTAGCTGCAGTATCTGTCCATCTCCAGAATGGGTTAGTAACAGACCCTGCTTCAGATAGTAAGTTAGGAAGAATTGTATTATCCGAATTCATTAAAGCTGCATTACGAGCATCTTGAATAGCCTGACCTAATGTTCGCTTATCAAGACTACCTTCAGCTAAAATTCTACTTCTATCTTTAGCAGATATACCAGCTTTTCTTAAAGCTCTGTGTAAACCTATTTCTGCAAAACCGTTTTGGACAGCAGCATCAGCTCGTCTTAGTAACTGTCCGCCAGTTCGTTCACCTACCCATCCTACCTGTTTTAATCCTGGAGTTTTAATAGGATTTACTTTCGGAAGGTAGACATCTCTATAAGCACCTACATTCTTTGCTAATTGTCCTCTAGTTCGGAGAGCATTAATAACATCTGCAGGCAACATAGCACCGCTTTCAATTAAAGCATTGATAGCACCTGACCCAAAGTTACCAAAAATGTAAGCACCTGAACCTAAAGCTGTAGCTTTCGTTAGAGACTCTACATCTCTTGCTACACCTTTGAATGCCGATGAGCCGTAACCACTCTGTAACTGTTTAGCTAACTCTTGAGCAGTTAGTTTATCTACAGCAATATCGGAAGGACTCTTAGCATCATTTGACGCCTTGTTTAAAGCTTCAACTATGCCGTCTTTTTTTTCTAACTTATCTGCATTGATGTAGACAATATCTTTAGGCTTAGCATTAGGCATAGGAGCTACATCAATATCACCAATCTTACCTTGCCTTAGTTCTTTGGTTAGTTGCCCCAATTCAAATTGTTTTTGCAAGCCTTCTAAGAATTCTGCAGGGTTTTGTAATTGTTTAGCGATATCTTCATAAGCAGCATTACCGTACTCTCTAGTACTAAATCTACCGTTACGAATAATGTTACTAGTATCAACAATAGCATCAGGAGCATCTTTTATAACCTCAGCAATACCGTGTGTTACAGGGAAGATTTCCCCTTTATTGTACAGTTGCTTAGCTTCTGCCACCTTATTCGCAATTTTGTTTGATTTAGCCAAAGCTGATAGCTCATCATCCGCCATCTGCAGATATGGTGTTACTTCTTTACGTACGTAGTTAACGGTCTTATTTTCATCTCTAGCGATTTTCTGAATGATGGATAATTCATCTGGAGCTACGTAAGTCTGAGGAGCGTAGTTCTTTACTAAGTTGTCAAAGTCATAATGCTGTTCTCTTAAAGCCTCTTTGTAAGGTTTTAGATGTTCAGGCAATTTACTGCCAGTTTCAGCAGAGTCTACAACCTTCGCTAAATCAGTATGGTTTAATTCTTTTAGTGGGTCTAATTTCGCTCTGTACTTTTGCACATCTCCTGCTACTCCAGCTCTGCTAGCTAGAATACCTTTTTCTACGTCACTACCTACAGACGTTGGGAGAATTCTTTTTCCTACAGTTTTATTAACAGCCTTAGCTACTTTATCAGCACCATGTAATCCACCAAGAGAAATCAAGTCTATAGCTGCAGAAGCAGGGTTGGTATATACACCAGCGACGAAATCCTTAGCACTTTCACTTAATGGTTGGTTTACCAACTGTGCAGTGCTTAGGTTATAATTGCTTAACTGAGCATCAAAGAAATCTCTATTAATCTCTCTTGGATTGTGAGTTAACAGATATTTAATAGCAGACTTAGTACTTCCTACAGGGTCATTTATAATATGCTTACCTTGGTTAATTAACCCTGTACCCATCCTAATAATATCTCTTTGAAAGTTAGTCATAGGATTAATGGAAGGTTCCATCCAGGAAGGAACGTACGGCTGATTAGCTGCAGCCTGAGCTTCAGGACTATTCATAGCTTGCCACTTAGCCAAGTATTCAGGGCTAACCTGAGCTTGCTGTGGAGCAACGCCATATCTACTAGCCAAGTCAGCTCGGAGAGCTCCCAAATCAAGCCCTCCAGAACTTGGCATTATACTTTGAGCAAATTGTTGAGGAGAATATATATTAAGTACGTCGCCAGACGGACGACTAAAATTCGCACTCATTAGAAGCTACCTCTTTTTCTTTGGGACTCTTTTAAGATGTTGTAGAATTTATCGCCAAAACCACCACCACTTTGTACTGGGCTACCTACTGGAGTAGCCGCCTGCGGGTTTAAACCACCAAAGCTATTAGGGTCAAAACCTGGGGCTACAGTGCCTAAGATGCGAGGGTCAATACCTCTAATAAACTGACTAGCTGCTGCAGGGTCGTATTGCAGAGCTTGAGCTCCAGTGGTTATAGCTTTGAATTGATTGTAAGGGTCATCCAATTTCATTCGTTCACCTTGCAAGTTATATTCACCTTGAATTTTTGCAGTATTAGCGGCATTTACACCTTGCATACCAGTTTTTGTTAAATCAGTTTGAGAGTTTATATTAGTATTATAAGTCTCTTGTTGATTTTGTAACAACCTGTTGTAAATAGTAGTAAGCTGTTCCATAGCCTTTTGAACGTTGCCATTATTAGATTTAAGAAGTTCCGTGTACAAGTCAATGTTATTACCAGCTAAATCTGCAATATTTTTAGCATAGTCTGTCATGCCTTGTGCACCACCATATTGCATAGCCTTGCCAGCTAATTCTGCTACGAGCTTTTCTCTCTCTAACTGGTTCTTTTGTGGTTGGTCTAACATATCAGGAGAAAGTCCTGTGAGCTTAGCTTGTTGCAATGCCTGAGCCATCTTGGCATTGTTTAGATATTGCTGAGCGTAATTAGTATTCACCCCTGCAGAGGCATAAGCACTATCCCTAGCAACTGCTCTCCAATAACCGTCTATATCAATGTCATAAGGAACTTGTTGAGGTTGATTTTGAGATTGTTGCTTAACATAGTCAAGATATAAAGCTGCAGCTTCTTTAGGAGTATAAGTACCTTCTCGAGCTTCTTCTCTAAATCTTCTTTGTTCGTCAAGAGCATCTCTATTTAATGTCATACCTTCGTTTACTAACTCAGCATTATTAGATTTCTGGTCTTGTACGAACGAATTCAATGCTGCTGCATAATCGTTGATACTACCAGCTCCACCAGTTACTTGACCAGTAGCTGCATTATAAGCGATAGGATAACCTTGTTGTTGAGGTGACGTTGCACTTGCTGTGATTACATCAGCTTGAACTTGACCTGTTAATGGTTGATTTTGAATACTAGCTAACGTGTCGTTACCCTGACCTCTAGGTGCTATATTACCAAATCTACCTAAGCCAGCTTTTACATTTGCCAAGTAAGCTCGTGTACTAGCAGGAATAATTCCTTTGTCTACGTTTCCTCCGCCAGCGTTATAAGCCATAATAGCTTTATCAATGTTTCCGCCATATTTAGCAAGTAAACCCTTCATCATCTTAGAAGCATAAGCAGCATTAGCTCTAGGGTCAAAACCACCAGTATAATCAGGGTGAGAAGGTTTATGTATCTGGAAGAGTCCATAAGAGCCTCCTCTGTCTTTGTCTCCTACAGCATTAGGATTAAAACCACTTTCCTGATTAGCTATTGCTAACATTAGAGCAGGGCTTACTCCAGCCCTATTAGCCTCTTCAATAATAATCTGTTGAATATCACTTGCTGCGACAGGTTGTCCACCTATTTGAGTAGGACCTTCACTTACCATGCGTGGTGCTTGTTGTTGAACGCTTGGAGCACTCTGGGTACGTCCTAACGGACTGAGGGTACGCCCTAATGGGCTATTTTGCACACCGCCCTTCTGGGCTACACCGCCCTTCTGGGCTACACTTCTTACTACTTCCCGTTTAACCTGTTCAGGTTGTCCTTCCATAAGGTAGTTAACAATAGCATTGGTAGCCATTCCTGCACCAGCTCCCACGACAGTGCCAACTCCAGGGGATATTAAGCTGCCCAAAGCACTACCCAAAGCTGCAGCTACAGCAGAAGAGCCATAAGATGCAATCATAGCAGGCATAGCCGCCTTGACTTGAGCCCAGCCTCCGTGAGCGTATTGCTGAGCAATATCTACAGCTAGAGCACCTGTAGTGACTAAACCTCCCCACTTAGCACCGCCTTTTAAACCACTCATCGCTTTACTACCTAAGCTTGGTTTACTAGCATCTGTTACTGCTTTTACAGGAGCTTTAGTAGATGAACTAGGACGACCTTGGCTTGACAGCTGTTTTAATTTCTCAGTCATCTGTTTACCGATAGCTCTACCATCAGAGATAACCTTTTTACCTGTAGCTTTACCTTTAGCTGCAGCATTGTTTACGGCTTTTTTAGCTGTACTTTCTACATCTTTCGCAGCTTGCTTAACTGTCTTCTTCGCATCACTTGCTGTCTTTTTAACATCTCCAGCAAATCTTTTAAGTCTTCTTTTAGCTCTATCTATGTTAGCCTGTGAAGGCGTACTCTTATTATTTGAATTATTACTGTTAGCCATTCTTTCCTCCTGCTACGCTTTGCCAAATTGATGGTTTATAAATATCTCTTCCGCTCTTGCCAGCTTTCTTGGCATTATAAATACCTGAAATAATGTCAGACATTTGCTTACCAAACATACCTGCCGCTTGAGAAGTGTCGGATGATTGCTGACTATTTGCACCAGTATTTCCTGAACTAGAAGCATACGGATTACTTAAAGTCATATCTTTTCGAGTCATACCAGCACCAGTCTTAAGTGCTGCACCAATAGCCATTGCGTAAGGGTTACCCGATTTCATACCTGCTTCACCTGCAGCATCCATTAAACTATTCCACCACTGCCCATTAGCTTGGTCGACTTGGTCATTGTACTGGTCAATACGAGAGTAATCTTCTCCTAGCTTGTAGGCATTTGCGTAAGCACTGTTAGCGTTTAGCATATTATTGTAATCTTGGCTAGCCATATTGTATGAATTAGTTACACCTTGGTCAAATAGCCTTGCAGCGTAATCGTTCCAATTCCTCTGATTATCCGTATACGACCTATTGCCAAGAGACGAATACCCTCCATTCGTAGCTGCATAATTATTTGCAGTCATCTTAGCCATATCTCTTTGATACGCTCTTCTAAAGTCAGCATTCTGTGCAGTATTAGCATTGTAATACTTATTCATATACGCATCTTGAGCTGCCATGGGGTCAGCTAGGTATTCATCCATTCTGGTCAGATTATTCTGATATAACGGGATGGCAGTATTAGATATATCTCTACCACCCTTCGTATAATCAGTCTGTTTTACTTTCATTTGTTTAGACATAGTAAGTGTTTACTCCTGTATTTTATCTATATAATTATTATAGCACGTAAATGCTTTATTCGTCCTCTGTGGCGATGCGGGAGG
>ULKX01006247.1_pt1 | contig 17884 bp, 12 predicted proteins | sample 1951271 | NCBI WGS metagenome assembly ULKX01 (sample SAMEA4835512, study PRJEB28245) | human gut metagenome | biome: gut microbiome; material: fecal sample | place: Denmark | collected 2008 | reverse complement strand
TCGCACATCAGTAGGTGGATTTGCTGACCTCGACATCGGTGTCGAAAAGACCTTGATGAATGATTTTAAAGAGATGGCTAACGGAACTAAGAAGATTCCTAACCATTACATTCGTTCTGCTATCGATTTGTACAAAGTCGCATTAGACTTTGATAGAAGAGATAAAGAAGGATTAGAGCCAGTTCAAAAAGATCTCGATAAAATATTAGCTTTGAAAGATATAAACGACTTAAATGAGCATTCCGCTGAGTTATTCAAGGATGACATATTACTTCCTTTCAACATGGGTGTCGAAGCCGATATGAAGAACACTAAGAAGCACTCCATCTTGATCATTGGTCCTTCTACAATTTTGCCCGACACAACCTACTATGCCGATGACAACCCACAAGGTCCTCAGCTCATCGGCATGTGGTCTACTATGGTCAAACAAATTTTAGCAAAGACAAATTTATCAGAAGAAGATCAAGCTAAGTTCTTAGATGATACTTTGGCTTACGATAAATTAATTGCTGCTAGAGTAAAGAGCCAAGAGGAATGGGCCGACTATCCTGCAATGTACAATCCCATGCTCGCAACTGTCGTCGCCAAGAAGACCGGAGCATTTGCATTTAAAAAGTTCTTATTTGGTGTCTTTGGATTCAATCCTCAAACAGTCATCGTCGCCGATCCTCGTTTCTTCGATGAATTTGAAGGATTATTCAACGAAAATACATTTGAATTGTTCAAGCATTGGGCTTATGTAAATACATTATTATCTGCCACCAGCTACCTTTCTGATGAATTGAGAATTCTCGGTGGAAGCTATGGCCGTGCATTGTCCGGACAAAAAGAGGCTTCTTCGAAAGAAAAAGCAGCATATCGTTTAGCTTCAGATAAAATCTTCTCCGAACCCGTAGGAATCTACTACGGACGTACTTATTTTGGAAGAAAAGCTAAGAAAGATACGATTTCAATTGTTAAGGAAGTAATTGCAACTTATAAGAAACGCTTAGCCACTAACACCATTCTTTCCCCAGCCACAAGAGAAAGAGCAATCTTGAAGTTATCTAAGATCGTCATCAAGATGGGTTATCCCGATAAGCCTGGAAAGATCTACGACAAGTTTATCGTAGACACTTCTAAGTCCTTATACGACATTCTTAAAGATATATCTAAAGCTAAAATTGCCTATAACATTCAAGACATCGAAAGACCTGTCGATAGAAATGAATGGCCTATGCCTGGACATATGGTCAACGCCTGCTACAACCCTTATGTCAACGATATAACATTCCCTGCAGCAATTCTCCAAGCTCCTTTCTATTCATTGAATCAAACCAAGGCTCAAAACTTAGGTGGAATAGGAACTGTAATAGGCCATGAAATCTCTCACGCATTCGACAACAATGGTGCTCAATGCGATGAAAGAGGAAACCTTAACAACTGGTGGACCGAAGAAGATTTCAAGAAGTTCAAAGAATTGACCCAAAAGATGATTGAAGAATTCGATGGAATTGAAATGGAAGGTGGAAAGGTCAATGGAAAGTTGATCGTATCTGAAAACATCGCTGATAACGGTGGTGTCGGATGCGCACTCGAAATCGAATCTCATGAAGAGCATCCAGATTATCAATCATTCTTCAAACAATTTGGTAGAATTTGGGGATCTAAGATGCGTCCCGAATATGAGAAGCTCTTGCTTTCTATCGATGTTCACGCACCTCATAAGCTCCGTGCAAACATTCAGCCTAGAAACTTTGCTGAATGGTACGAGGCCTTCGATGTCAAGCCTACCGACAAGATGTATATCGAACCTAGCAAGCGTATAACCATTTGGTAATTTAGTCGATTGAGTAAAAAAGTAGAGGGGTTCCTCTACTTTTTTTGTTTATCTATAATCCTACAGAAATCATTTTTTCAAACATAGAGCTATTATCTTTTCACGAGACTTGGCAAAAATAATATGAAGATTGTTCCTATTAGAAAGCAATTCAGCTAATTGATTATACTCTCCGTTTTTCATTAAAAGATTGATCATCGATATGAAAGTCTTTGGTTGATAAAACAAGCTTTAAAGACGTAAAAGTAATGTCTACATAAGAAGCAGGTCTTCTAGTAGTGAAATCTTAGACAACTCGAATCTTTCCTTGTATCTCGTTTCAATTTCCTTTTCTTACAGAAAAATAGTACAATCAAATCATTATGAACAAAATAGAGACCATTACTAAGAAAGTAAGCAAGGAGATAATAAGTTGTATCGTCCTTATAGGATGTATCTTTGCTATAAGTTATGTTTTCTTTAACACTGGAATGCCAAATGGTGATGACATACATTTCCATCTATCTGAAATTTATGACGTTTACAATGCCGCAATCAATGGTTTGAACCCATTCGGTCCAAATACGATAGCAATGGGAAACGTAGCATACAATGCACATATGTTCTATGCTCCTTTACCGCATTTATTTGCTGGCGAATTGATGTACTTATTTCACAACATAGGAATGACAGCTGTAGTAGCTATGAAAACTACAGATATCATATTCATTGCAATCAGTGGTTTTTATTCTTATGCATTAGGTAAAAGAATGACTAAGAGCAATATAGGCGGACTCATTTTAGGAATAGCCTATACCTTCCATCCATATCGAATCTTTTGCATGATATGTAGGTGTGCATTCTCTGAATCGATCGCGATATCGTTGATACCTGTAATATTCTATGGTGTCTATAGTCTATTAAACGAAAAAGAAATAAGAATTTGGCATTATATATCCACTATAGTAGGTGTTACTGGAATCGTTCTTTCTCATCCTTTCACAGCATTAGTGACTTGCTTATTTGCAATACTTTATATGTTGTTCAACATAAAGAAACTTTATTTCTTTATTAAAGATTGGAAAAAAGATATTTATGCATGTGTATGTATAGTTTTAATAGTCTTATTCGTACTTCCTTATTTGCTTCCTATGTTAGAAGCTACCAAAAGTGACTTATACATAGTCTGCGATGATGAAGTAATGTGGACAAACTTAAAACATATCCAAGATAGCATAGCCTCAACAAATTCATTCAGTGGACTTCTTCACTTGGATTGGATCTCAAGTCAACTATATTACAACCTATGGAATCCATTAGAAACTGTCGATTCATACGAGTATTCAATAGCATTCTATCTATTTGCAATAGGATTAGTTATCACAGCTGACGAATTATTAGATTTAACATTCTTGAATAAGAAATCAACACTATTGATTGAATTTTTTGTATTAGTTTTAGTTTCAAATCTTGTCTACCAGCCTTTTGAAATGTGTATTGCTATGTTTGTTTTCTATGTCACCTTTGCTTACTACAAAGTCACAGGCGGAAGAAGAAATTTAATTGTGGATGATGAAACAAAGCCAATCAAATTATTTAAAGATATTGATTTGTATTATGCCATCATATCGATAGTATTATTAGGATTGCTTCTCTATGTTCCAGAAGTATGGTCAATCCTTCCATCGATTATGTACAATGCACAGTTTGCATGGCGCGTATGGTCATTATTCTATTTCATGTGTTTCTTCTTAGTTGGTGTATTGTTACGTTATCTAAAGAAAGTACCTGCTGTAACACCTGTTGCAATCGCTGGTGCAGCATTACTGATCGGCGTAAGCCAGGCTTTGCCAGAGAAAAGAAACATGTATGTCTATCAGCCTGATTCTATTTGGCAAAACGATAGTATGGAATATGATGGAGTGATGAAAGTTTGGGCTTTAGGTGCTCAAGATGAATACCTACCCAAAGTATTCAACGATTCGAGTTATAAGCCATCGAAGTATTCGAATTCTTTGTATTACAAAGTACACAGTTCATTAAGGAGTGAAAAGCCTAGACATGGAATAGATGAATACATCCAACCTGTATTTCTTGAAGGATCGGGTAAATTAAAAGTTACTAGAGTTAAAACACCAGAAGCCGATTTTCATGTCATCATCTCGACTGAAGAAGCTTTTATTCAAATCCCACAGCTCTATTATGATGGATATGTCGTAGATATAGTCAAAGATGAAAATAATTTTTCTTTGAATTCAGAAACAACACCTGAATATGTGGACGGATTAGTAGCATTTAAAGTACCCGAAGGTGAGTATGACATTAAAGTTCACTATGAAGGAACCAAATCATTCAGAATAACGATATTTGGATTCTTTATAGGTGCCACTGGATTATTAGTACTAGCAGCAATAGATTTATTCTATTTCGGTCAAAGAAATAGAAAATATATTAACGATATCAATACTTTTGTTTCGGATAAATTCTAGATACGTTAATATAGAATTTATCGTCTCCATAAAAAGGAAGATAAATGATATTGCCTTCTTTATAATATAAAGCTGGATAAAATCCTCTCAAATATGTTGGCACTCCATGTTTTTTCATACATAACCAACCGTCTTTACACTCTAAATCAGTAGAAATCATATCGCCTTTTTTAACTGCTTTTATAAATACTGGAAATTTATTTATTTTATATAAAGATGGATTAGATAAATCCAAATGAATTGAATTGAAATCATAGATTCCAGGTCTATCGATTTCAAACGAATAACTATCATTTAATTCTATAGGTGATCCGAAATAAAATTCATCTTTATCCTTATATAAATATAATTCATCATTTAATTTCAAGGATTCAGTTCTATTTGATTTTAAAAATTCAAAGCAAATATTCATCGTTGAAACGACCATATCATTGTCTTCTTTGCCTATTAAAATTTGTATTGCTTTATAAAGAAATCTTCTTTGTATATTAATAGATAATTTTCTATATTCTTTAAATTCATATCTATTCTTGTTTAAAAACTCATTAGCTTTTTCTATCTCTTCATCATTCTTGATTGAATCTCTATTTCTTTGCTCTAATGTTTTATCTACATTATCATCAGAAGATAAAACACTCATTCTCAATTTATCTCTTGATCTATTCCAGTTCTTGTTTGTGGGATCATCAAAATAAATGATGTCATTATCATTTAAATATTTAATAATATCTGATTTTTTTATTGGAAGAAGTGGCCTATAAACACTTATTCCATAAAGAATAGATATAGATTTCAATCCCAATTCATCTGTTATAGATCCTCTACTCTTTTGAAAAAGATATGTTTCAGCATCATCATTAGCATGATGCGCTACCAACACTCCTTTAAGGTTTTCTTTTAATACTATATCTTTAAAAAACTTATATCTTATATCCCTAGCTCTGGCTTCAAAATTAGATTCTTTCCACGATAAATACACATCTTTTCTAAAGAAGTGTATGTTTTTGTCCCTAATAAAATCTAAAACAATCTTTTCTTCTTCAGGTGTGTATTCAGAATCGTGGTAATCTACATAAGCGACATAAATATTACCATCATAAAAATAATTTAAAGCTTGCATCAACAAAAACGTCGAGTCACCACCACCAGAGTAGGCAATCAAAACTTTATCGGATTTATTCAATCCTAAAGACTCGACTCTTTTATCAAATGAGAAGTTACTTTTTTCCATTACCGCTTCCTAAATCATCTGGGAACTTATACATAGAAGCTGCATCAGACAAGTTGCAAAAGCTCTTTGTCATCATAACTGTCACTTTGGTAACTTCACCACTAGTAGATGAGATTTCAATCTCATCACCTATCTTTATATCGGTGGAAGGTTTGGCTACTTTGCCATTTACCTTTACATAACCAGCATCGATATAATCCTTCGCCATCGTTCTTCTTTTAATTAAATGGCTTACTTTTAAATATTTATCTAAACGCATTCCCATAGAAAAAACTAATCCTTTGATTTTATTGGAAAATTTTTACTTTTACCGCACTAATTATATATTCATTATTATAGTTTTTGTTTCAAAAAATATGGAGATAATCTAAAATCGAGTAGCTTTGATAGAGGATCTAATAATATGGCTACTTTACTTTTAATAATTATCTATATCACTTTCATTTCATTAGGATTACCAGATTCAATGCTTGGAAGTTCATTCCCAGCTATAGCTGATAATTTAAACCTTCCATCTGATTTAGCCGGATATATAGGAATAGTAGTGTCTATATGTACTATCATATCCTCATTATGTTCATCGTATTTGATAAGAAAGTTTTCGACTAAAATAGTCGTATCTGTATCAGTAGTTCTCACTGCTATTGCTCTATTATTATTCTCCTTTGTTAAAGAAGGATATGGTTGGGCCTTCTTCTTGATCGCAATTCCATTAGGGTTAGGGGCGGGAGCTATAGACTCAGCCTTAAACAACTATGTAGCTTTACATTACAAAGCTATTCATATGAATTGGCTCCACGCATTTTGGGGGATAGGAGCTTCTATAGGTCCTTTAATCATAGGTGCTTTCATAGATGCGAATAATCAATCCAGAGGATGGAATTATGGTGTTCTAACCATAGCATGTATTCAATTAGGTATATCGATACTCTTATTTGCAACTTTACCATTATGGAACAAAGTGATGGAAAAGAATAAGAAGGATGAAACTGAAAAAGAGAAGAAAGAAGAAGCTGAAGAAGCAATAAAAAGATCGACAATAATATTGAAAGATCCTATCTTCTATTTAACAGTCATAGGATTCTTCTGTTACTGTGCTTTAGAATCTTCTACCGGTCTTTGGGTTGGAAGCTTCTTCAATAAAAATATGGGTTCGACAACTGATGAAGCTGCTATGTTGACTTCGACATTCTATATAGGAATAACAGTAGGAAGATTGATTTGTGGTCCTCTATCGTTGAAGATGAATGAGAAACAGATGATAAGAATGGGAGAGTCCATAATTCTATTAGGAATTGTTTTAGCTCTGATTCAAGTAAATAAATACATTCCAATGGTCGGATTTGTAATTGTAGGATTAGGATGTGCACCTATTTATCCAGCAATTATAAGATCTACACCATATAGATTTTCTAAAGCTGGATCACAAAGTGCGATGGGATTAGAAATGGCTTCAGCATATGTCGGAAATCTATCTATGCCACCTCTTATCGGCTTGATAGCAAGATCGATAGGAGATAATTATTCTATTCTTCCTTATTTCATGATTGGATTTGCTGCTCTGATGATAATATGTCATGAAACAATTAATGAAAAGACTAGAAGAAGAGACAAGAAACTCTCATCTGATGAATTGAAAAGATATCAAACTTATTAGGTTTATAAAGTATCTCTATAAAACAAAAAGAATAAATGATGATTTAGTTTTATAATTTATTAAAGGGATACTTTTTTTATGTCATCATATGATGTAGTAATAGTCGGAGCTGGTCCATGTGGATACATGGCAGCTTATAAGTTGATTAGTGAAGATTCAAATTTAAAGATCATCATTTTAGACCAAGGAGAGGATATCTTTGATAGACCTGTTCCTGGAGTTAAAAGAGATCAATCAAAGCCTAGAAAGAAAATAGACAAATATGACATCACTAGAGGATTTGGTGGTGCCGGTGCTTTTTCTGATGGGAAATTTAATGTAACCACTCAATTCGGAGGTTGGTTAGGAGATTATATCGGAGATAACGAAGTTCTATCTCTCATCAATTATTGTGATGAAGTCAATTTAGGATTTGGTGCTACAAAAGATATAACAAATCCTTATACTGATGAAGTCAGATTGATCGAGCAACGTGCAATCGGAGCTGGACTTTTATTGCTCAGAGCATCAGTGAGACATTTAGGAACTGATGGAAATTACCATATATTAACTGAAATTAGGAAATATCTTGAAAGCAAAGGTGTCGAATTCAAATTCGAAGTCAAAGTAACTGATATAGAAGTAAATGACAAAGACGAAATTCAAGGTGTTATCTTAGAAGACAACTCTAAAATTGAAGGAAAGAATGTCATTATGGGTGTAGGTAGAGAAGGAGCTACATTCCTCTCACAGATGCTCAATAATCACGGTGTTAGAACTTTGAACAATAGAGTCGATATAGGAGTTAGAGTCGAAACTACTAATGTCGTAATGCAGGATATCAACAAGAATCTTTATGAAGGAAAATTCTTGTTCCACACAACCCAAGGAACCATCGTAAGAACATTCTGCTCTAACCCTTCTGGTCATGTCGTCATGGAAAATGAGGATGGTGTCATTTTAGCTAATGGTCATTCTTATGCCAATCCAAAATTAGGAAGTCAAAACACAAACTTTGCCTTATTGGTCTCTCATGAATTCAGCGAGCCTTTCAAGGATCCTAACCAATTTGCCAAAGACGTTGCAAGCTTAGCTAATAGATTGGCTTGTGGAAAAGTCATACTTCAAAGATATGGTGATTTAAAGAACGGCAGGAGAAGCACACCTAAGAGAATCAAAGAAGGCTTTGTCGAGCCCACTTTAAAGGATGCAGTACCTGGAGACTTGTCTCTTTGCATGCCATATAAGACTTTAAAGTCAATTATAGAGATGATCGAAGCTTTGAATTATGTAACGCCTGGAATCGCAAATGAACATACTCTTCTGTATGGTGTTGAAGCTAAGTTCTATTCCGATAGACCAGAAGTAAACAATAACTTAGAGACAAAGAAGATATCCAATCTTTATTGTGGTGGTGATGGAGCTGGTATTACAAGAGGTCTTGCTCAAGCTTCAGCCAGCGGTGTTTTGATTGCTGAAGATATCTTGAGAAAATATTTGAAATAAAAACGATATTTTTTACTTTTTACCGACTTTAGTTTATTAAAATTTCGAATGGATTTTGTAGTAAAAAATGACTATAAAATTCATTCTTTTTTCTTTGGTTTGAAAGAGATTCCATAAGTAGTTTTTATATATCTCATTTATAATACTTTGTGCGTCAAGATTGAAATCTTGATTGAAAGGAAGAACATATGGAAGAAAAAGAACAATCTAAATCTTCCGAGAAATTGATGAAAGAGAAGGCCAAAGAAGAAAAAGCTCTTCAAAAAGACCCAAACTATCAAAAGTCTCTCGTTGAAAAGAAGTTTTTAGATGGATTCGATGCTTCACAAGAAACCATCGAAGATGTCAAAGCTAAGTTTGAAGTTGATCCCGAAATTGGATTGACTGAAAATGAAGCTCAAAAACGTTTGAACGCTTATGGTCCTAACAAGCTAATTGAAGCTAAAAAAGAGACCGTAATGCAAATGTTCTTAGGGGAATTCAAAGACCCATTGGTCTTGATTCTCTTAGTTGCAGCTGTCATCGATGCAGTGATTGCAATCATCAATGGAAATGAAGTAGCCGACTGGGCAGAAGTTGCAGTCATTCTAGCCATCGTCATCTTGAATGCTGTAATCGGAACTGCCCAAGAAGCTAAAGCTGCTCAATCCCTCGAAGCCTTAAAAAAGATGTCTTCACCTTCATGTACAGTTAGACGTGATGGAAAATTGAAGACTGTAAAGGCTACTGAAGTAGCATTGGGTGATGTCGTCATCCTCGAAGAAGGAACCATTACTCCTGCAGATGTTCGTTTGACAACATCAGTCAACTTAAAATCTGATGAAGCCTCTTTGACGGGTGAATCTGTTCCATCAGAGAAAGACTGCAATGCCTTATTAAAAGGCGATCATGCTGTCGGAGATGAATCCAACATCGCTCACTCTTCATGTCCTATTTCTTACGGACGTGGAGAAGGAATAGTCGTGGGTACTGGAATGAATACCCAAATAGGTAAGATTGCTTCCATGCTTCAAGAGAACAATGAAGAAACTCCATTGCAAAAGAAGCTTGCTGAATTAGGAAAGATTCTCGGATTCATTTGTATCGGAATCGTCGTCGCAATGTTCATCGTTGGATTGCTCTGGTTGATTCCTTCTTTCATGAATGGAACATTCAAGCCTGAAGATATCATCAACTTGTTCACAGCTGCTATCGCTTTGGCTGTCGCAGCTGTTCCTGAAGGTTTACCTGCAGTCGTCACTATCGTCTTGGCCATGGGTATGTCCAAGATGGTCAAAGTCAACGCCATCGTAAGAAAGTTGCCTTCTGTCGAAACTTTAGGTGCTGTCACTTATGTTTGCTCTGATAAGACTGGAACCTTAACTCAAAATCGTATGACCATCAAAAAGGTCTACGCCAACAATCAAATCATCGATGCTGATAAAGTTGATATCCATAGTGAAGAATTCGAATTAGTCACCAAAGGAATGATGCTAGACTCCAACGCTTCTATCAATGGAGATAGATACGGAGATCCTACAGAAATCGCCTTATTGGATTTTGCACATCTATTCAATATTGAAAAAGAGGAGACTGAGAAGTCTTCTCTTCCCAGAATTGACGAGATGCCTTTCGATTCAGTCAGAAAGATGATGTCTACTATGCATGTCATCAAAGACATTCCTGAGAATGCCACTTTGAAGAAATATGAATTCAAAAACAGTGAAGCTGATGGAACCATCATCTTCACCAAAGGTGCTTTGGATTCAATTCTCTCTCATGCTAATAGAATCTTAATCAATGGTGAAGTCAGAGATATCACCGATGGTGATATAGCTAATATCAACAATGCCGCTAAAGAATTAGCACAACAAGCATTCCGTGTATTAGCCTTTGCAATCCATAATGGTGAGAAAATAAATGAGGATAACCTCATCTATGTCGGAATGGTCGCAATGATTGATCCTCCTCGTTTGGAGGCTAAGCCTGCCGTTGAAAAGCTACATCGTGCTGGAATTACTACAGTTATGATCACTGGTGACCATGCCGATACTGCATTAGCCATCGGAAGAGAGTTAGGAATTGCTACTTCTCCTGAGCAAACTATGACCGGTGCTGAAATAGATAAATGCACTCCTGAACAGCTTCAAGAGTTGGTCAAGACCAAGAGAATATTTGCTCGTGTTTCACCTGAAAACAAAGTCGAAATCGTCAAGGCTATCAAAGCTAACGGTGGAATCGCTGCAATGACAGGTGATGGTGTTAACGATGCTCCTTCATTAAAAGCCGCAGATGTCGGAATCGCTATGGGAATCACCGGAACTGATGTTGCAAAATCTGCTGCTGATATCGTCTTAGCCGATGATAACTTCGCTTCTATTGAAAAAGCTGTAGAAGAAGGTCGTGGTATTTATTCAAACATCAAAAAGACTATATTCTTCTTGCTTTCATCCAACTTTGCTGAAATCTTGGTCATGTTCTTAGCTACATGTGCAAACATCATAGCTCCTATGACCGCTATGCAGTTGCTTTGGATCAACTTGATTACAGATTCACTACCCGCCATCGCCTTAGGACGTGATGACAAGGATCCTGATATCATGAACAATGCTCCTAGAAATCCAAAAGATGGAATTTTTGCTCATGGTGGATTCAAATTCAATATGTTCTACGGTTTCATCATCTTCATCATCGTCTTCGCAGCCTTCCTCATTCCTGTCATCTATGGAGTGACTAAATATAATTTGACTTGGAATCAAATGATGGCTTCGGAAAGCTTAAAAGAAGTTTTAATCGCCGGTAGAGATAAATCTACTTATGCTAATTGGAACGATGTATATAATGCATTGAATAATGGCACAAATTTGAATTCAATCTTATCATCTAAGGGAATTGAATCTATGGAGATATTCCTCAATGCCAACCCGATGTATGCTAGTGGAAACACCGGCACTGAATTAGATATTGGAGAAGCAATACATGCTATATCTTGCTTTGAGGATGCACGTACTATGGCTTTCACTACCTTAGGTCTTGCAGAACTCTTTCATATGATTGGAATGAGCAATATCAAGAAGTCATTCATCTATGTATTCAAGGGAACTAACTGGTTCTTCATCGTAGCCTTTGGATTCGGATTGATTCTTCAAATATTAGTCACTGAAGTTCCTGGACTTACCGATATCTTCCTCGGTCATAGCAACGGACTTGAGTGGTACAACTGGATGATCTGTGCCGCTTTAGGAATTGTTCCTCTAATCGTACACGAAATAGCTGTTCCTTTCTTTAGAAAAAGAGAAGTTATCTAATAATTAGAATAACTAAGATTAGCGAGGCTAAGCCTCGCTTTTCTTTTTTTGATTTTTACTTTTTCTATAATCGACGTATAATAATATATGTGAAGTTTCGTTTCACATTGGGGCTGTCTAGGTCTCGACAGGTGAGGAGGAACTTTAAGAGCAGCGGATTGGTCACCTAATGACCTTACACAAACACAAGTGCCAAGAAAAACGTGTCATTCTTCCGTCAGCCCTCTTTCCAAATGGCTGCTGCTTACTAATCTAGAATTAGTTACCAGTTTTGCCTAGGCATTAGTTCCTAGGCCACGGACGTGTCTTGAAGAACTCGGTGAGTTTTCTTCTTGTACGCGTAAACAAATTCACCTTATCTTTATACTTTTTCTTGCCAGTAGAAAGACGGACACAAAGACAGGGAGTCGAGTTTCCTTGGTCGACTGACACCATGAGATTCGACTGACAAGTCAGCCTAAGCTGTAGTGCTTGAAGCGGGGCCTCATTTGGACAGGGGTTCGATTCCCCTCAGCTCCACCATTAAGAAAGCATTAGTTTGATACAGTAAAATGTGTCAAACTTTTTTTATTTTTTCCGTGGGTTCAATTCCTACCGTAGGTTCAAACTCACGAACTTTGATACATTAAAAAACAATTTAGAGTGCCTTTGCGGCTCTTTTTATAAAAGGATTTATAGGATTGAAACGTCAATGATTGAACGATTACACTAACAAATGAACGATTACATGAACTATTGAACGTTTACCCAAACTATTGAACGATTATTGAAAAAAGCCATGAAAAGTGCTATATTTATATCATAAATTATCAAAATAGGAGGGCGTGGCATGACTTACTCAGAAGCAATAAGGAAACTGAGGCACAAGCTGATCCTTACACAAGCAGAATTCGGCGAGCTTTTAGGCGTATCTTTTGCCACTGTTAATAGATGGGAAGCTGGAAAATTCAAGCCGACAACAAAGCTAAAAAGAAAGCTGGCTCCTTATTTTGAAAAATATGGCATAGAAGTGGAGGAATAAGAAGATTTTGCGATGAATGATTTTATAATTACAGATGTATTTAAAAAAATGCCAGATTTAGAAGTTCATAATGATGACGATTTGGTGGCGTGTGGTGATAGTTTGAAACTTTTGCAAAATATAAAAGACAATTCAATAGACTTAATTTTTATAGATCCCCCATATAATATAGGTAAAGATTTTGGAAACAATAAAGATTCTTGGAATAGCACCGAAGAGTATTTGAAATGGTGTAAACAGTGGATTAATGAATGTTTTAGAGTTCTAAAAGATAAAGGAACGTTTTATTTTATGGCCGCAACACAGTTTATGCCTTTTTTAGATGTTTATGTTCAATCCAATTACAATGTTCTTTGCAGAATAGTTTGGTCATATGATAGTTCAGGAGTACAATCAAAGAAAATGTTCGGTTCGCTTTGGGAACCAATTTTGATGTGCAACAAGTCATCTAAGTGTAAATATACATTTAACAAGGACGATATTTTAGTGGACGCACCAACAGGGGCAAAAAGAAAATTGATAGATTATAGAAAAACACCGCCACAACCATATAGCGATAAAAAAATTCCTGGGAATGTATGGAATTTTAATAGAGTTAGATTCTTAATGGATGAATATGAAAATCACCCTACTCAAAAACCTGTTCAATTATTAGAAAGAATTATAAAGGCTTCTAGTAATCCAGGAGATATTATATTAGATCCGTTTAGTGGTTCCTTTACAACTTCATTTGTGGGACATTCACTTGGAAGAAAAACAATTGGTTTTGATCTAAATGAGGAATATTTCAAAATAGGTATACGTAGAGTGTCAATAGCGAAAGAATATAAGGGAGAAAAATTAATTAAAATTAAAGAACGTAAAACAAAAAATAAATCAAAAAAAGATCACGAAAAGGAGTAATATCATGAAGGAGTTTATAGAAACTATTCTAAAAGATGACTATGGTGAAGAATATAACAATATATATAATAATTCTGATTTAATAAAATATCTTGATTTAAAAACAGCTGCAATTTACGGCAATTCAAAATCAAGAAAAAGTCTAGCAAATATATACGCTATTTATTCAATTTTGTATTTTTATCAAAATGAATTTTTTAACAATTTAGAGAGTTATAGAAAATTTACTGGTTATGACTTTACAAAATTATTAGCTTTTTGCCGTACATTATATGGTGGTGAAAAAATTCAAAACCACGCTCTCAATTCAAGACTTAATTTAGAATTTGATAATAAGATTGCTTCGCAAGAAAACAAAGGTAAATTTATTATTGTTCAGAATAATGGTAAATACCTTATTCATCCAGATTATATTTACGTTCTAGGAAAAGATATTTCTAAAACCGTTATTAAAATTATTGATAAATATATAGAACTATTACGTAATAAAGATGATTTATTAATTAAAAAATTAGAAAATTTGTGCAATGAAAATAACTTTATTAGAATCAAGGAAGAAATTAAATCGTTACTAACCGATGATTCTGAAGCGAGAGTCTTTGAGATAATCTCATACGCAATTTTAAAAAATTACTATAAAAATATTTATATTTATATTGGGACATCATTGGAAAGCATTAGGAAAGAGCAATTAACTTTATATAAAATTGGAAGAACAAATGCAAATGATGGCGGAATTGATTTTGTAATGCGACCAATTGGAAGATTCTTTCAAGTAACTGAAGTAGGAAATTATGATAAGTATTTTTTAGATATTGAAAAAGTGTTACATTTTCCAATTACGTTTGTAATTAAAACTAACAAGGATAAGGACTTAATAAAAAAAGAACTAAATGATTATATAAGAAATAAAACTGGTGGATTAGAAACACTAATTAAACGATACAACGATACTATAGAAGAAATAATTACTATAAACGAGCTAAGGAATTGGTATAACCAATTGGATGATATTTCTATAAAAAATATACTAGATGACATTATTCTATATTACCGAGTTGAAATGAATTTCAATGATTAAGGTAAAAAACATAGTGAGGTGTTTTAATGGCGTGTTATTTTGATAGTAATAAAGAACTTTTGACTATGATTGAATACTACGGATATAAGGATTTTGCTGGTGGCATTTTTGCTAAAAACGTTGTTGAAAATTTGGAATCTGTAGAAAAAATGTAGACGCCATAAATTCTGATATTTATGATTTGGTTAGCCTTTATCAATACATTTGGATTTCATCATTTAAAAAGTTTGTTACGGAAATCGATGAATTTGCGATTGATGATAATATAAAAGACAGAATAAAACAATTATCACTAAAGATTAGTCCATCGAACAAAACCTTCGTAGATTACATAAACAAAAATTATGAGATTGTTTTTTCTAAGAATAGCCATGTTGAAGTTAAATGGTATGAAATTGCTGATAGTTTATTAGAATTAATCTATGTTAAGTTTTCAAATGTGGTTTCAGATGATGTCTTTTCTTTTATAGAGAGAACTATGCCTCTTACCTTGCTCTCAAAATTCGAAATATGCCAAAAAAGATATTTGAAGTCGGAGCATTTTGAAAATTTCAAATCACTCTTTGACGGTCTTGACAAGACTGTCATATTTGACGATAGAATTTATGTCGACTTTTTGCTTAGAACAAAAGCTAATTATCAATATGATTTTTTGAAGGATAAAGCAAATTTCATCTGCAAAAGGGCATTGGAAGGTATTAAGCAAAAGGAAATAAACCCCGACAGCGAAGAAATAATGCAAGTTGCGAGCTTGCTTGAAGAGTATTCGAAGTTGGCAAAGTTATTTAAATTAGGATGCGTTGCCGATTATTCTTCCTATTCTTTAAAAGTTAGAGAAGGATTGGACGAGTACTTACATATGCATGGGCAACATTTCGATTCAGGCCCTATAGACTTGTCACCGGCGGTGGATTTGCTTAAAAAAGGCGATGATCCTCTAAGACTCTTGCAAATTACACACAATATGGTAGATGGGGCATTTGTTAATAATTGCGATTCCATTTTTAGTGTTGAGAAGCCTGATAGCCTTTCTGAAGTGTTTGGAGAGCTCGGAAATCCCAGAAGCGATAAGTATCCTTACTATAAGCAACAAAGCATGAATTTGTTTTTGGGATTGTACACTCAAATAGTCACATGTGTTTTGTGTGATGAAAAATTGTCTAACGATTTTGCAAAATACCTAACAATCGCTTGTGCTTCAGTAGAGAAAAACTATTTTAATGGCGATGTGCAAATATCATCTGAATTTTTTGGAGCGTTCGAAGTCCTTGAAAACATAATTTCTTTTTACAGGACGAAAAAAGGTGACGCGCCTATTACAAAAGCGCTTGAAAACGGATGCTGCGTTAACCTTTGCGGAACAATCGAGAAAATACTAAGAAATGTGCTAATAAAAGAAGTGGGGAATTCCTTGTTCATCGACCCTGATTCAATAACATTGACGCAAATACTTAATTCGGCCAACAAACTTTCTGATGTTTCATCCGGGTTGCGATATTATTTAGAATTCTACCTTTCGACCGAATGCGATTTCAAAGGCTTAAAAGAAGAAAGACCAGGAAAAAACATAAGAAATATACAAATGCATAACAGAAACGACAAATATGAAAATACCAAATACAATGACGCGTTATTTCTATTTTTCTTTGCTGTTTCCCTTTTAGGGGACTTGCTAATTAAGAAACTTAAATAATTAAATCATATTCAACAAGATGCTGCAAAATAAAGAGAGATGGTAAAAATGAATAAAACGGGAATTTGTCACATATGTTTAGAAGAAAAAAACTATCTTTTGAACACTTTCCTCCAGAATCGTGTTTCAATGATGGAAAAGTTAAAATCGCCAACAAAATAAGTCAGAGGGGAATAGGGGATTACACACTTTGCGATAGTTGCAATAACAATACAGGCAGATGGTACGTTAAAGACTATAAAAATTAGTAGATGCTGTGGCTGCAATTTTAAAAAGCAAATTTAATGAATTTGAAAAAACGAAACAATCACTGGATTTGGAATAACAATTACTGATATTAACCCTTTATTTTGCGCAAAACAAATGCTTGTAATGATGTGTAGTCTTATGCCAATAGAAGAAATAAAAGGACTAAATATTTCGCAATTTCTTCTTAATAAATTCTCATTTTTAGATGGTAAAGAAAAATACCATCTATTAGTGGGCGCAACTTTAAAAGAAGATCAATCAACATTGTTTAAGGGCCTTATGATTGCAGACGGAAATAGAAAACTATACAGCCTCTCATCGTTTCCTCTTAGAATACTACTTGTGATTGGCGATGAGATTCCATTACGAGGTTATACTGATTTTACAAGATTTTTTAATTCGAATGTTTCAAATCCGATTACTTGTGATTTTAATATCGGGTTTGTTAAAAATGACTTATTTGATTTTATAAGTGAAAGGATTAAAAACATATAGTTCTTTGAAACTTACTAGCACCATTCATCGTGAGTGAATGGCTTTTTTCTTTACGTTGCTATATTAAATATATTTAAAAAATGATATAATCGAAATTAGCAAAAAGACAAGTTAGGCCTACCCTACTATATCAAAATAGTTCTCTTTAACTTAGGGATGGGGCTCCCTGTGCAAAAAAAAACAAATCGTTCACAGAATACTTGCAGGATAATTATTATGGTCAGATAAAGAAATCTCTATTGGGTTTCGTCAACGAAAACGTACTTAGGAACGACGCTATGATGAAATTCAATCATTATAAAAAGTAATTTATGGGGTATGCAAATTATCAGTGCTTAGGGTATGCAATGTATCAATATTGGTCATTAGACCCAAATTGAAATCCAAGCGAACCAGTAGTAGGTATCTATAACATCAACGGATTCTTATGCCTGGTTCTTGACAGACATCCTGAGTAATCGGGTGCTTTTTCTTATGCTTAGCTAGGATATT
>ULKX01008280.1_pt1 | contig 18698 bp, 10 predicted proteins | sample 1951271 | NCBI WGS metagenome assembly ULKX01 (sample SAMEA4835512, study PRJEB28245) | human gut metagenome | biome: gut microbiome; material: fecal sample | place: Denmark | collected 2008 | reverse complement strand
TTGCACAAAGTAAGGTCAGCGGTACCGTGAAAGATGCCAATGGCGAACCTCTCATAGGCGTAAGCGTCATGGAGGTGGGTACTAACAATGGTGCGGTTACCGATATAAATGGTAACTATACCTTGAATGTGAAGCCGGGAGCAAAGTTGAAGCTCTCTTACATTGGATTTACGTCAAAGACCATTAAGGCAAGTGGCAATAGTCAGATTGTGTTGGATGAAGATAACACTGCCCTCAACGAGGTGGTTGTGGTAGGTTATGGTACGATGCGCCGTAAGGATGTTACCTCTTCAATTACTACTGTGAAGGCTGAAGATTTGAACCAAGGTGTGTTTACAGACCCAGGTCAGATGCTTCAGGGAAAGGTTCCGGGTTTGGTGGTTTCTTCTACTGCCGATCCTAACGGTTCTCCTACCATTACACTTCGTGGTGCTTCTACTCTCCGTACAGGTGCCATGTCACCTTACTATGTAGTGGATGGAATCCCTGGAGTTGATATTTCTATTGTGTCTCCAGAAGATATCGAGTCTATTGACGTGCTTCGTGATGCTACAGCTACAGCCATCTATGGTTCCAAGGCTGCCAATGGTGTAATCATCATTACTACCAAGAAGGGTGCTGAGGAGAAAACCAATGTCTCTTACAATGGCTATGTGGCTTTTGATAATATTCTGAAGAAATATGATGTGTGTACAGCTGACGACTTGCGTCAGTATGCAAAGGACAACAATATAACTCTCAAGGATGGTGGTGCCAATATGGATTGGCAAGACGAGGTGCTTCGTACAGGTATCAGTCATAATCATAATGTAAACATTAGTGGTGGCAATGGTTCTACTAATTATATGGTTAGTGCTGATCTCAGAAAGCGTGAGGGTGTCATCAAGATGACAGGCTTTGACCGTTTCAATGTCCGTTCTCTTGTGTCAACCAAGACATTGAAAGACCACCTTACTGTTTCTCTTGGTGCGAATATGATGTATGGCAAACACTTTGGCGTACCATCTGGCAATGAGGGTGCATCTGTGCTTGATGCCATGAACTACTATTCTCCTACAAATGCCATCAAAAATGCGGATGGAACATGGACAGTAGGCTCTGGTTCCAAGAACTATAACCCTCTTGCATTGATGGAGGAAAATAAGTCTGAGACTGTATGGAAACGTAACCAGTTTGTTGGTAAGACTGCACTTGAACTCTGGAAAGGATTGGTTTGGAGTGTCAACTATTCTTGGAGTAATTATCAAAGTACTTATAGTGCCTATAATACCCGTAACTCTCAGTTGGAGGGTATTGGCAACAAGAATGGTCAGGCTACCCGTAATACCTATTTTGGTCGTGAACAGACTTTTGAGACTTATCTGAACTACAACTTCAAGGCTGGTAAGAACAAGTTTGACCTGATGGCTGGTTATTCTTGGGAAGAAAAGAAAAATAATGATGGATTCGGTCTCAGTGTTGAAGGTTACTATAATGATGATCTTGGATGGTATAATATGTCATACGCACAAACCATCTTGGGCGTTCAGAACTCCGTTCAGAGCGGCTATTTGGAGAAGGTACGTAATATCTCTTTCTACGGTCGTGTGAACTACTCTTTTGACAGTCGTTATATGCTTCAGGCAACCATTCGTCGTGACGGTTCTTCGGTATTCGGCAAGAACAATCGTTGGGGGACTTTCCCTTCTGTATCTGCTGCTTGGAATATCACTGAGGAGAAGTTTATGCAGAACCAGCATATCTTCGATAACTTGAAACTTCGTGCGGGATATGGTATTTCTGGTAATGCCATGGGCTTTGATGTGTATTCTTCTTATAATACGTATGGTGCTTCTGGTACATTCGTATATGACGGTAAGACTTATCGTACATACGGCGCAACCAAGAATGCAAACCCTGATTTGAAGTGGGAGTCAACAGGTATGTTGAACATTGGTCTCGACTTCGCATTCTTGAAGGGACGTCTGAATGGTACTGTAGAAGTTTATCATAAGAAGACCAAGGACTTGATTTGGAGCTATCCTGTTTCAACAACTCAGTACATATATGGTTGGATGGATGCCAATGTGGGTGAGATGACCAATAAGGGTATTGAGTTCACATTGAATGCGGTGCCTGTTCGTACCAAGAATTTCATGTGGAGTACTACCCTCAACCTCTCTCATAACAAGAATACTGTCGATAAGATGCAGAATGAGACATTCCATACTACTAATCTCACCCAGGGTGACCCAATGGTAGCTGGTGTTTCTGCTGATGGTTGGACACAGAGAATTATGGAGGGCGAATCTATTGGTACATTCTATACGTATCAGTATGCAGGAACTGTAAATGGCCGCTCAGAGTATTACGTTCTTGATGAAAATGGTAATCGTACAGGCGAAACCACCAACAATCCAAGTTTGAAAGACCGTTCTATAACTGGTTGTGCGCAACCTAAGCTCAATGCAGGTTGGAACAATACGCTTACTTATAAGAACTGGAGTCTGAACGCATTTATCACAGGTGTGTTCGGTAATGACGTTTATAATAGTGCTCGCGCTCACTATACGGCTGCTCAAATGTTCTCAGATGGTAAGAACGTATTGAAAGAATTCCTTTCTAATCCTGTTGGCGATGCTTCAGGCTCACTTCCTTCGGACCGTTATATAGAGAAAGGATCTTACGTTCGTCTTCAGACGCTCTCTTTGAGTTACACATTCCGTAATTGCTTTAATGACTGGATTCAGGATTTGACTCTTTACGGAACAGCCAACAATCTCTTTACGATTACTGGTTATAAGGGACTTGATCCTGAGGTGAATATGGGTGGCATTGACCCGGGTATCGATTATCGTTGGAGCCGTTATCCACACACACGTACCTTCATGGTGGGTGTTAAGATTAATTTCGGTGGAAGCAAGAAGAAAAAGGCTACGCCACAGTATATCGACCGAGAGGTAATCAAGGAAGTACCAGTAATCAAGGAAGTGGTTAAGGAGGTTCCAGGAAAGACAACTTTCGTACAGAGCACATACGTTGTGACATTCCCTGTAAATTCTGCAGAGATTGGCAATACTTCAGAACTTGATGGCATCAAGAGTGGCTCTAATGTCGAGATTGTAGCATACGCTTCTCCTGAAGGCAAGTCTTCTGTAAATCAGCAGTTGTCTCAGAAACGTGCAGATGCAGTAGCTAAGTATCTACAGAATAAGGGCGTGAATGTGACTCGTATTATCGCCAAGGGTGCGGATACCAATCATGCTAACCGTATCGCTATTGTGACTGTTAAGTAATAACATTTAATTAGATTACAGAATATGAAACTAAATAGATTGTTTATTTCAGCTGGATTGTTAGCTATGACACTTACCGGCTGTACGGATTTGGACATGAGTCCAAACTCGCAATATACTGAGGATCCTAGTCAAAACTCAGGAGTTGATCCTATGATTGTTGTGGAGGCAAAAATGGCGGATGTATATTACCATCTTGCAGGAACATTGGGTCGCCGTTATATGGAGGCACAATGCTTGGCTTCCGATGAGTTTACTTCACTCGCTTTTGCTGGCGGTTATTATGACAGTGGTACCTATGCTCACCAAGCATTACATTGTAGTTCTCCTAATGATGCATCTATCGGTTGGTATGATGATGTGACGGCTGGTATTACAAAGGCGAATACCATCTTGGAGGATTTGGGTAGTGGAGCTTCTGCCCAGATGAAAGCGCCTGCTCGTGCCATACGTGCTTATTACACCTGGATTTTGATGGATAATTATGGTGATACGCCGATTTTGGATCAAGTTCAGTCTGAAGGTTCTGTGGTACCTCGTTCTCCACGTAAGGAAGTTGCGGAGTGGATTGAGAGTGAGCTTAAAGACATTATCCCTGCATTGACGGATGATGTTACTGAAAATACATACGGCAAGCCTACTAAATGGATGGCAGAGGCTCTTCTTGCCAAGCTATATATCAACTGGCCTGTTTATACGGCGGAGTCGGTTGACCAATATGATGCTGCAACTGCTGTAAATCCAAAGTTGGATGCTTGTATTGCTGCTTGCGATGAAATTATCAATAGTGGTAAATTCAATTTGGGTTCTGTTGACTATCTTCATAAGTTCTCATACGACAATGGCTGGAAGGTGGAAGACTTCATATACGCAATACCATATGATGCCATCAATCGTCAGGGTATGCAGTATGCTCGTCCTCGTACATTCAAGGATATGAAAAAAATGTTGCCAAATGTCTATGGTTCAACAGATAAGTTTACTCAGTCGTTTGGTGGTAACATGGTAGTCACTCCTGAGTTTGCCAAATTGTTTTCTCTGGATGGGGATATTCGTAATCTCAGCATTCTTCGTGGTGATGTCTATGTTCGTGACCCAAAGACTTTACGTCCTACAACTGAACCTTTTATGTATAAAGGCAACCAGGTACATTTTACGGAAGACATCACTCTTGCAAAGAAAGATAATACCATTGAAGTTGGCAATGACGCCAATGCTTATCAGCAGGGTTGTCACTCCATCAAATGGTTTACTACTCCAGCCGATTATAATAATGGTCGTAACCAGTCTAATGACTTGCCGATTTTCCGTTATGCCGACATACTTCTTATGAAGGCTGAGGCTCTTACTCGACAGGGTAGTAGTGGTGCAAAAGCTCTCTTCAACCAGATTCGTTCATACGCAGGTGCTCCAACGATAGCTAACGAACCTACCTTGCAGGAAATCTATGATGAGCGTGGTCGTGAATTCTTTGATGAGAACTGGCGTCGTAATGATATGATTCGTTTCGGTCATTATGAGGATGAGTTCTTCCCTCATTACAAGGACTTCCCGGATGCAAACTTCGACAAGCGTCATCGCATCTTCCCAGTGCCACAAAACACAATCAATTTGAATGGTTGGGAGCAGAATCCTGGATATTGATAAATCATGTGATTTAGATAGCAATAAGGGAGGGTGGCAGTCTGCTGCTCTCCCTTTATTATTACAGTAACGCACTCTTTTACCGCAAATTCAGAAATAAAAAATGAAGCGAATCTTGGTCTTGACAGTATTTTGTATTCTTGGACTATCTTTGTTGATGGCCCAAGATTTTTCCCGATACGTTGATCCACGTATCGGTAGTGAGGGATTGGGTAGAACTTTCCCCGGTCCTTGTATGCCATACGGTATGGCGAAGCCGGGACCGGATGCCGTGTCTATGCCGAATGCGGGATGGGCGCCGATGCCTGAGCCTGTCAAGGGATTTTCGCAGATGCATGTCAGTGGAACGGGAGGTGGACAGAAGTATGGCAATATCCTGATTCAGCCTTTCTTGGATGCAGGGGAAATCATCCAGAAACGGGTGGATGAGAAGATTGCCCTGGGATATTATGCGTGTACCTTTGAGAATGGAATCCGAACGGAGATTACCGCTTCAGAACGTTGTGCCTTCTATCGATTGGATTATGGCAGAAAGCAGAAAGGAAAACTCCTGATAGATGTGGCTACCTTCCTGGGTATAGATACGATTCCAGATAAGCGCGAAACTCAGCAGTATGTGGATTCGTATGTTACTTGTGATGGGAAATATGCCGTCTCAGGATGGAGTACTGTAAGGGGTGGCTGGAACAATGGCGGCCCTTATACCGTTTATTTCTATTTGCAGAGCGATACGCCTTTATTTAATAGCGATGTCCTTTTAGCTAATGGTGAAGCGCCTCTATATAATAAGGTGAAGGAATCAAAGACAAGATTGGCTGTTACCTTCTCGAAAAGTACCGTCAATCTGAAGATTGGTATTTCGCATATCAGTATTACCCAGGCAAGGAAGAATATCCCTGCCTGCGGCTTCGATGCCCAGTTGAAGAATGTGCGGAAAACCTGGAACGGAAAGTTGGAAAAGATAGAAATCGCAGGAACCGAAAAGCAGAAGCGGATGTTTTATACAGCCCTTTATCATACGATGCTGATGCCTGTGGATAAGTCGGGTGAAAATCCTCATTTCTCCGCTACGCCTTATTATGATGATTACTATGCCATCTGGGATACTTACCGTACTTCCATGCCTTTGCTTACGCTGATAGAGGAACCGCAGCAGCGTGATATGGTCAATTCCCTGCTCAATATCTACAAGCATGACGGTTATATGCCTGATGCCAGAAGTGGCAACTGGAACGGCAGAACGCAGGGTGGCAGCAATGCGGATATTGTCATAGCCGATGCCTTTGCCAAAGGAATGAAGGGCATCGATTATGAATTGGCGCTGAAGGCAATGATCAAGGATGCCGAAGTGTCGCCAACGGATGATGATGGCTTTGTGGGCAGTGTGCCTGAGGAAAAGCATGGCAGAGGTGGATTGACGGAATATAACACGCTGGGCTATATTCCGTATGGAATAGACCGTGCCGGCAATCGTACCGTGGAGTATAGCTATGATGACTGGTGTATTGCCCAGGTGGCAAAAGGACTGGGTTATCCGGATCTCTTCGATAAATATATGAAGCGTTCGCATAACTGGCGCAATCTTTGGCGTTCTGATTATGAATGGCAGGGGATGAAGGGATTTATCATGCCGAGAGATGCGGATGGCAGATGGCTCGACTCTGTGCCTTGGGGCAAGTCGAAGGTCTATCATCCTGTGATTCCTTATCATCCGGATACCAAGGTGGCACCCTGGTATCTTCCATGGTGGTCAACCTTCTTCTACGAGGCTTTGTCGGCAGAATATAGTCTCAGTATTCCGCACGATGTGCCGGGACTGATTGAGGCTTGTGGTGGCAAGGATGCTTTCATCAAACGACTCGATACCTTCTTCGCCAATGGCCATTTCAATGTGGCGAATGAACCGAGCTTCATGACTCCTTACCTGTATCATTGGGTGGGGCGCCCTGACTTGAGCGTTCTGCGAATCCATCAGATTGTGAACGATAACTATGATGATTCTCCTGGTGGTTTGCCGGGTAATGATGATGGGGGAGCGATGTCGTCCTGGCTTATTTTCAATATGCTGGGTTTCTATCCTATTGCAGGACAGAATCTCTATATCGTAGGTTCGCCCATGATTCCTGAATACACCATCCATCTATCAAATGGTAAGGACTTGAAGGTGGTGAGAGAAGGAGAGAAATGGAAGCAGATGTTCATAACTCACGACGTGTTGATAAATGGTGGAAAACTTGTGTTCCCTCATTCTTCTGCTGTGGAAAAGGTTGTTGATAAAGCTTTCAAACCGTTGAATATAAAGGAGAAAGAGAAATTCACACTTTGTGAACAACTTGTGGATAAATACGGGAAAACTATTCCTGTGCAATTTATATCTCACTTCATTCTTAATCGTCAATATCGTCAATGGGAAGTGGGTGTAGATTCCGTGAGTATCCCTGATACCCTTGTGTTGAAATGTAATCAGTCGGTCTATCTCATCCCTCGTCAACTCGTGGCTGAGGCTGACGGATTCTGTTGGGATAGTCCGCAGAAAGGAAAGAACCTGTATGTTTGCAACCAATGCTCCAATCATGGAATGCGGGATGGCACCTTCCTGTTTATTTCCCGGAAAGCCCTGCAGCAACTTCTGGGTACAGGCTCTTTCGTTTATAATGGGATAGTATGGCGTAAGGTTTCGCAAGATGCAGAGAGCGTCACCGTGAAGGCTGAACAGGATGATACCGTGATGCAGATAGCCACCACTGGAAATCTCCCTTGGGTGCTGCGTATGGAAGGAAATCCTTTAGGTATTGATTGGAGGTTGGAAAAACAATAAAAAGGAGTATTCTCCGTTTCATTATTATATGAACAGAAAAGTAACATTATTATATATCTCTTTGGCTTGCGTGCTTTCGCTGCAGGCTCAGACCCGCCAACAGATGGGTGGCGTCTATTATGCTTACCCGGAAGGACCTTCTGCCAAGACAGGAACTTTTGGTACGGCTACCTATGTGCTGTCTGATTCTCTGAATGTTCCTCAGGGATACGCACCTTTTTATATCAGTCATTACGGTCGCCATGGTTCCCGTTGGATGCCGAAGGATGACCGGTATGTCTGGATCTGCAAGCATTTTGAAGATGAGAGTAATCTCACGCCGCTGGGTCTGCAGGTGAAGGGAATGCTGCAGCGGGTATGGGAGAATGCCAAGGGTAATGGTGGAAAACTGAGCAAGTTGGGTGCTCTTCAGCATCAGGGCATCGCTCATCGTATGTTTGAGCGTTATCCACAGATCTTTGCTGCAGGCAATGCGGTGAAGGCCCGCTCCAGCGTGGTGGATCGTTGCGCCAGGAGTATGCAGGCTTTTACTTCGGAGTTGCATACCCTTCAGCCGGGTTTGAATCTGGATGTCAAGACCGATTCTGCCGATATGGCTTGGATAGCGTATGTCTCTCCTGAAATAAAAGCTTTGGAGAATCGTACGCATGTGCAGGCACATGTATCACCTCGCCGTTTCCTTCTTCAGTTATTTAAGGATGTCTCTAAGGTGGATGAACCCTTGAAGCTGATGACCGAGATGCATACGGTAGCCTCTTCCATTCAGGATGTAGGCTTGAATTTCCCTACTTATCCGCAGGATATAGAAGATGGATTGAATGCGCTGTTTACGGATGAGGAGTTCCGGGCTATCTATGATGCCAACAACCATCGCATGACCATCAATAATGGCAACGACCCGACCAACGAGTCGATTCCGGCACGCTGTGCCATCTCGCTCTGGCAGAATATCGAGGCTGAGGCTGATGCAGCATTGCGTTCTCCCCGTTCTTCCGCAACCCTTCGCTTTGGTCACGATACGGCTCTTTACCGTCTCCTGTCGTTTCTTTTCGATACGGCTTCTCTTCCGCAGAGTGCCAGAGAGGATGAGGAAAAGGTGGTCTTGGGTAATGGGGTAGATAGGATGGACCGTGTGGTTCCGATGGCTGCCAACCTGCAGATGGTATTTTATAAGAATGCTCAGGATTCGGTCCTTTTCAAGTTCATGCTCAATGAGCGGGATATCCAACTCAGTGGTCTTGCTCAGGTAGAATACGGTACTTGTTATTATTCCTGGAATACATGGAAGCAGATGATGCACGAACGCATCCACAATCTGGAGCATATCCGCCAGCTCAATGCCCTCAATACGATGGTGGGTACAGCACAGGCGAATACCCAGACTGCCGGCATGTTTGGAAAGGGTAGCGAGGAACATGGACAAACCCTTCCGGCTGTCCTCGTTCCGAACGGACAGAACTTCTGGACGCCGCAGACACAGGATACCGAACAGAAATGTATTGCACCTTATTATTATAAGGATACCCACTTGCAGGGTTTCCGCAACAGCCATTGGATAGTGGGAGGCTGTACGCAGGATTACGGTTCCTTTACCGTAGCAGCATTGGGTGGTACCCTGCGTCTTCAGCCAGAGCAGCGTGCCACGCCATTCAGTCATGATGATGAAATATCCCATCCTCATTACTATGCCGTTCACCTCAAGCAGGAACATCTCAAGGCAGAGCTCACGGCATTGAGTCATACTTCCATCCTCCGTGTCACACCCGACAAGGATGAGCTGGTGCATCTGGTCATCAATCCGAACAGTGACGAGGGACAGGGGTATATAGAGATTGATACCGTCAACCATGTGGTATATGGCTATAATCCTGTTCACCGCATTTATCAGGGATGGGGAGAGCCGGCTGGCTTCAGCGGTCATTTCGTTCTGGCATACGATGAAGATGAGCTTGTGGATTACGGTGTCTTTGACGGTGATAACAGAATAAGTAGGGGATTGAAGATGCAGGATAAAGCGCGTATTGGCGCCTGGCTCACCTTCCGTGGCAAGGCTGGCAAGTCGATGGAGTGGCTGTCGGCTTCTTCCTTCACTTCCCGTGAGAATGCACTGGGAAATCTCAATGGCGAGAACTATATGTTCGGAGGCTTGGACTTTAACAGTATGATGCAGTTTGCTGCTGAGTTCTGGTGCGAGCGTTTCCATACCATTGATGTGGAGAGTAAGAATCAGTCCAAGGTGAACCAGTTCTATGGTGCCCTTTACCGTTCTTCATTCCTGCCTCATGAAATCAGCGATGTGAATGGTGATTATCCGGAGTTCTCTACCGGTACTCAGGTTGATTATTCTGTTTATGGAAACTATTCTCCATATAATGCCCTGAAGAAGTATGGCGATTTCTCGATGTGGGATATCTATCGTGCAGAGTTGCCGCTCTATAGTCTCATCACTCCGAAGCTCTCTGGCGAGATGATGCAGTCACTGGTCCAGATGTATCGGGAGGGTGGCTGGATGCCTATCTTCCCATGTTGGAACAGTTATACGGCAGCGATGATTGGCGATCATGCGAGTGCTGCTCTTGCTGATGCCTATGTGAAGGGCATTCGTAACTTTGATGCAAAGAAGGCATACGACGGCATGCGACAGAATGCCTTCTCCACTCCTTATTACAGCAAGGATTATAAAGACGGCAAGGGTCGACGTGCCATTACCTCGTATATTGAGAACGGATATATTCCTCTGGAGAATCCGGTGGCAGATGCTTTCCATACCAACGAACAGACATCCCGCACTTTGGAGTATGCCTATGATGATTTCGCCGTGGCTCAGATGGCGAAGGCTTTGATGGATTCTTGTCAGAATATTTCTCAACGTCAGAAGTATCAGGAAGATTATCAGCTGTTGATGCGCCGTTCTGAAAACTGGCGCAATGTCATCAATCCTTCTACGGGTTGGGCTGACGGCAGAACAGAGAAAGGTAAGTGGGAAAACAATCGTGATCTGGTTCATCGCAAGAGCTATATCACCGAGGGTGCTACCTGTCATTATACCTGGTATGTGCCACAGAATCCGGAAGGACTGTTTGAGGTAATCCGCAACAGCAAGTTGGCTAAGGGCGATGATCCTGTGGTTACCCGTCTGGATGATATGTTTGACAAGGGATGGTATTGGCATGGCAACGAACCATGTCATCAGATACCTTATCTCTATGATGCGGCTGGTGCACCGGAGAAGACTCAGGAGCGTGTTCATCATATCCTGAATACCGAGTATAATGATACGCCGGGTGGATTGTCGGGTAATGATGATGCGGGTCAGATGTCGGCATGGTATGTTTTCTCTTCCATCGGTTTCTATCCGGTTTGTCCAGGTACGCCAGAGTATTATATCGGAACGCCAAGCTTTGATAAGGTGACGTTGAATCTGGAGAACGGCAAAAAGTTCGTGCTTTCTGCGGATGGAGTGTCGAAGGATGCTTTCTATATCCAAAAGATGAGCTTGAACGATAAACCGTTTTGGGGCTATAAACTGTCGCATAAGGATATTTTGAATGGTGGTAAACTTAAGTTTCAGATGAAAAAATGACAGAGCATATTACTTTCTTTATTTATGGATTGTGCGTGATGTTCTATTCGATGATGGTTTGGATGTTCTATCGAAAAAACAAGGAAAAGCTTTCTAGATTAATCACTTGTCTGATGGCTATCTTGGATATGGAATGCCTGAAGGACTTGTTGCTGTTTGTGGATGGCATTGGTGCGCAATCAACTATTTGGTATCTGATGAATGCTATAGATATGGTCATCATACCTTTCTACATGTTCGTCTTGATGGAGTTGGTGAAGCCAGGATGGCTTACTTGGGGCAAAGGCATTTTGCATGAGGCAATCTTTATATTGCCTCTAGCCGTGTATGCTTTCACTCGCAAGGTTTGTTGGTTTGATGTTCTTGCTGGTTGCGGTGCCGTTTATGGAACCGTCACTTATGTACTGATGTTCTTCTATATTGCTCGTTATCAGCGCCAGCTCAAGGAGCGTTTCTCTTATCAGGAAAATGTCAATCTCCATTGGCTCAGGGGCATTCTCACTTGCTTCTTCATCATTCTCATAGTTTGGTCGGCGAGCTGCTATATGTTTGATGTAGATTTCGACAATGCTTATATGCTCTGTTCGTTGGTTGCGTGGATGGTAGTCTCTTACTTTCTGTATAGGCATGAGTCTGTGTTGGATGAGTTGCAGGAGCCTGATGCAACACAAAGGGATGGAGATACAGGTAAACCGGTATTGGAGGGAGACATATCTGCGATTATCAACAAATTGTTTGTCGAAGAAAAGCTGTTCCTCAATCCACGTCTTAAGTTGTCGGATGTGGCACGGCTTGTGGGAACGAACCGTACTTATCTCAGTAGATTTTTCAATAAGGAAAATGGATTGACATTCTATGATTATGTGAATAATCTCAGAATCAAACATGCCGAAGAGCTCTTGCTGACCACTCAACACTCCTTGGTTGAGGTAGCTGAGAAATCGGGTTTCAATTCGCTCTCCACTTTCCGAAGGGTCTTTGAGGGAAGCCATCATTGTACTCCTAATGCTTTCCGCTGTGTTCACCTTCCCAAAAAGGAGAAGTGAAAATGGATTGATAATGAGCTGATTGTATGATTTGACGTGTCGTTTTACGGAATGACACGTCATTTTTTTACGCTATGGTTTAGCATTTTTACCCTTTGAACCCTGATTTATCGACAAAAACGCTACCTTTGCAATATCAGAAATGATAATGATATTAAAAACCTTTAATAATATAAACGAACGTATGAAGAAAATCTTAACTCTATTTGTAGCTCTTATTAAAAAAGGTTGGCTACTTTTTTACGTTATAGCTTCTTGTTTTTTACGACTTGAACATTGTTGTAAGATAACTTATAGTTACTTTGCAACCAAAACTTATTGATAATAAAGTTTATTCAATCTAAATATTGTATTTATGAATCTATTTAAAAATCTACGTTCTAAAGGTAACACTTATGATGGACAAGGTGATGAGCGAAAAGGTTTCATTGATAATGTCTTTGTAAATCTAGAGAAAGGATGCCTAGTTCACAGACATCCTTTCGACAATTTATCCACTCATGCCAAGGTTACAGTTCAAGAGGGACAGCAGATGGTTTTTATGTCGGAAGGAATGTACTCCGACTTATTGAAGCCAGGTGGTCACACCCTCTCTACTAATAATATTCCTTTTTTGGAAAAAATAGTAAATATTCCATTTGGTGGGGAGACTGCGTTTAAAACCTCTTTGTATGTTGTAAGCACTATAAGACATCGCTTTGCTGGTGATGATGCTGGATAGGGTGTCGGTCTTACCATTCGTGATTATTCTTTGTGTGATGAAGGATTGACAATCAAAGTTGGTGCTTTTGGTAGTTATGAATTTCGAATTACTAATGCTATCGCTTTTATTAGAGAATATGTAGGAACAGAGCATGATGTATATTTGGAAGACTTTGCAGATGAATTCTCTTCAGCGGTCTCTCAAAGAGTAACTTCTGTTATTAGTCAATATTTTAGTCAGAAAAGAGTTGGCGTTACAGAAGTCAATAATTATCTCCTTGATATTTCTGATTATGCCCGTAAGCATATTAATGAGTATTTTGAGGAGTATGGCTTGGAGCTTACGAAGTTCGATGTGGAGGGAATAAATCCGCATGAAGATGATTCCAACTATCAACAGATTCTTCAAGCTCAGTCTGAGGCAGGTTCAATGGATTTGGAAAGCCGTGCATTGGCTAGAAAACGCCAACGTGAAGGATACTCTTATCAGCAGGAGCGACAGTTGGATGTAATGGAAACTGCTGCCGGTAATGAGGGAACTGCAGGCAATATAATGGGAGCAAGCATGGGACTCGGAATGGGGGTTGGCATTGGTAATGTCTTTGGAAGTCAAATAGGAACCGTTGCACATAGTGCTATGTCTGGAGTTCAGGCTCCACCTCCACCCCCACAGTCCATGCAAATATATGTTTGTCTCAATCAGCAACAAGCTGGTCCTTATGACTTGCCTATTTTGCAGCAATTGGTATCGCAAAATCTTTTAACTCAACAAACGTTGGTATGGAAGGCAGGGCTTCCATCATGGGTGGCAGCTGCTACTTTGCCAGAATTGGCGGTGTTGTTTACGTCTGCCACTCAAACTCCACCACCTGTTCCTCCTGTACCTCCTATTGTTCAACCGTAAAATTAATTTAAAAATGAAAGAAAATCCGTTTTATTCATGGTTAACTCCTTTGCTCGCATTTGGGGTTACACTGTTGGGATTCCTGCTTTTGATGCCAGATTCCCCTACGGCGTTTTATTGGATTAATATGCTCTATACATTCTTCTTGGAAGCCTTGTTCTTCGTATGGCTTCAAAAGGGGCATGCAGAAATAAAGAATATAACGAAGCAGACTCCTTATTTTAAAGTCTTCCTAGGTATTAGTACCTTGTATTATATTGGTGCTGCATTTTTATGGATGATTTATTTCTTCTTGTGTGGTACTGAGCTGGGGCGTCAAATTCTTTGTATTCATTTTGATCTTCCTGAAATACTAGCAACATTTCCAGAAATGTCGATTCGTCTTTATCTTTTTGGAATATTGGCTCTAACAGTGATTTGGGTGGTTGTTGCAAGTATAGTAGGACGACATGACATGGAATACAATGTGCAACAAATTCAATTAGAAGATAATACCAACGAAGTTAGAATGTTGGTGAAAGAACTGACAGAAATGGCAGAGCAACATATGACTTCCGACAGTGAAAGAGAGTGGAAGAAGTTAATACGTGAAGCTGAATCTATAATACCTTCTGAGGTGGTGAACGAACGTGCTCGTTTGCTTTCAAAGGCAAATAGATTACTTAACATAAACTAAAGATAGATAAGATATGGCACAGTTAAAAATCCAAAGATGTAAAGTCTGCACAAGTCCATTGCCTGTAGGCATTGCTAAGTGTCCTAAATGTGGAGCGGAACATCAGTTTGTTCCAGAAGTGGTTAATCCTTTGTTATTTTCTGTAAGTCAAGCAGAGAATCTGAGAAAGGCTTTTGAAACCGATCCAAAGAGTAGTCCTCGTGATGTGAACTCATTGTTCGGAAAAGGCTTGGTTTATTTAGCTTTACAAAACTATGAGTTGGCAAGTCTTAATTTTAAGACGGCAGTCGATCTGACTCCGAGTGATCCTGATGTTTATTATTATTATGCATTGTCTCTTTTTGCTCATCGTTCACCTGTGCTTTTGTCCGATCTTGAGGCTGAACGCATAGAAATGTGGTTGCAGACTGCTATAAAAATTTTACCTAAAAGAAAATATCTTATCTTAGAGCTGCTTCTACTTCAAGGTGCATTTAAGGGTAAAGGAAAGGCAATCCCTGCCGATAAAAAAGAACCAGAGCAATTGTTGTTGCAAGCCAAGCAAACTGTTCAGGAGGAGGATGAACTTTACGAAATTGAGCAGCATGTCCTAATAACTGATGAACGCAATTTGGAGTTTGTCAGTCAGTTGCGAGGCAAAGACGTGGAATCTCATTCTTGTGATGATATTCTTAAGCAAAGTATGTGTTGTTATGCCAATGTATGTAGCTATCCAAAAGGAGATGATGACGAGGTCATAACTGATGATGGTGTCGCAAAATTAATGAATCCATCGGAGAGAAAAAAATTCTTCTTGGGCATCAGTAAACCGGAAAAACCTTGTTTGGAGAAAAAAGATACTTTTGTGGAGCCTTGTTGGGTCTGCTTGAAAAGCTTTGCAGTTGGTTTTGCAGTTTGGTTTGTGTCTCTTATTATTCTTTGCTTTACTGGATGGCTTGATGGAGCGAAAGTGGATAGATTTACTCCAGGTGATACTGTAGAAAAATATAAGGAGAGCCATATTGTTGTGGGATATTTCTATGATGCTTCGGAAGGTAGGGTGAACGTATGGCATGAACCTACGGAGGAGGAAATCGCTTCTTTGCCAGCGGAAGTAAAACAATGGGAAGTTAATGGAATAGCAAGTGGGTGGCGTTTTCTGGCAACTATTGCTCTGTTCTTTTTTGGACCGTTGATATGGATTAGTAGAACATTCTTGAGTTTCCGAGAGACCATTCTTTCTAGAAGATATACAGAGCGAAGAAATGTTCGAACAATGGCCGATTATCAGGAGAGGTTAACTTGTTTCTTGCAAAGACCTACTGTTGCGGAATATATGAAGTTCTGCCAGTTGTTTGCAGGACCTAATGCTGGATTGGTTAATCAAGGTGATTTTGTTTCAAATGCATTGCGTCAAGCTCATATTTCAGAGAGAGATGTCACCAAAGGTAAGGTATATTTCTTTAATGGTTTCTTTGATGCTAGATCATCGTCTCCAGGCGAGCCACAAACTATTTTGAGAAAAATGAGAATTAATGTGGCGATAGCGATGACCGATCGCGTGCTCTATATGCATGGTGTTTGGGATACTTTAGAGGATGAAATCCCAATGTTGCGACGTGACGATCTTTTGTATAGTCTGATAGCTATGTTTAAGAAAGAGGATGGACAAATTTCTATTGTTTCCAATACTGGCGTTAACTTGGCACCTATTGTTACAGATAGTTCGGGATTGCCTTGTTTGTTCCAGTATCAGTCGTATGATAGTCAGAATGTTTTGACATATAGTAGAACTCGTACAACCAATTGTGCCGATTTTTATACGTCTCTGATTGATATGCACGGACGTTATAACAAACAAGGTGCATAAAGATGGAGTTCTAAGATAATCTATCAATTTATATATCGTAAAAGAACCTGTTCAGATTGTTTCTGACAGGTTCTTTTTAGTCCTTGTTGCTTCCTCCGAAGATGTGGAGCAGATAGAGGAAGAGGCTGATGATTATCTCATCCTGTCTATCACCTTGAATGGAAATCCTTGGAGTGATTATCGCATTTCCCATCAGCAAATCTTGCAGGGTGGTGAACTGCACTTCGAGATGAAAGCCACGAAATAAATGTTAAAATAATAGTTTCATTCCTATATAAAAAAGTTTCATTCCCCCCAATGAAACACCTATTTGATAGGAATGAAACTATTTTTTTGCCGAAAAATTTGGAGCTTTACGATATTTTCGATAACTTTGCATCACAAATATGATAAAACAGTATAGACTTTATCATTTGCTTTTTCTAAAAAAAATAAAGTTGGTTAACCCGTTGATGGGCCAGCCAACTTTCTTTTTTTATATGATTCTTAAAACTTAATCCTTGTTGCTTCCTCCGAAGATGCGGAGCAGATAGAGGAAGAGGTTGATGAAGTCGAGATACAGGGTCAATGCACCGAGCAAGGCGAGCTTCTGGGCTCCTTCACTTACGTCGTATTGTGTCTGGAGCATCTGCTTGATCTTCTGGCTGTCCCAGGCTGTCAGACCCGTAAAGACTGCCACACCCACATAACTCAGGATGTAATCAAATCCTGGGCTCTTCAGGAACATGTTGACTACGGTAGCGATAATCAAGCCAATCAGAGCCATGAAGAGGATCTTGCCGATAGAGGTCAGGTCCTTCTTGGTGGTATAACCGTAGAAAGCCGTTACGCCAAAGGTTCCCGCTGTGATGAAGAATACCTTTGCGATGACCATCGGACTGTAGACGTAGAAGATGGATGAGAGCATCGCACCGTTCAGTACCGAGTAGCCGATGAACATCAATGTGGCTGTACCCAATGACAGGCGGTTGATGGCGCCGCTCAAGGCGAAGACCAGAACCAGCTCTGCAATAATCAATCCCCACATCATCTTATGAAGACTCATGAAGAGGGTAGGACTGGCAGCAACACCAAAGGCGGTGACACCGGTTATCAGGAGAGCCAATGTCATCCAGGTATAAACCTTGCGCATCAATACAGGGAAGGCACCGCTCAATCCGCGCTCTCGTTCGTTGAATGCAAAGCCATTGCTCTGCTGATTGTTCTGATTATTTATCAGATTGTACATTTCTTTTTCTGTCATAATTTATCTTACTTATTTGTTTGTAATCTCAAAGAACTAAGCGCAAAGATAATGCCAATTATTGAAACTAGCGATTATCTCTGCGCTTTATTAACATTTATTCCGTAATATTACGTTATTCCGACTGTCTTTTTACAGTTTACCATCCCTTCACTCGGATGAAACCTCTTTCTACGGTACTGACGGTGACAACTGACTTCATGTCAGTTGTCATATGGTTGAAGCTAACTATCGTCACTGTCCTTTGGAACGTTGCTATATTCTGCAATCTGTGCCTGGTTGACGTTGATTCTCCCTTATAGGAGATAATGGATTATCTGCAGTCCTATATCTCTGTAAGATAGGAAATTATCTCTGTGAAATAAAAAAATATCTCTGTAAGATAGAAAAATATCTCAGTAAGATAAATCCTTTTCTCTGCTTCATATTTCCCTGCAGGAGTGTGGTAAAAATATTTGAAACCCCAAAAATGCAGTATTTTGAAGGAGAGAATCGTGAAAACTGAAGGTACTGAAGGATGGGTATCACAGAATGTGTAATTTCTGTTAAAAAGTAAACCGTTTGGACAGATTTTGGGACTGAAGGAACTGAAGGCAGTTTTCAAACATAATATTATCATATCAAAAACAGCATTTTAACATATGGTCAAATATATTGCAATTACCTAATAATCATATAATTGCATCTTTTTTGCTCTACGCTGCATATAAAAATGATTTTTTAATTTCATCCTTCAGTTCCTTCAGTGTATCCTATCCTTCAGTTCCTTCAGTTTTTTGAAGGGTATCCTTCATTAACTTTTTCTTACAAATTTACATCGAATGTAATACCATGCTTCCACTCGAGGTCTACTGCAAGACCTACGTTGATGCCTGATGTTCTGAGGTCAATATTACATTTGTAAGTACTATATTCTGCACTATCCCTCCCCCCCCAGCCCGTCCGAGAACGGCCGTTT
>ULKX01018940.1_pt1 | contig 18972 bp, 15 predicted proteins | sample 1951271 | NCBI WGS metagenome assembly ULKX01 (sample SAMEA4835512, study PRJEB28245) | human gut metagenome | biome: gut microbiome; material: fecal sample | place: Denmark | collected 2008 | reverse complement strand
TAATTATAACAAAACCCATTAATCTAGGGCACAATTTTGTGCACGATGATTGACAACCCGTCATTTATTAAAATTGTTTTTGTACATTGTTTGTGTACACTAGATTGTGTACACGAACATTATATAACAAAATTGAGAATATTTAACTTGACATTTATACAAAGTTAGTTTTGTAACATAGTGAGAATTAACCATTTTTGCAAATCTTTCAATCATATATTTCTTTTTTTAATCTATTTATAAAATCTTCTTCGTTTTTTATCTGTTCGTTATTGTCATTTCCAACAACCAAATAAGATATACCAAATTTAGAATTGATATTACTACTAAAAACATTATCAATCATCTTTTTAGACTGATTAGGGTTATTCTTTGTTGGATATATTAAAGTCGTAAATTTGACATTAAAGCCATTGGAATAATAGTACGCAAAATAGGTGTGACTTTGTTGCAAATCTGCCCTATCAACATCATTACCATTAGTATTGAAATCCATTTTCTTAAATTTAGCATCAATAATTACAATATCATTATTTTTTTTCATAATAATATCAGGCATAAATTTTCGGCCAAAGAATAAAGATGGATATATCGGTATTTCTTCTTGATAAAATACTTCCCAATCTAAAAAATGAATTTTTATTAATTGATAAAGATATAGTTCCCACAAATCAGCAATATCTATTAGCCAACCCCTTGCTATTTTTTTATCTTGTTCTGGCGTTGGTAAAAAGCCTTTGTGTAAAATAAGCATTTCAGCATAAGATAAAACTCTTTTATATGGTGAATACATTTGGTTATTTAACACCGTTGACTTTTTAGCCTTTTCTATAGTCAAATTGTTAAAATAATTTTTGTTTAATTCATCTTTAATATCACAAAATGATTGATTTAGATCTTTAAACGATGAAGTAATATATTTCTTGTTACAAAGAGAAAAAGCCTTATAAATCGTATTTAAAATATCTTTATTGTATTCTCTTGTTCGATGCTTATAGTTAATACCCTTATAATTGTTTTTATAATTTTTTATGTATTGATTTAAATCAATTTGACCTTTAATGTAAAAATTAGTTTCACTTGTAGTTTTATATTCCTTCGGAAAGCCCATAACATTCGCCCTTTTTAATGAGGTTAAAAATAAATATTGGATGAGTATAGACAATTCGTCATTTTTGTCATCATTATTAAACATTAACGAATTGTCAAAATACAAACCATTTGAATAATCTAGTAATCTTTTTTCAAAGAACTTGCCATATCCAGAATTAATCCTAATAGCTATACCATCAACTATTAAATTACCAATATACTTACCAGTTAAGACCTTAAATTCATTATTGTTAACCTTTATTTCGTATATAAGTTCATCATTTTGATTATTTTTATTTACTGTATTTTTTTCTAGTTTAGAATCTAGAAGAACAATGTCAAATTTATCTTTATTATTTAAATCACTTTTATAAAGACAAGTAATACTTTTTATTTTTTTTAAAGATTTAATTACATCATCACTTTTATTTTCATTAAAATGGTCTAAATCAAAAGGTGCATTAATTCCAATTTCTATTTCATTTTTCATAATTAGTGCTTACCCAAAAAAATAGTTCTTGCATTCTCTATGGCAGTGTTTAAATCTGCTTCTGTTAATGAAGTTCTTAAATATTCAATAAGAGTAGGCTCTAAATTTTCATTCCATAACGCTACTTTCCCCTCATTTATTATTCCTTTTCTGCTAAAATAGGCATCTGAAATCCTCATAAAAATAGCATGTCCTATTTCAAAAGCTCTACCTAAATTTAAAGGCGTAATTTTCGCTATATCATTATTTTTATAGTTGCATCCAGTAATAAAATAATTTAAGTTAACACATGATTTAATATAATTATCTCTATTCTCTTTACTTACATCCTTCTCATTTAAGAAATTTCTTATAACATTTTCATCAAAATCTTTTCTCACCCAAACAAACCTTCTTCTTAATGCAAGGTCAAATGAGTCTATACTTTTATCGACATCGTTCATCATACCAATAAAATGAATGTTTTTAGGAATTCCAAATAGCACTTCGCCGTTACGTTTGTTTCTATGAAATATTAATTTTTCAATAGATTCCTTTTTATCCTTGTCATTGGATTTTTCAGCATCTTCATACAATTTTTGTATTACTTTCGATAATGGTGTTGCCAATAAATTCTTATCCTCTTCATTTATATCCCAACGGTAATCATTTTCAAGAAGCGACAAAGTTTCTCCAAAAACACTAGATAAATTAGCTCTATTTATTTCATCAACTATAAAATAATACTTTTTATCCGGATTATCTCTTGCTTGAATACAGTAATCTTTAAAACACCCATTAACGACATCGAACTTAAGATTCCCACTTGAATCTATTCCGACTGGTTTAATTCCTTCAATGAAATCTTCATATGTAAAACCCGGATGGAATTGAACAAATTTGTATTCAACATCTTTGTTTCCTTCAAGAGCCTTCTTTACATTATATGTTTTTGAAGTTCCAGGTGCACCGTAAAATATAATATTTTTCTTTTCTTCAGATGTAATTAGCTCTCTATCTTTGTCATTAGTCAATTCCCACAAACATTTTTGAATTCTAGCCAAAGTATCAATCGTTGGATTTTCTACTTTAAGTATTTCAAGAATTTTTTCAACAATTGATTTATTCATTTCTAAATTTTGAGCTGGTGTGTCATAAGATTTTTTTCTAATTTCATCAAACAAATCTTTTTTACCATGTTCTTCATCAATTAATTTAATTTCCGCAATCTTGTTAATTTTATAAATGAAAACTAATTTGTTATTGTAATCGTATGTTTTGTTATTTTCTCTTTCTTCATCAGTTAAAGTCTCAGTCCATGCATTAAAAATTACAATTTTCTCAATAAAACTAGGACTCCCAAAGTGTTGTGTTAAATTATCTTCGTCATTAAGATATTTAATTAAATCATCAAAAGTATATTGCTGAATTAATTTTTTAAGATATTCTAATAATTCTTTAAAAAATTCAGCTCGTTTTTCTTCACTTTCAAGAACTGCATTACCAAATTTCCCATCAGAGGTTTTCTTCGTGTTATGCCAAATTTCATTTGGTTTAACCCCCTCAATCCATAAAACCAATTTCCCAGAAACCATTGATCCGAAGTTTCCAACACCATTCGATTGCCTTTCTAGAAAATGTGCAAGAGAATAATAATTCTCATTATTTTCAAAATTTTCTTTTATTGAATTATAATCATACCCAGTTAAAGTACCGTCCAATATTTTATTTCTATAATACTTCCAATTTTCAATTTCGCTTTTTATTTCGTCGATATCAAAAGCTGAATTAGCATAATATCGTTCATAATAGTCTTTAAATTCTTTAGTCGTCATTTTCATAATAATTCCTCCTACTCTATACCTAACGCTTTAATCGTTTGTAATTATTATAACAATTTGTCACAAAAAAAGCAAATTTTTATAGAATAATCTGTCAAAAATCTGTTCGTGTATACTAGATTGTGTACATGGACATTGTTCTTTTTGATAGCACTCAATACTTTATGGAAAAATTAGAAACTCATAGAAAAGATTCTATCCTTGAGCCTAAAATCGAGAAGGAAAAGAAATCTTATTCTCCTGCTTGGAATCATCCTTGGAGAAAAGCTTTCTATGAAAATTATTTAAAATATTATCGTCCTAATCAACAAAATAATTATGCTTATAATTATGAATGATTTTGTAAAATTGCAAAGATATTGACAGATAAAAATAGTGCTATTATTAACTATAACTCTATAAACATCGCTTATAAAATTTTTGTTGATTAAACTTAAGATTATTCTACTATTTGTCCAAAATACGTAGGCATTACTTCCACTAAAAAATAGTGATAACATTAGAGTGGCTAAACATAATTAATATACAAAAGATGGTGATAAATTTGAATCACCATCTTTTCAAATTATTTTGAGATAATTTCATTTTTTATCTCAAAATCTTAAAATTTTTTATAGAACCAAAATTTTTGCGTGCAGTTAGTGAAAAATGCGTACACCTATAAATTGAAATTTGAATTACTTTTATGTCAAAGTAGAGGTGTTTTGATACAATTTTAGCAACCCTACTTGCAATCGTGTAAATTTTTAGCACCTTTTTTTCACTTTAAAGTTATCGTAATAGTAACTTCTTCTTCGCTCAGAATTGCTATCAATTCAGTTTTAGATAAATTAATATGTCCTAGTTTAGTATATGACCAGGTATTAGAACAATAAAATATTACAATTTGATTAGATTAATACAAACATATATCACCAGCTGTTGTGGTTAATGTTTCATCATTTGATGTTATAGTTTTACCTAATGAACCAACTTGTTCAAAACCACCATATATACTCATGTTTATAGTTAACCCATCCTTAGCAAGTTCTTTTAAAGCTTTTACTGAATCGTTATCTAATCAAAAAACATCTATTTTAGTATTATCAATTTTAAGTTCAATTTTTTAATTCATATATGGATCATCTTCTAGTTCAGTAGTGGTTGGATTAGAATCTGATGGATTAGTTATTGTTGTACTAGGTTCATCAGTAGTTGGTTGAGTTTCATTATCATTACCCCATGAAGTAAGAAAAAATAACATTATTAAATAAAAATAGTTAAACTTTTAATCTTATAATTTAATCTCCTCATCATTTTGATATGTTCTTCACTTTTCTTGCTATCATTCGACCAGCAGTTTTTCCATTAGTCCAATACTCACCATCCATGTTATCATCTTTTATATCAAGTTTTGCAGTTCCCCATTTATCAGGGTTTTTCTCTCTATTATCTTTTGATGGTTCTGTTTTATATACATAGTATAATGAAGTGTTTTCATGGATTTTCAATAAAGTGGCTGCTATAGAATAACTTTTAATTTCATCAGTGTCCATATTTACTTGAATATCAAATAAATCTTGTTTAATTATTAGTACACAGTTTTTTTCGCCTGCATCATAGCCATTGCCTGCATCATAAATAATATTACAATCCCATTTTCCATTTAAATTTTTCTTTTTAAAAAAATTCAAAAATTTTATTTTCCACAAAAATTTGCAATATAGTACAACTAATATTTCTGCAGCGGATGCTACAGTAGTAACCACTTTAAGTGGAATAATATTGCTATTTAAATAAGATAGCACACAAACAATTATGAACAAGGAGCACGTCACATAAATAGATATCTTAATTAGTTTTTTTGTCATATGATTCCCTCACATAAGCATATATTTTTTTAATAAAACTTTTGTATATGTCTGCGTTATTATTTTGATTATCAAATATTTTTAGGCACTCATTGCTTTCTTTAAAAGAGCATATATTATCACAATTGTTTAATAAATATTCAGTTATTTTTAAAACCATATCACTCATTGAGTTTTCACTAAAGTAAAAATTTGGAACATTATATATTATGCATTCAAGGCCATATGATGAAACTTTTTTAGCATCTAAATAGCCTTCATCTTCCATATCATGTTTGATGTTTTTCAAAATCCTGACTATTTTTTTGTAGTAATAATTTGTGTTGTTGTTTTTAGTTATACTATTATCATGACTTTGTTCTGGATAATTTATTATTTCACTTCCGTCATTACATTTAATTAATACTCCTTTAACATAATTTGTTTCATCACAATAATAATCTTTCGAATAGTCTCTAAATCTCAAAGATGGTACTATATCTATATCTTTTCTGCTGGAATCATTTCCAACAAAATCAATGCACTTATTATGATTGATAGCATTATATTCATAATATGAATTAATAAAATTTAATAACTCATTTTTAAATTTAGTTATACTAAAAGAACTCGTAGTAAAACCATAATTAGCTCCGGATTTCCCAATTGGATATTTACCTCTAAATGTTGATTCACAAATCATAGCAATATCTATATCGCTATCTTGTCTTACACAAGTGCCGTTACCAAATGACCCCTGAAGTAAAACAGTAAAGGTTAATCCCTCTTTTGAAATATGATAACCATAATCTAATTCATCATCTGTAGATTCATATTTTATTTTAGTTACAGTAAAACCATAATCTTGAATTATCTTTTCAAACACTCTTATTGAACTCTCACACTGTTTTTTTTCTGTCTCACTGAGAGGCTTCGAATATTTTAGCAATTGTTCGTTAGTATATTTCATCTTATTTACCTCTTATTTTCTCAAACTCTTATAAAGCTCTTTAGCCATTTGTTCCATAACATTCTTATAAAACTCCGGATCATTAAATAATTTCTTAAATGATTCGTTATTTTCAAGATAGCATCTTGTAACAATTTCCTGGAACTTTTCTGGGAATAAACTCTTAACAAACATTTCAGGATTGTTATTTTTAGCAAGATTCTTATACTTAGATACTTCATCATCATTCATGAACATATTGAATATTCCTTCAATAATGACTCTGTCACCATCAGTAAAGTTACCGCTATATTTTTCATTCACTTTATCAACAATTGATTCAAGAGTGTCTTTCTTCTTATCAGGTTTTTTGACATCACCTGCTCCAGAAGGTTTTACATCTACGCTTTGTTTATCAAGCTTAATTTGACCTGTAAATGATTCTTTTAATTGAGCGTATTCGAGTTTTATCTTGCCATCAATATTGATAAATTCTTTCTTATTCTTTGGAAGAAGCATTATCAAATGTAATGTGAATTGATATTCTTTAAATAGCTCTTCATCATGAATTCTAATAAGTTGTGTTATGTATGAATAATTCTTATTAAACTTTCTTACATAATCTCTAAACTTATATCTCTCATTTTCATCTAAATCATTGTATCTATCTACAACAGGTTTTAATAAACTAGTAAGCTTTCCTACACCAGTATTATCTTGTTTCTTTCCAGCTTGTGATTCCATAAGTTTATTAAACTTGTCTACATCATCAGAGTTATATAACATAAACTCTTTTAGTCTAGCTCTTAAGTCATATACTTTGTTATAATCAGTATCACCTACAAGAGCTATACCTTCATAGAAAGGTTGGAATGATGATTTGATATCATCAGCTTTGTTTTCAAAATCTAAAACAAATGTATCTGTTTTGTATGCTGCTGTTCTATTCAATCTTGATAATGTCTGAACAGCATTAACACCTTTTAATCTCTTATCAACATACATTGAATGAAGCAATGGTTCATCGAATCCAGTTTGATATTTATTTGCAACAACTAAGATATTATATCTATCACTTCTGAATTCTTTTCTGAACTTCTTATCAGTATTAATAGGTTTACCATCAACACCAATATTCATATTTGCTTCTGTGTATTCAATGTTAGGTTCGTCATCAAACTTAACTATGCCAGAGAATGCAACTAGTACATTACATCCTTTGGCCTTTTCAGAATTAGCTTTAATCCAATCTTTTATTGCATGATAATATCTAACTGCATTATGACGTGAGTCAGCTATAATCATAGCTTTTCCTTTACCATTAATCTTGAACTTACCATTCTCAGTAAAGTTAGTCATAATCATATCTGTCTTTTGATTAATAGTAAAACCATGTTCTTTATAATATCTAACAAGAACTTTGAATGCTTGTCCTTCAACAAGTTCAGGATTATCTTCAGATACTTTAACTAACTTAAATGCTTCTTGGATAGTTGTATAATCTTGAAGTACATCTAAAATAAATCCTTCTTCAATAGCTTGTCTCATTGAATAGATATGGAATGGTTCCTTCTTTCCATTAATTGGATTAACAGTGCCAAAAGTCTCTAATGTCTTATTCTTAGGTGTTGCAGTAAAAGCAAAGAATGATTGATTCTTATGTTTTCCTTGAGAAAGGATTTCATCTAAGATATCTCCTTCACTTACTTCATCTACGCCTTCTTCTTCAGCATATTCTTTTAATGCTAACTTCTTATCGATAAGTGCTCTTCTTAAAGTTTTAGCACTTTCACCGCTTTGACCTTGATGAGCTTCATCAACAATAATAGCAAAGTTTCTGCCATCTAAAAAATCAAAGTCTTTATATGCATATAAGAACTTTTGAATAGTACAAATAATGATTCTCTTCTTATCATTAATCGCATCAACAAGACCTTTCGAGTGCTTCTTTTCATCAATAGCATCTACTAGTCCAGGGATGTGGTCAAATGAATTAATTGTGTCTTGTAATTGTGAATCTAATACAACTCTGTTTGTTACAACGATAATTGAATTAAAGATTGGTTCATTATTGTCGTTATGTAAAGACGCAAGTCTATATGCTATCCATGCGATAGAGTTTGACTTACCACTACCAGCAGAATGTTCGATTAAATAATTGGTTCCAGCGCCTTTTACTTTAACGTCAGCTAAGACTTTCTTAACGACATCGTATTGATGGTAACGTGGGAATATAACTTTTTTATTAGTTCTAGTCTTAGTTTGACCATCAACTTCATATTCTTCTTTTTCTTCAACATAACAAACAAATCTATGAATCAAATCAACAAACGAATCCTTAGTTAATACTTCTTCCCATAGATAACTCGTTGAATATCCATTTTCATTTGCTGGATTCCCTTTTCCACCAACTTGACCAGCTCCATTAGATCCTTGATTAAAAGGTAAGAACCTTGTAGATGTTCCTTTAAGTTCTGTAGTCATCCAACATTCGTATAAGTCAACTGCAAAATAAACTAAAAATCTGTGATTAAACTTAAAGCAGAATTCTTTAGGGTCTCTGTCATTCTTATATTGATTAATGGCACATTCATAGTCTTGACCTTTTAACTGGTTTTTTAACTCTAATGCTACAAGAGGAATGCCATTAAGTGTTAAAACCATATCGATTGTATTATGGTTAAATGGTGAATAAGCAAATTGACGAGTAACGCCTAAAATATTTTCATTATATAAATCTATGCTCTTTTGATTAAGTTCAGATTCAGGCTTGAAATAACAAACTTTAAGTTTAATTCCCAAATCTTCAATACCATTTCTTAAAACATGAATTAAGCCACTTCTTGAAATAGTATCTTCAAGTCTTCTATATAATTTGTTAGGTGCATCATCTTTATAATACTTTTTATATCTTGCCCATTCTTTTGGTTGAGTCTTTTCTATAAAGCGAACCAAAACATCAAGATAAATAGCACGTTCTGCATCATAGTTTTCTTTATAAATCCATGTGCCCTGTTCGTCTTGATAAGAAAACTGTTCAAATCCACCTTCATTAATCATGAACGCTTCAATATCGTGTTCAAATCTTTTCTCACTTGTATCCATATTATCTTACCTCCATGTCTGTTATATCTTTTGTAGAAGTGATATCACCGATAGAGTCATAAGTTAGTAAGTATTCAAATTGATTTCCAGCTATATCTTCTAAAAGTAATATAATAGTTCCATCATACTTAAAATCATTAACTTGAATATGAATCCATACTTTTTCTTGATTTTCAACCCACAGATGTTTATCATCACATTCAACCACCTTATTTAAATAATTAATTCCATATATTTTGCAAGGCATAGGTGCAATGTTTTTCATTATAAAACCAATATTTGGACTAGCACTTTTATCTTCTTTTATCTGACCAGATTTATCTAAATCACATGATGTAGCACCAATTGAGTGGCTTTCAACAATAATCATTACTGGTTTATTTTTTAATTTGTTCTCTAAACGAATATCTTTATCAGATTTTTTAATTGTTAGCATTACTCCTAGTAATGTTAGTAATCCACCAATTAGTGCAGCAGACAACGCTGTAACTATTGTTTGTAAACTATGATTAGGTATTTTATATATTAATAGTACTAAAAGTAAAAAGCTTAAAACAAAATCTCCAATTAACAAAAAATTTGAATATGTTGTTGAATCCTTTCTTTTTATCAGCATAAAAGATACGTTGTATACCATTTTAATTAAATAAATACCTGCTAAAATAAAGAAAGCAATTAGCCAATTCATAAACATACAAATAAATGTAAAATCAGCATACCATATTGATAACATTGACATTCCTATTTTTGTAGTTGCTACTTTCTTTTGCTCTTTCGTATAATTTCCTGTAGATTCCATCAATATCTTTGCATTAGTTAAAGCCACTGGACTTATAACTGCTACACATATGGCAGCAACCCAATATCCAGTTAATTTATCTGGAAATATAAAATGAAAAGGTAATATTATCCCCAAAGTTACTATAATAACTATGAAGGTAAACAAAGAGCTAATTATCTCTCTTGACATTTTCTTCTTAGCTTTTTCTTTTTTCATTTATCAAGATCCTCCTCTGTTATGCCAAATAATCTTCTAGTTCGATAGTCAATATCGACCAGATTGTAATTAAAGAAATTAAATTTCTCTTTATCTTTTTTATAACAGACCTCAGCTAATCTACAAATCTTCCAACATAAAACTCTTACGTTTACTGTAAATTTTTTATTGATTGCTGTATCATTGCCATTTTCATCTTTTATAATTTGTGCTTCAGATGATCCTGCAATAATATGCGCTCCTTCTTGTCTTTGATATAGTAGTTCAAAATATATAATTCCAAACTTCTTACCATCGATATTAGGATTCCCCTGATGGAGTATTGAGTTTCTTAAAGAATACACTATGTCACCACTTAGATAAGGCATACCAACTCTTATGTGCTCTTCGTCATGTTCATATTGACCTATATACTCATCAAACCATTTAATGTATCTATCACTTGGTTTCAATTCAGGATATATTGCTTTACCACAAATGTCTGGTAAAGTTAGAGCAAGTGAAAGTCCTGCCATAACGCAGCCGTTATTTAAAGATTGATTTATTTCTTTAATTAACTCATTAATCATTAGCACACTTCCTTTTTACCAGTTACATATTCATAAATAAGAGATTTTTTATACTCATTTAAATCGTCGATTTTCTTTTGCTTAATTGCTATTAAAGCATCAATTTCTTTACATTTCTCATCAAGATAATTAGCAATCATCTTTTGTTCTTCAATTGGAGGCATTGTTATCCAAAATCCAATCAATGAAGTAGCATTAATTGCTGGGTAGCTTATTCCATAAGAATTTCTACTAACCTCTTCGGTAAACTTGTTTGATTTACACCAAAATTCAACAAACTTTTTATTCATTTTGGAAGTTGGTCTAATAACGCAAAAGCCTGTTGAAACAATTAAATTACTATCATTTATGCTCGCTATTGCTTTTAAATATGTTCTAACGGTAGAAACTATAATATCTCCTGGAATAGTTATCCTCCTAGCCCTAGATGGAGCATCTTTGAACTCAAACGATTCAATATTTGTTATTCCATTCTCCAAGCTAACCGAACTAATATCTAAATAATTAATAACCGTTTCGGGTTTTGTATCTTCTTTCAAACTTTCATCATTATAAGAAGCAATAAACTTAAGTCTATTTATTGACCAGGTTTTAGGGATGGCACCTATCCACTCAACGCCACTATCTTTCGTTAGCACATTTTTATATAAACCTTTTGTTACAGCTTCTGTTATTACAACCTGTTTGTAATCTTTCAATTTTTCTATTTGCTTATTTTCAATATCAATTAAAGCACCAAGTTCTACAGATTTTTTATTAATAAAATCGACTATTTTATTTTGAATTTCATATGATGGAAATGGCAGGTAGTAATTTAGCAATGTTTCCGCATTCATTGTCCATCTATTATCAAAAGATACTCCCTTACCATGAGAAAACATTGCCATTGTCCAATATTGAATTTTGAAATAATAATCAAAATATTTAGGATTTAATTCTACCGTTTTTCTTAAATTCACATATGCTGGGCTAATAACACCAGATATCTCAGACAGATTGCAATTTGCGCCACTATATAAATCCATTGGGTTAAGTAATAAATCGCCAGGTTGAACAGGATTATAGTTTTCATAAGAAGCTGCTAATTGTCCTTCATTATTAGAAATATCTCGAACTTTTATTCCAGAACGTGCAAGACTAAGAATTGTTGGCTTTTTTTTATGAGCTTGTTCTTTTGAAATATAGAAGCAGTTCTTAACTTTTTTTACTTCCCAAGAATCTGGAATTTCGCCAATCCATTGTACTCCACTAAATTTCATAGTTTCTTCCCCCATTGCTTCTTTTAGTATATTTAACTCTTCATCTGTTAGTTTTTTCCCTAGAATCTTTTTTGTAAGAACATTTTCATATTTAGATAAATCTTCAAATTCTTTAAAAACATCATTACTCTTTTTAGGTTCAACAAATTTATAGAATATTTTAATAAATGGTATTTCATATCCAATTTTGTCTTTCGATCTATCTATAAAAGCATGTTGGTTAAAAGGAATAACATTCTTGTTAAAATAGTCATCTATTTTTACATCAAGAGGTATAATCTCGCTATCTTTTTTTCCTTTTTTTAGTATTTCATTGCCAGTAGCATCAGTTTCTGCAGTTTCAACAGTTACCTTAGTATATCCAAAATATGAATTATCAAATTTCTTAGATTCAACAACTAATGAGCCATCATTATATTCTTTATTATTAAATTCGTTATATGCTTTAACGATTAGATCAATACATTTTTGAGATAAATCAACTCTCTTGTTACCGATGTTTTTTCTTCGCTTTTCATAACAGTTAGATGCATCAATTAATTGAACCTTACCACTTCTTGCTTCGACTTTATTTTTAGTAATTACCCAAATATATGTGGCAATTCCTGTGTTATAGAAAAGGTCCGTAGGCAATTGAACGATAGCTTCAAGGTAATCATTTTCAATTATATGCTTCCTTATGTTGGATGGCCCTGAACCAGCATCACCATTAAATAAAGATGAACCATTCTGAATAATGGCCATACGACCATCTTCTTTTAACTTTTTTAATCCGTTTTGCAAGAACAGCATTTGTCCATCACCAATTGCAGGTAAACCTGCTTCAAAACGGCCATCTGAGCCAAGTTTTGCTTCATCTTTTACAGCCTTTTCTTCGCTTTTCCAATCAATACCAAATGGAGGATTTGAAATAATATAATCAAATTCATAGTTAGTAAATTGGTCATTATCAAGAGTATCGCCATATTTCATTCCAGAAGCATTTCCGCCTTTAATTAACATATCTGCCTTAGCAATAGCATATGTTTCAGGGTTAAACTCTTGACCATAACATGTTAAATCAGATTTTGCATTGATCTCTTTTAGTTTTTCATCAAGGCATCCTAACATCTGGCTAGTTCCCATAGCCATATCATAAGCTGTTTTAGTGCATCCATTCTTTTCAATTTCATCTCTTTCTGGTGCAATTAGTAATTCTGTCATTAAGTAGATAATATCTCTAGCAGTAAAGTGAGCCCCAGCTTGTTCGTCATAAGATTCAGAGAATTTTCTAATTAATTCTTCGAAAATATATCCCATATCAGCTGAAGTTACTTTGTCTGGTGACATATCTGCTTTTTTAGATGCAAACTCAGATAAAACTACATAAAGTTTATTACCATCAGCTAATTTTTTAACTTCATCTGTAAATTTGAAATTAGCAATAATGTCTTTTACATTATCAGAGAATTCAGTTAAATACTCATCAAAATTAGATTCAATATTGTCTGGGTCAGCCGCTAACTTTTCAAAATCAAAAGGACTAACATTATAAAAATCATGTTTAGCTGTTGCTTTAAGAACACCATATTTCAAGTCGCCCTCAACATGTTGCTGCACTAACTTTTTATTTTGCTCTACTACTTTTGTCTTTGTATCCTTTAAAGCATCATCAAATCTTTTGAGAACAGTAAAAGGAAGGATAACCTTGCCATATTCATGTGGTTTATATAAACCAACGATATGTGTTGCAATATTCCAAATAAGGTTAGCCTTTTCTTGAATGTTTATATTTGTTTGTTTTTGTTTTTCACTAATACTCATTTTATTCCTGCTCCTTAGGTTTAATATTTTTTTCTTCGCAAATTAATCTAATCTTTTCTTTTGCAACTTTTGTAGGGTGGTACTTACCATTTTCCCATCTATTGACCGAAGTAAAAGAAACTCCTAAAAGTTCAGCTAATGCCGCTTGAGAAAGATTTAGGATTGCTCTCAATTTGATTATAGTTGCAGGATAGTCAATGTTCATATCTCATTCCTCCTTGCAAATTATTTAATTCCATTAAAAATTATAGCACTTTTTTGAGAAAAAGACAAGCAAATTGAGGAATAATGTCGAAACTGAAATGAGATTATATAAAAATATCAATCGTTCCATAGTACTACCTATCGTTACGTTGATAAGGCTTTCGTTCCGTAGTTATACTCAAAAATTAAAGGTTCTATATAATTCGTTGGGGTTTTTAAAAATCCCATAGAATTCGTTGGGGTGGCATTAGCCACCCTTTTTCTTTTTGTTTTTTTGATATAAGCCTCGTTTATTGTTGCCCTTTTTAAATGGCACGTTACCATCACTAGATATATAAAGTATTCTAGCTCTATAGATAGCGAAGTTATTAAATCCACATCTTTCACATATTTTTTGTTATAAATTATTGCGCATAATACTCCTTTTATAATTGTAGTGGAATACCATTATATCTAAGGAACACACAAAAAAAGCAATAATAGATAAACCAAATATCGGTATTCTAGTATCGCTTTTCTTTTTGTTTTAGACAATAAGATTTTCTATAGCTTTTTTAGAAACCATATAATTTTCTATCTAGTCTTTATTTTTTATTTAAGACCCCAACAAATTCTATCTAGTCAAATTAAAAAGCCCTGCAAAAGCATCTAACGGCACTTCTACAAGGCTAACTTCTTACTTGGCAGGCATGGTAATTTTTCCTTTATGTAAAGAAAAAAGGTCTAACACTTTTCGCATCAAACCATTGCTTTTCATATCATTGGTGCAATCGATGAGACTCGAACTCACACGTTTGTACAAACACTACCCCCTCAAAGTAGCGCGTCTACCTATTCCGCCACGATTGCATATTCCCCCCCTTTAGGGGATTAATCAATTTCGGTTACATCATCAGGAAGATAAATGTTAACATCTTCATGAGCATTTGTGCTAGTTGCAATTTTTGATAGTGGTAACTTTAAGTATGTTACTACCGCTTCCGCAAGCGTATTACCATCCATATCTAACACTTTAGCTTCACCAATAAAAGCACGATGAGTGTTTTTGATAATTTTACCAACGGCTTTTAGGGTAACATCGTATGGAACAACTTTTCTAAATTTGACATTTAGTTCAGTAGTTACAGCCCAAGTTTCTGGTTCAGTTACCCAAATAGCTCTACCAGCTATTTCATCTAACATCGCAGTGATAAGTCCACCATGTACTCTTTCGGGATAACTTTGGTGGATTTCTTTGTATTTAAAGATACTAATTACTGATCCATCTTCCATTTCATAGAAAGGTGCTTTTAGGCCAAATTCATTTTCAATACCACAAATATAACAAAGTTTACTGTTTGTTTGTTTTTTAACTACTTTCATATTTTATTAAATCCTTTCGTAAAATAAATAAAGGAGGAATATTTTTGAACACTGAATTTGATGAGTTAAAAGAAACTATCACAGCCTTATCAAAATGGTTAGATAGTATTCCTCCTTATGAATATAGTCTATATGCAACAATTATTGCTTATATTATATCATCTTTTCTAAACACGGGAGCCCTTAATGCCCTTGGAAACTGGTTTGAACAACTTGGTCAAATCATGTTAACGATTGCGGCACAACAGAGTGCATCACCAACTCAAGAAGAATATGAGGCTTTAAAGAATGAGGTCAGAAAGCTTAGAAGAGAGGTTAATGAGTTAAAGAATAATGATTAAATGTTACGCCAGTATGGTTTTGGACAATCTTCAGTAATAGCTTTACGGTAATACTTCCATTCTTTTTTGTCATATACGTCTTTACCATCAGCTAATAAATTGTTTAATTTTTTACTTCTTATTCTTAATTTTTCTTCTAATTTAGTTAAATATACAATTCTTGAAATGTCAAAGCGCACAAATGGATAGTCAAAACTTAGTAGTTCATAAGCTTTGCTGATGTCAAATTTTTCATCACCTTGTAATGCAAAGTAAGCATAGTAATAGGCAGTATGAGAACAAATGAATTTCTTGAATTTTTGAACAGCTTTTAAAATAATTGATTTAGCCTCTTCAACATCTTGTTTAACGCCAACTCCTTCAATTAAAGAGTGAGCATAGTAACTATAAGCACAATCACAACTTGGTTTAGTTTCTTGTTCAATTAATTGATATGCCATATCATACATTTTATGAGCTAAACTAAAGTTTTTCTTTAGTTCAAAACCACGTCCTAAAATAGCATTTACACAAGTATTAGTAGGCATTTCTTGTCTACATTCAAATAACTTAACAATAGCTTTTTTGATATTTTGTTTAATGCCATTTTCGCCATATAAATATCTAACTGCCATCTTCTTTTTACACCAAACTGGAAGTAATGGATATGTTTTCTTATGGTCATACTTTTTGATAATCTTTGTTATCGTTTTATCAGGCTTTTCATAGTCTGATAAAACATCAATATATTCAATATCAGTAAGATAACCTAATTCATGTGCTTTATCATAGTAATTTAGTACTTTTTTAATTGGTGTACCAAGTCTAAAAGAATTTTCAGCTAATTGGTAAAAAATTACCCCTTCTGGATTTTCTTTTGCAAGTTTCAATAACATCGCATTAGAATCTAGTTCATCATTTAATTCAATATTTATATCAATGATGTCGGAAGCAATAAAGTTTTCATGTGACATTTCTAAAGCTTGTTTGTAATATTTTCTAGCTTCTTCTAAATTGTTTAGTTTTTTGTTAAATACACCAAGAGTATAAACTAATTTCCAATTATCTTGGTATTTGTCAAAAGCTAATACTAAGTCTCTTCCTTCTTCATATTCACCAACTTCATCATAGAATTTAGCTTTTTCTAGAACAATATATTCAGTATGATTTCCATCATCAAGTTTATCGATTAATTCAAAGGCTCTGTCTTTGTCTTTTTTTATAGTATATAGTTCAACTAATAAAGAAATTGCAAGTAAATCTTTTTCATCATATTGTAAACATATTTTTAAGTTATCAATTGCTATATCAAGATATTCTTTATTGGCAACCGGATCTTCATCATATTTACAGTAGTAGGCTCTAGACTTTAGGTAATACAAAGTTTCACTTGCCCCATGTTTTGCCATCATTTCATCAATTAAGCTAAGTGCTTGATCGGTTAAGTTTAATGATATTAAAATATCAGTTTTGCAAATAAGGAAATCAACAACATTGTTTAATTCTTCATCGGCATTATCAATGCAAGTATCAATGTATTTTAAAGCTTCTAAATATGAGCTTTTAGTGCCTCTACTAGCATATGCTTTAGCAAGCGCATAAGCTATTTCACTAGTAAATGGCGCATCAAGTTCTAAAGCTTTAGTGCCATATTCAATAACTTCATCTGGCATTTCTAAGTGATCATAAACAAGAGTAGCAAGAGAATAAGATTCTTTAACATATCTTGTACGGTTAGCAATTAGAATTTTTAAATCTTCAATTGAATCATCAATGTGTAAATTTAAATTTGCAATATCAAGTGATGCTCTTGCATATAAAGCATCATAATATAATGTTTTATTTTCAAGTTCTAAATTATCATTTATTAATTCTGTTAATTTATCATATGCACTTTTATTATCGCCTTGGTCAACATATTGTAAGGCATTTATAAATTCTTCATATTTTTTCATGTTAATATTTTCTCAATTCTCTTTCTTCGGCTTTTTGTTTCATATCTTCACGTTTGTCGTAAAGTTTTTTACCTTTCGCAAGACCAATATTTAGTTTTGCAAGTCCATTTTTTAAGATTATGTTAAGGGGCACTAAAGTATAACCCTCTTTTTGAATTTTTGAATGAATTTTAATTATTTCTTTTTTGTGTAATAGTAATTTACGGGTTCTATCAGGTTTATGGTTAAAAATATTACCCATTTCATATTTTGAAATGTTTAAACCATTTACAAACATTTCATTATTTCTTATCGTGCAAAAACTATCTTGAAGGTTTACTTTGCCAACTCTTATGGCTTTTATTTCTGTTCCGGTTAAAACAATTCCACATTCATAGGTTTCTAAAATATAATAGTCATGACTTGCTTTTTTGTTTTGCGCAACAATTTTTATCGCATCTGTGGCCATTTTAGTCCTCCTTCTTGATAATTTTAAAGTTTATTTCACTTTTTTCTAGATTAGCACTGACAATTTTAACGGTTAAACGGTCACCTATTTGATATACTTTGTGATTTCTTTCACCAACAATTCTACCAAATTTATCGTCAACATCGTAATAATCATCTTGCATATCGGCATATTTTACTAATCCTTCAATTGAATTATCTAGAGTAATAAATACTCCAAAGTTAGTAATTGAGGTAAGTAATCCTGAAGTAATAGTACCAATAAATCTACTTGCATATTCAACTTTCTTGTAATCAACACAATCACGTTCTAATACTTCAGCGCGTTTTTCAGTTTTACTTGATTGAATACTTGCATAGTTTACTTTACTAGCAAAATATTCAACTGGTGAAGTTACTGTTACCTCATCTTCTCCTAACATAAATTGTTTAACAAGTCGGTGAACTAAAAGATCTGGATATCTTCTAATTGGTGAAGTAAAATGGGTATAGCATTCACTTGCTAGACCAAAGTGACCAATATTGTATTCTTGATATTTAGCTTTTGACATACTGCGTATCATCATTTGGTTAATAATAATATCTTTAGATAGTTCTTCACTATCTTTTTCTTCATCGTTTTCTAAACTAAGTAATACTTCTTGAAGTTTTTTAGGCATTGCTTTTTTGTTTTTTATTTTTACATTATAGCCGAATAAGTCTAAGGTTTCAAGTAATTTAGTTATTTTTTCATCACTTGGTTCTTCATGAACACGGTATATGAAAGGTACA
>ULKX01018796.1_pt1 | contig 19080 bp, 13 predicted proteins | sample 1951271 | NCBI WGS metagenome assembly ULKX01 (sample SAMEA4835512, study PRJEB28245) | human gut metagenome | biome: gut microbiome; material: fecal sample | place: Denmark | collected 2008 | reverse complement strand
AGCTATTTTTTCGGCATACCCACTTGTAATTTTGAATAAGCAATTTTGTGTTTGAGAATCTCCAATTAGTATTGCACTAGCATATATGTCTTGCAATCCAAGTATTGGCAATGTTCCATTTGCATATACAAATGCTTTATATATTGCCCCTGCATAAATTGCTACTTTGCAAGAGATATTATGTACAGACCAGGCATTAGTTGGTAATACTTTCTTATACATTTGACTACCAGCTTTACCACCAGGCCAGTCATATGTATGCATACAATCAATTGCACTTGATCCTTTTGCTAAATCTATTGTTCCAAATCCTTTTACATATCCATATGCATTTAATGAACAGCCATTAGCTATTGATATATACCCGTTATTATAAAGAACTCCTCTTGTACATGTTATGGTTGTATTAGGCTGTGAAAATCCTATCACACCATCTGCTAAAAGTTCTGAACTGCTTACGAAATTAAGGGCTATTGCTTCAGGTATGTATACTGAAGAATAAACGTTGCCAGGTTTTGCTGTACTACTATATTTTTTTTCTGAAACTGATGTACTACAAGGTACAATAAATTTTCTACTACTAATTAAATATTCATTTTTATTGTTACTATAAGGATTAATGCTGCTTGCAAGATTTGAAAATGCACTATAAACAAATGAAGTGGCATTACTAGCATCCCCCTCAAACGTTATGTCGCCTGTTGTACTTGTTATTGCATCTTCTACTGTATAGTATGCTCCATTTACTTTTGCGGTTTTATATTTAAATATAATTGGATTAGTAATTTCTAACGTATAGTTAGCCGCAGAAGAACCTGATAAGGCTGCAGTTACAACATAGGTACTTCCGACAACATTTGTATATGAAGTTATACCTGTTTTGTCATTATTATTTATACCTGTTATACTTGTATCGCTTCCATATCCAAATGTACCATCATTCATGCCACTTATTGAAAGTGATACTGTATCACCAGATAATAGTCCACCTAGCGAAAGTTGTCCAGAAATATATGTTTGAATTAGTGCCCATGTACGTTTACTACTATCATAATTCATTTCAATCAAATATTTATTTAGACTAACTCCTAGTGGTTTTATAGTAAATGAACTGCTTTCACCAGATTTTATTGTATAGTTTGCAGCGTATTCGCCATAAACTTTTGCATTAGCAGTATAGTTACCTGCGTTAGTTTGTTTGCCTGTAACTATTAATGTTGTACCATCAGCTTCCAAATCAGTCGATTTAGCAGTTGGAACTTGTTCTGTCTTATTGTATACAAAATTTAAATTTTCCCATGTAACTGTAATTTCCTTAGGGTTAATAACTACTTTTCTTTCTAACATATCAGAATCTTCATAGCCTTCTTTTTTGGCGATGAATCTAATAGCATAAACCCCCGCATGTGTTGGCTGTCCATAAATATACTCACCTGTATTTGGGTCTTGATATTGTATTTCTACAATTGCATCTGTAATAACATCTGAACCACATTTAACTGTATATTCAGGTAATTGTGATTTACCATTATAAGTAAGTTGTTGCATGTTTGTACATACAATTTCAAGTTTACTTGTACCAACAATTGTAAATTCTTGATTTAAAGTACCTTCATAATTTCCTATACCTGTGATTATGATTTTAGCATTACCTAAAGCAATGTTGTTTTCATAATCAAGAGTATAATCTGTTCCTTCTATGAGCGTTGTTGTACCATCCATTAATGTGATTTTTGGAGTTATTGCGGTACCTGTATGAACGAATTTATCACCCTTAACTTGGACAGTAAAATCATTATTAAATGGTTTGGGTTTTATTTGGTAACCTACATCTACTTTTTCATTATTTTCTTTTATTGTAACACGAATATCGTATATACCTGCATTCGTAGGTTTACCAGATATATAGTCTGTATCACCACTTTTTCTATACTGATAAGATAATTCACCTTCAGCAAATAATGGTGAGGTTGGAGCTTGACTTGTTCCATCATAAATATCTTTTTGATTATCTAGATAATGCTTAGCAACTGTACCTGGTTGGTAAATTGGCTTTTCAGTTATTTCATCAGTTATTAGCCAAGATGAAAAAGCAATTGTAGCAATTGTTACAACAATGAGTAATATCAAAGTCATAACGATATTAAAAGGTTTCCTAATTTGCTTCATCTATTCCACCTCCGTTATTTTAGCACTGAGTCCAAAATATACTTCTTTGTTATAGAAAGTGTTATAAATTATTTCTTGAAAATTTAATGAATCATTTTTAGTAAGTTTGTATTCAAACCTAAGTGTTAGTGAACTTTGCGATAAATCATTAATAACATATTTAGTTACTGCACTAGTATTATTCTTAGTAACTTGAGAATCATTTAGTACAGTACCATTTATTGATACTGTAAGTGGTAAATCAGCATTATTGAATAAGTTAACTGTGTCAGCTCCAATTGTTCTTAAAGTTAATTCAAGTTCTAAACTACTACTTGTAAACTTAGTTTTACAATTATCAATATTGACAACTAATTCAACACTAATAATTCCGTCGTTAGTGAGTTTTCCCGTATTACTTACAAAACCAGTTTTATAATAACTAAATGGTGTTAATGTATAGCTTAAATAATCATTATATTTCATTACATCATCAACAATAATTATGCTATCATCTTTTATTTTTACATCATTTGAAATGGTCCACGAAGCAAAGCCTATACTAATTAGTGATAAGCTTATTAAGATCATTGTTATGTAATATTTTAGTTTACTACTTTTCATATAGCCTTTCCTTTCTTTTGAAGTTTTATATATATATTTTAGTATGTTTTTTACTAAAGTGCATATATAAAATTTCAAATGGATTCTTAGTATCTAGTTAACTAGATACTAAGAATTATTTTTTGTTTTACTTTTTAGCCCATTGTGCGTAAAGTTCTAAATCAGAAAGTATTGGTGTTAAATCTGTTAATACTCCGCTTGTTGGGCCAATGGTTTTAGTTGTATACCATCCAAGGAATGTATAACCTTCTCTTGTTGGAACTGGGATATTACCATAACCATTTTGTTTAAAGTAAGTATTTCTTTGAATGTAACAATAAGGAAGATCAAAACCATCAGGCATACTTGCTTCTGGGCCACCATCTGTTTTATCGTTTAAGTTAAATATTACTTTATATGTTTCTTGACTATCATTGAAACTAATTACTAATGTCCATACACCGTCACGTTTAGTGTAGATTATTTTATGATATGTATCAAAATAGTAATCGTTGTCGTTTCCTACATCTGCTTTAGGAAATGAACTACCACTAATCCATTTGTTTGTTGATGGTTTTTCAAGAGTTATTTCTTTAGTAGTTTTATCTGAAAAAATAAATTTTACGATATATTCAGTTGATGTAGTTGTTCCAATTATATCAGTGATATATATGCCATCCTTACCATCTTTACCATTAGAAATCGTATAAGTTGTTGTTGTATTATCAGTGAATGTTATTGTATAAACATCATTTAATTCCTCTGAAGAAGTTTTTTCGATACTTAAGATTCCACGACCTGTTTCACCTTTTTCACCTTTTGGAATTGTGAATGATACAGGTTCTTTTTCTTCATCGGTATAAGTTATTGTAACGGTTGTTTCACCAGTTTCTTCATTAACAGTTGTTTCAATTCCTGCTATTGATATACCATCTACACCATTTTTACCATGAAGTAAAGTAAACTCCGTTGGTTCAATCGTTTCATCTGTATAGTTTACACGAATCACTATACCTGTTTTGTCAAGTGATTCATAAGTAAATATACTCTTAATACCATTTCCTGTAACACCTCTTGGAAGAATAAACTCATCATTTGCAAGTTCTTCATCGGTATAAGATATTACCATTTTGATAGTACCATCTTTTTCTTCTTTAGTAGTAATTGCTTTTATTATTTTACCATCTTCAGCTGTGCTAAAACTACCACAGCTTGTTAAAGCAAAACATGCTATTAATAGGATGGATAGAATAGAGATAATTTTTTTCATGTTTATTCTCCTTGTGCATTTTTAATTAATTCCAAGGCTTGAGGTGCACGTGGACCTTCATCAAATAAATAGCCTTGTTTATTTACAGATATGAACTTAAATGGTTCATAGCCTGTTACGATTGTAACACATTTTAACATAACGTTTTTAATAACTGCTAAATCAAGTTTATCTAAATTTATGTTATCTAAGTCAATTCCTTTTAGTGATAAATATTTATCTAGTAAATCAACAACTGTTAATTTGCATGAGTCATATTTTAAATCTTCTGTATCAAACGTTACTTTAGAGAGGTTAGCACCACCACCATAGTAAGCAATTGGAATATTAACATAGACTTTACCATCACTTGATGTTGTTGTAACAACACTTGATTTTAAGAAACTCTTAATTGGGAATATTGTATCTATTGATATATCACCAATATTTACGTCAGTAACACCAAACATTTCTTTAGCATCATCAACAAAGCTTGATATATTTTCATTTATTAAGCCTGTGATATCTAAGTTGTTCCATTCTTTGTAATCATAGAATTTAGTTTTACCGGTAATATTAAGTTCTACTGGATATGACATACCTCCAACATGATTTGGAATGTATGGCACATTTAGTCCTGTAAGCAACATATTCACAACTGATGGAGTGCTTGATTCAAGGAACGGACCATTAAACATCGTGTCCATACCAATTGAGGCAATACCACTTCGATAAAACATTGTATCTTTAATGTTCATACTACCTTTATAAATATCTTTTATTAAACTTTCATCGTTTAAAGCGTTTTGGATATCTAAGATAGCTTTACGCATTTTTTCTTTATCAGTAAATGAACCAATTACGAAAGCATTTAAAGTGTCGTCTCCCGCATTGCTTTTCATCAAATAGTTGTTTATTGTGCTGGTTATTTTTTCACCATTTAAAAGAGTAAACTCGTATTCTTTTAATAAATCTGCTTTAATATAATCGTTAGAGCCAATTGTTAATAAGAAATTTCTTGCGTTACTTAACATTGAATTTACGATTGATACGTTAGTAGAAGAGAAACTTCTAACAACTTGTTTACCATTAGATAATCTTGAATTTTTAATTGTAATGTTATTACCATTAGTTTCAAGAACGGTACCAACATAATCTAAGTTTGACATTAAGTTACCAAAATCACAGTTTTTTAAATTAACGTCATTGATTAAAATGTCACTGCCATCTACATACATACCGACATTATCTTGGCCAAATGCTTCAATAAGTGGCATATTATCATGTTCGCCTAAACTGTAAAATGGTAAAGGTCCTCTATATAAATCATCTTTTGAAAGAGCAGGAATTGTCGTTTTATTACCATTACTATCAACTACATCCATCGTACTTGATGGGAAAGTTAAATTATGAAGATTTATTGTGTAACCATTACCGTAAAAATCCTTTTGTACTCTTATCCCCGCAAGCACTCTATTAGATATCTTCTTATAACTTGGATTGCTATTTACAAATTCGTTCCAAGCTTTAATATAATCTTGATTATAGGTTGTTTCAAATGAATATACATCAGATGTAAAATCAATTTTTTTACCATCTGTATAGTTGCCAAAACATACTACGTTATTATCAGTTGTATTATTTAAATTATTAACAGATTCAAATGACTTTCTAAGTACAACAATTTCACCATTGGTTGATTTATTTGTACATGCAAGTAGTTGATTATAGTCATAGACATTTACGCCATCTTTTACTACTTTAAATGAATAAGTCATTGGTTTTACCATTTCATCATTGTTAGTTTTTACCGTAAAACTTGCATCACCTGATGTTTTAATTTTAACAATTTTATTTACTTCATCTATTTCAATAATATCAGGGGTGTTATTTACATATTGTAAGTCATTTATTTGTAAATCACCAATAGTTTTTACTTCAAATTCAAAGGTAGCTTTTTGCTTATTTAGATTGTTGTCAAAGTCATATTCACCATAATAGATATTAGGATCAATATTATTTTGTGATGCTTTGATTTTGCTTTGAACAACAATTGCTCCTTCTTTAAAAATTATAACGGTCATCGTTTTAAAGATGTTGCCTTTTTTATTTGAGCATGTTACTTTAACTTCGCCAATTTGTAATGGTTGTAAATACCAGTTATCATTTTCATTTACAATTTTTGCATATTTATTTTCTTCATGATTATCGCTATCATAAACGCTCCAAACCAGCGCTTCTTCTTTTAGTGGGGGATAACCTTGTTCATAGATAGGACTTGCAACTAATTTGTGAAGTTTATCTTCTAATTTGATGCCTTCTATTTCATCATAAGACCAATCTATCCCAATCATATCGTTTTCAATAAAGTTAAAGGTTGTATTAATGGTAATTACACCAACAAGAGTAATTACAAAAGGTATTAATAATAAGATTATTAAGTTTTTCTTTTTCATTTAGTTCACCACATCCAAATCCATAAACCATGATTTTGCATTCTTCTTAAGTATAATTGCCATAATAACTCCCATTATTGAAATTAGAATTAAACCTATAAAGTAAGCAAGTATTAGGTTAATTTTTAAATATGATAATAAAGCTGTAATTACAAAGTAGGCAATTGGTAAAAGGTATGCACATAAATTAGATCTAAATGTTGACCTAGGTTTTAAATGTCTTATGTGTAATTCTTCTCTTAAACAAATCATACTAAAAATTAAGAGTAATGCAAGGGTTAATAAGAAACCAAATATGAAGGTTGGGAAGTTTATTAGTTTACCAACTAATAGAACTAATGTTGTTACAAATAGTGAAGCTACTGACATCACTAATGGTATTAACACTTTTATCATTAATTGGGTTTGCGGTTCAACTGGAAGTATTTTTATTACTTTAATTGTTTTTTTCTCCATTGATATGTAGTTCGATGCGCCTTGCGCAATAATTACCGTAAATAACATTAGGATAAGCACATCCATTAATGGTAAGAAATTAGGTACAACAGATACATAGTATTTAAAGATACCTTTAGAAAAAATTGTATTCATTGATTTGGTTACTAAAAATACTAAAAATGGTTGAACGATTAATAAACCCGTAAATGATAAAATATATCCAGGATTTTTAGTAATTAAAAGAAATTCTTTTTTTAGTAGAGCTTTTTTAGGACTAACTAATTTAGGTTCTTTTTTAATTTTCTTTGCTTTATTTTTAATTGAAATATTTCTTACATAACCATAAGCTGCTATACAAATTGTACAACCAATTGCAAATACTCCTATTGCAATTAGTAGATACATCCAAATTCTTGATGTGCGATAACTTATAAAAATATCTACTAGAAAGTTAGTTGGAAATTCATATTTTCTAAGATTCATAAAGAAGTTTATTGAATCGGTAGTAAATAAAACATTTATATTGTTATCTGCGACAATTTCAATAAATAAATTCAATACTTTTGAATATAGATAACAACATATGAATATGATTACTAAAGCACAAATAAATCTGATTATTAGATGTTTTCTAAGATATTTATTAATAAGCCATACGGGATAAACTAAGATTAAAGCAATTCCCATTTCAAATAAGAATGAACATAATGGATAAAATAAAGCCAAATAGTAGAATATGAAACTTCTTGAAAAGATAATTCCGTATGCTACAAACAGTGGATAAACAAATAATAAACTTGTACCATAATGCATAATAAGTAAGAAAACCATTTTAGAACTTATTATTTGTCCATTACTTACTGGTCTATTGGCTAGTTGTTCAATATCTTTTTCATTAAAGAATAATCTTTTTGCTTGAAAAATATTTGCAATAATTATTAGTATTGATATTACGGTAAGAAATAGGTTCATATAAGCAATTGGTGCTTGATCATATTTACTGATTTTATTTAAAATTGTAGTAAATAGAAAAACTTCAATTGCAATAAAACACGCTATAAATATAAGGGTTACAAGAATAGTTGCAATTCTTCTTGCAATACTTTTTTCTTTTCCAAATAGAAGTTTAAAATCTTTTGCTAAAAGGTTTAGCATCTTTAACCTCCATATGTGTCAAGAAAGATTTTTGAAAGTTGTAATCGTTTATTAGGGTTTTTATTTAAATCATATAATGCAACAACTTTACCATCATTTATAATGGCAACTTTATCACATATTTTAGATACTAATTCAATGTTATGGCTTGTAACGAAAACCGTATTATTGTGATTTGCATATTCCCTTAACATTTTTTTAAGTTCTTCTACTGCCATTATGTCAAGCCCAACTGTAGGTTCATCTAGAACCCATACTTTAGGGCTATGTATGAGGCTTGCAACCAAACATAGTTTTTGTTTCATACCATGTGAATAATCAGAAATAGGGTTATTTAATTCATCTAAATTTAGTTGTAATCTGTTACAAAGATATTCACTGTTTCTTCTGAAGTCACCTTCAGTCATACCATATATGCTTGCAACAAATTCTAAATAGTCATAACCTGTCATTTCCTCATAACAAGTGGGTTCACTTGCAACGTATCCAAGACTTTTTTTAGCATCAATAGGATCTTTTACAATATCATAACCGTTTAATTCAATTCTACCTTTATTGAATTTTTTAGCGCCAATCATACAATCTATGGTTGTTGATTTACCAATACCATTTCGGCCAATAAATCCAAATAATTCGCCTTCATGAACTTCTAAATTTAGTCCAAGTAGAACTTCTTTTTCACCATATGATTTATATAAGTCTTCTATTAATATAGTGGTTTTTTTAGGTTCTTGGATGTTTTGTTCCATGCGAGTCACCTCCTTAATTTAATAAACCAAATTACATCTTTCGTTTCTTTTTTGAATGTATAAATTGATTTACAATTGTTACAATGATATATATCATTTTCAATTGTTAAGTTTTTATCTTTACATATTGGGCAATATTTTGAGTAAATCATTTTCTTTGCAACTACTTCTTGAAGTTTACTCATTACCCATTTTCTAGCAATTTCTATTTCACTTGCTTGATTGTTGAAGACAAATTCATTTGTATCAACGTTATATAAATTCCAAAGGGAAATTACTTCTGTTGTTATGTAATCTTTATCTTCAACGTATTCATCTATTAATTCACGATCAGTTGATAGAATTAAAAGATGTTTATAGACATTATTGTGATATTTAATCTCTAAACTAATTTTAGAATTTTCTTCATTATCTACTAGTTTTATTTTTTTGTCTTGATAGTTAAATACTAGACTTTGATTTTTATCATCAAGCTTAAATTCATTTAATTTAAATACTCTTAATATTTGATAGTAATAATACTTTTTAAAATCAATTTGTAAGTTTTTATTATCTTCATAAATAACAAATTTGCGATAGAATTTATAACATAAATTATATAGTTTGTTTTTTAATAAAATATTTGTGGGTTGTATTTTTCTTAAATTTAAATTAACTTTAGATATTTCTTTGTAAAAAGCTGTATTTTTAATATGTAACATTTTACGTTTTAAACTATCTATTTTTGTTAATGTCTTTTCAATTTTTTCGCTTTTTTCAATAAACAATGCATCAGTTTGCATACTTGGAATAAGTCTTTGATAGAAAACATCATATTTAGCAAGTTCTGTATCAATTAGATGAATTAGCATACCAATGAAGATATTTTCATAAATTTTTAAATCATCAATGTGTTGATGATAATGAATATATTCAGGAACTAATTCAAAATCTTTTTCTTTCCACAAACTTGCATCACGTATTGTTTGTTTTAATGCTTCATTGGTAATGTTGCCAACTTGTTCAGCTCGTTCGATAATATCTTCATCACGGTTAGATATTTGAGGATGAGCAATTATCGAAGTGATAACACTTAAGATAAAGGTTACTTCATCGAAGAATTCATTATCTTTTTCGAAAGAAAGTTCTTGTAAAGATGTAAACTCAATTTCTTCTAAATGAGTAAAACGTTCTTTTACATCTTGATACTTTTTTTCGTAATTATTTAGTTGTGTTATCATCTTTTTTAAAAGATTTTCTTCGATGATTTTCATATTGTTATAACCTTCTCATTAAATTTTGAATTGTTTTTTCACTACGTTTTAAAACATCTTTTCCGTATGTTTTATGAATTAAGTTAAGTAATTCTCTTAAAGCATTTTTAACATATTCTTCAAAACGGCCTTCAATTTTGCTAATAACTTTTCGTGAAAGTAAGAAGTCAAGAGCTTCTTCTTTTGTACCACCACATGATACAAATACTGGAACAAGTTCAGATATTTGATTTAAAATACGGTTACCAAAAGTAATATCAAATTGATCATAAATGTAATCACTTATAGTTTGGAATTTTTGATAATCATTATCAGTCATTTGATAACTCTTATTGTTTTTAGCTTCTTGATATAGTTTAGCAAGGGCACTTCTACTAAGGTTAATTGTTGATGCGTCACCATTTACATTAAATGCATCATTACGATTGTCAAAATCAATTGTGATTGCACGGTCATAAACTTTATCAGTAATTGTGAATGTTGAGTCATCTTTGTTTGCGGTACCTACAAAGTATACGTTATTAGGTATTTGAATAACACCATCATCTAATTTTGCAGGAGGAATGAAATTATATGGAAGTTGCATTATTTTTATTTTCCATTCTTCTTCAGGATATTCAAGCACTGATAAGAAGTCAGCAAAATAATATTCAACTCTTGAAATGTTCATTTCATCAAGTACAAACATATGTATCATATCAGGATTATAGTTAGCATGGTATAAGCTTGTTAAGAATTCAGTTTCACTGTAAGCTTTAGAGAAATCATTAAAGTAACCGATTAGGTTAGTTTTATCTCTCCATGTTGCTTGGACAGGAACAAATAATAGATTAGCATTGATAAACTTTGCAAAATATCTTGGTAAGCTTGATTTACCTGTACCAGATAAACCTTCTAGAATCATGAAATGACTTGCGGCAAATCCACTTACAAAGAAACGAATTGTATCAATATCAAAATATAATTTTTCTTCTTTGGCAAGATAATTCCTAAATCTTGTTGCAATTTCATTTAATGTTAAGTTATCACTAACAACATTTTCAACCGCATAACCTTCGTATTCTTCATCCATCATTGATAATGCTGGGAATACTTTTTCACGGTCATCTAGTTCTTCTGTTTGACGAATAACACTTGAATTGTTGTTGTCAGTAGCAGCAGGTTGACCAATTCCAACCTCACCACTTACTGTGCCACTAACTTTACTTGATGGTACAGCATCAAAGTTTGAACTAACATCATTTTTAACAAGATCATCGTCATCAAGTACTGGATAGTTTTTATCTTCAAATGCTCTAAATGGTCTATCAACTTGAGTAAAGTTTACAATAAACATCAATATTCCACCAATAAAAGCAAATGCAAGAATATATATACATGTTGTTATTAATAAACTTTGACCAGTAAATTGATACATTGTTTTGATGCCATTTTTTCCACAAATTAACATACCAACGCCAAATGATAATATAAAGCATACTACTAGTGATGCAAGATAAGATAAAATCATTTTTAGACTATATGGCTTTTTATTGTTTAAAACTGCATATCTTTTTTCGTATAAGAACAATGCTACAAATACAGATATATATATTGCAACAAGTATTAAACTTACATATCCTGTTACACCGCATCTTATTGGTTCAAAGTTTATTTTTTCCGCAACAAGTGCTATTGGATTCTTTTTACCTATTAGTAGATGAGATCCATCTAGGCATAAACCTACAAATAGTAGTAAGAAAGAATAAAAGAATGCAAGTGATAAAACTATCAAGTTCTTTCTTGTAAAATAGGGTTTTTTCATAAGGTTACTCTCCCTGTTCTTCATTTATTGTAATTTCTTCAGTTTTGGTTTCTGAAGTTTCTTGGTTAGTCAATTCTTTAATCATTGTACTATCCGATTTTTCTAAGTATTCGTTGTTATTTATTTCGGTTTTATCAACAAAACCATTTTCATCAAATTTATACGCATAGCCTTTGTAATAAATTGTTTCAGTATAAATAGCTTTAAATTCATTTAAATTATCTTCATTTTCATATTCTAAAGCTTCTTCAAGTTTTTTGATTCGTTCTTCTTGTACCTTATCCATTTTATTTGCAATGCGATCAATCATTAATAAGCAATATATAAGCGATGATACTGTAATTATCCCCGCATATGATTGTAGGAATAAGATGAACATTCCCACACCACCAAGGCGTTTTCCAGTATATCTACCTATAACTTTATCAAAAGTAGGTTTTTCACCATCGGTTCCTTTTTCGTCGTATATATCTCCTCTAGTAGTATATTTATATGGAGTACTACTGTAATCAATATCGATGATACGGTGAATGGTATTACTACCTTTTGAATTTCTAAACGCGATAACATCATATTTTTTTAAGTCGGTTTCATTGTTCACTTTTTCAAGAATAATGAGATCGTATGTATTAAACTGATTGTTTAATCCTAAACTGTCATCAAATAAGTAACTATTAGCTTCATTTTTGTAACTCATTGAGTTACTTGCAACAACCATAACAGTTCTATTGCCTATCATTGTGACATTGTTTTGAAATCGATTAATCAATGAAAAAATAAACAATGGAATAAGTACCACCATAATAGCATAAAAGACAACTGTACGTATAGTTCCAGTTATCTTTCTGCGCCTTCTAACTTTTTCTTGTTTTTCATAGATTACTTCATCAATTAATTCAATGTCTTTTTTACCTGAATTAAGTTCTGCAATTTGCGAGTTTGCATAACTTTTGTATAATATCGTAAATATTGTTGCGAAACTAAATACCCCGATAACAGTAACTATGATTGAAAGTATTTCAGAAGGAGACATAATTACCTACTAATTAAGTTTTGCAGTAACGACTACTTCATATGTAGCTGTATCTAATAGTTCATGGAATGCATCTAATACGCTCTTAATGTAAGCTGTAATTTTTTTTTCTTGAGTACCACTAAATCCCTTTAGTTCTTCTTCAGTTGGACTAAACGCATCACTGTCATAATATTCACCAGGATTTACATTTCCGAATTTTGAACCCCATTCAATTGTTATATCATAAGTAAATTTCTTTTCAGTTTTACTTCCACCATCAGTAAGAGTTAAAACAACTTCTTTTCCAGCACATTCAGGTAAAACAATGTAACCATCAGTAACTGCTTGATTTACATGATTTTGTACATTCATCTTAATAGTTGCTTCTTTTAAGAATTGTGTATTCTTAATAGTACCAGTTACTGTTACAGTTAATGATTCAAAATTTGTACCATCATTACGAACACGGCCTGTTGTATCTGATTCTTTTGGTTCAAACTTGAAATCTTTAACTGTTAATGGATCAAGAATAACTTCAATATTTCCTTCTGTAACGGCACCAACAGTCACATTGCCTGATGTAGATTGTTTCTTTTCTTGTGACATTACCCATGCGGCAAAACCTGTAGAGATTAGTGCTATTGACATGAATACTATTACACCGAAAAGAATAATTTTTCTCTTATAAGAATTTCTTGTTAACTTTGCCATAATTTAAAACCTATTTAGTTTTATTTTCAACACTTATATTAAAAGTAAATTTAATATTATTTAATGCATTTATAGCAGTTAATTTATCAAATGCTTCTTGTGCAAGTTCATCTGTATAAGTTTTGCCATTATAATAATCGTATGGGTTATTTCCAGCAAAATCTGTACCCCAATCAAAGTCTAATTGTAAATAGTATATTCCATTTCCTTTATTTGTAACTGTTAATTTAGGTAAAGCAACGTATTTAGTGTTATATGCTGTGTCGCTGCAACTAACTGTTCCGGTAATTGCATCATTAGCTAAATTAGAAGCAAATTCCCCTCCCTTAGTTTTTACAGTAAGTTCATAAACAACTGTTAATTTTTCAACTATATTCCCACCAACGTTTGTAAGCCAAGCATCAGTTTTATTCATTTCTGCTGGAGCACCAAAAGAAACTTTTGCTGAATTTTCATCTGAAGTTACTTCTGTACCATTTATTGTAATCCATCTACCATTTTCTACTACTAATCTGTTATCAGTTACAGTATCAACTATGAAACTGCCTTCTGCGTTTTTAGTAGCACCAGCAGAAATTATCCATGATGCAAAGCCTACCCCAATTAATGCTAGGCAAGCAAGAATACTCAATGTTAATGTTAATGTTTTTCTCTTCATTTTTAAAATAATTCCCTTTCTTAAAAATCTTTTATTTTAATAATACATTATATGAAATTAGTCATCGTATATGACAACTATACATACAAGTGTATTATATCACTTTTTATGTATTTTGTCAATTTTTATCATAATAACGGCGTATTTGTAAGATGGTATTTTTTAGTATAGTATATATACTTTTTTTAGTAATTATTGTGTTTTTTAATAATCGATTATTTCCTTGTTTGTTTACTTTGTTGTATGTTATTAACAGTAAAATTTGTTATAATTTACCCATAACTAAATGGAGGTAAATAAAATGGAATATGGTTATGTTAGAGTATCTACTACTACACAAAATGTTGATAGGCAGTTAGACGAAATGTTTAAACAAGGTCTTGATGAAAAACAAATTTACATTGATAAGCAAAGTGGAAAAGATTTTGAAAGGCCTAATTATCAAAAGATGAAAAAAAGATTGAAAGAAAATGACTTATTAATTATTAAATCAATTGATCGCTTGGGGAGAAATTATGAGATGATTATTGAAGAATGGTCTAGTATTACCAAAGATATTAAGGCAGATATTGTAGTTTTAGATTTTCCACTGCTTGATACTAGAACCGATAATAAGAACTTAGTTGGTAAATTGATGTCTAAATTATCTGGTGGTAAGATCAACCCTATGATTGGTGCTGCCGGTGTATCTGCTGTACCAATGGCCGCTCGTGTAGTCCACAAGATTGGTCTTGAAGAAGATAAGTCAAATTACTTATTGATGCATGCAATGGGACCAAACGTTGCCGGTGTTATCGGTAGTGCTGTTGCTGCAGGATTATTATTAATTGCAAATAAGTTATTAATGTCGTTAATAAATTCTTGTGAGTTTTGATAGGTATATTCTTTAGTTATTAAATTATTCTTAATAATAACTTTACTTGGATAAGTACCTTCTAATAAGTATAATCTAGCTTTCATCTTTTATCACCTAATGATATATTATACCATTATGATTTTTTTAGCAAACAATTCATTTCAAAATATATTATTAGTATAATCTAGTAGTTACTAATTTAGTAATATCTCCAACAAGACCTTTTTTAATTACTACTATTACGTGATATGGTGCAACAATGTCAAGAGCATCAGCAGCAATTAGTGAGGTAGAAATATTTTTTAAAGTTAATTCTACTTTAGCATTTTCTGTGTTTATTTTAATATCTTCTACCGAAACTATTGTACCATACTGTATTTGAGCTGATAGAACAATTAAATCATATTTTTTGAAAAACTCATCGTTATATTTGTTTAAAGCTAAAGTTGAATACATATTATTTTGTTCAAGCGTTTCACTAATTTGTTCTTTAGTTTTAAAGATCCCTTCATATTCAACAAAGAAAGAAGGCGTTCCATTTCTATAGAATAGACTACCAACATTAGATTCTTCTACATAATATCCTTTTGTGCTTAATAAATCTTCTATTTTAGTTAATTCATAATATCCTTTTAACGTTGGTTGCCCTTTAATTATCGTACTATTATTATTTTCATATACCTCAACCGTCATTTCAACAAAATAGAGTTTATCGCTTGTTTCAAAAAGATAATATTCATATGATATTGCGGGCTGATTTAGGGATAATGTAGTTTCAGTTGATTGAATATTTGTATAATAATAATGCGGTTCTGCGATTATGTAATAACAAGAAGTACCTTTTGGATACACAACTAGTTCAGGTTCACAGCTATTATCAATTCTTATCCAAAACCTTAAATCTTCTTCTAAAACTTTCTTTTCAAATTTAGCATTATTATACTTTTCGTCTTTAATGGTAATAGTATATGATTCAGGGATATTTCCGTAATGCAATGCTTTTGCGGAATAAGTTCCATCTATTTTTTCTTGTTGATTATAATTTGGATCATTGGGGTTAGTTTTGGGATCAACGCAAATTTTACAACTACTAATGAATAGTGCACTTAAAATAACACATAACAAAATAAATGTTTTTCTCTTCATTTTCTTTTTCCCCCTTTTTCTTCTTTGCTAACATTATATCATTATATTTATATATATTCAACCATTTATTTGAAATAATGGGAAAATCAACCACAAGTAGACTGATAGTATATGTGTATTATTGTTTATTTAAATAAAGACTAACCAGTTTTTATAAAAAATATAGCTATATTTCTTACAATGGTAATTTAAATGCTTATCATATTAATATATTTTCATAGCATTTTATTTATTATTTGAATATTAATATAAACTATGGTATAATTGCTCTATAATCTAATATAATTATTTTATAAATATTACTTGAGGAAACTTTTAATTATGGATGAAAACAAAGAAAAGAAATTAACCTACAAAGTTGTAGGTTGGACGTGGTGGTCAAATTATGACTATATTGATGCACCATTAACAGATGATGTTATTGAAGCAGTGGCCGAAGAAATTCGTGAACACGGTTATTGTTTTGGTGGTGATGCTCATCAACGTTACGACGGGTGTGTACCTGTTTTGAATACTGGACAAGCAGTACGTTGTAGTATGCGTGAATGGGGTGGAGTAATGGCATGGGCTACTTTTAACGACCATTATTCACTAGACTATATGGGATGGTATACAAATAGTTGTATCTATGAAGAGGACCTTAAATATCCAACCGAAGGCGTTGATGAAAATTTATTCACGCATCCTCACTACTTTAAAACAGGAATTACTGATAGTAGATTTGAAAAACTTAAAAACGAAGGCAAAGTTATCGATGTAATAGCAAGTTACGATGAACTTTGTAACATCGATGTAAGTGATATTGGTGTATTATGGGCTTATAATAGTACCGTTTATGAGGTAGTATATGGACAAATAGCAAAGATTACTAGATTCAATAGTCCTCAAGAATTCATTAATAGTGACCTTTTTAAAGAAACAGATCTTGTTGGCCTAGAAGGTGAAGAACTTATGGAAGCAATTAATAGTTCTAGAAATCATGTACCTGTAACAGATGAAGATGCTATAACTGTATATCAATATGAGCGTGTTGATCAATAATATATGATTTAAGATGGCCTTAATATAAGGCCATTACATATATTTATTATTATATTATTTTTTTAGTCAGCATAAATAAACTGTATATAACTTGATTATTTAAAAAGAATCATATATAATATATTTACTAAGGTGCCAAGGTGCTTATTAACCTTAGTGTGTTAAGGAGGTGATATTTATGAAAGCTTTAATTAAAGCTCTTATGATAATTTCCTATGGAGTTGTCAAGAATGAATAAGTAAGCTCCCAAGTGGTACCGTGGGTCACCTCTTAAGCTAGAAATTAATGCTATTGCTTTTGGCAATAGCATTTTTAATTGTGCAACACTGCAAATATTGTTGTACATATACATGCCACTTAAATTTTGCGTGCAATTATAAATTGGGACTCATTTTACTTATCGCTTTCACTATTTTTTAGGTTTATTTCTGAATTTTTCGAAATAAACAATAATTCTCTTTATTTTATTTTTCTCTAACTGACCTATATTTTTTTCAAATAAAAAAATAGCAATAACACATCTTTTTCTCTAGAGTAGATTAAAAAACAATTGAACTGTCTTTGATTTAGTATATAGACAAATTATAAAGATTACTGGATTAAATAGTCTTATAAATGTGAAGATAAATGTGACACTATAAGTTAACTAATCATATAAAGAATTAGACCTATTATTAATACAATAAATCTGCATTCTTTAATTGTAATTAATTTAATAATAAGTCATGTTTCTTCCTTTTTCTTTTGTTGAAGCATCAATATGGGATTCGTTATCTTCTATTACAACACATATGAATCTATACTAACTTTCTATTAAACTCTTCACAAGAGCAATCTTTTCATTTTTCGAATTATTGCTCTTACTGTCTCACAAACTATTCCACTTTTTTTGTACAATAATTTCATCTATTAATTCCAGTTTATGTATTCTGTTTCTTTAAAAAATCTCGCATTTTCATGGGAATTTTATGTTACTTTTAATATATTAATGTAAAAAAAGGACCATAAACCTATATTTTTTTCAAAACCCCATAAAAAAAGGCCGATACAATCGTATCAACCATGTTATTCTTATATGTGTGGAATTACCTATTTTAATACAATTTGCGTACACCGTTTAAAAGTGCGTACAGCAAACAAAGGAAAACCTCCCAACAAGTAGGAGGTCTGTAACTATTTCCGTTACCGAATGTGCTCTAGCCTTTTAACGTGGTTCTAGGCACTACGCTGTCCACGATCCAGTCTCACGAGTGGATAATAGTCAATGACCATAAGCATTCTATACTGCTTAAATAAATAGAAGGTTCAAAAAAGCCACCTTTTTAAGTTGTGATTTCCTTGCCATTTTGCAATAAATGCTTATCTTTGTTATATTATTGCATACCACCATAATTTAAAATAACTAAGCCTGATTAACATTCATTTTTAAGTAGACTCGCTTAATCGCTTCGAGTCCTGCTTTTTCGTCGTTCTCTACCGCTTTGCCGTACATTTCAATTGCTTTCTTATAGTCTTTTCTCACACCAAATCCGTTTTCATAACAGATTCCGAGATTGTGATACGCAACACCCGAACTGTACTTTTCAGCAGCAGTCCTAAAACACTTAACCGCTTCTTTTTTGTCTTCTTTTACGCCATTGCCTTGAAGATAGCAAAGTCCAATATTGATAATGGCTTCTTCTTCGCCAAAATTATATGCTTTAGTAAATAATTCAAAGGCTTTTTTATAAGCCGCTTCGGTTTTGACGGTGTAGTAGTAATAAAGTCCCACTTGCAGACACGCCATAGGATTTTCGCC
>ULKX01004815.1_pt1 | contig 19593 bp, 17 predicted proteins | sample 1951271 | NCBI WGS metagenome assembly ULKX01 (sample SAMEA4835512, study PRJEB28245) | human gut metagenome | biome: gut microbiome; material: fecal sample | place: Denmark | collected 2008 | reverse complement strand
TGGTTGATGTGGTCTGATTGGCATTGGTTTTCATAAAAAGTCCTCCAATTTTCGATTTCTCGAAACGGAGGACTTCTGGGTGCTGCCACAAAAGGGTGTAAAAACCTAACCGCAGTCCTGACGGAGTACTCCGTTTCGGATTGCAGCTAACCCGCTCAAAAGGCAGCTGAGATATTTACTTGTGCCGCCGGATACCGTTGAGCCATCAGTGATCAGGTGATGCGGTGTCGGGCGGTGAGCAGTTTTCTGTCATGCTCAGGACAGATGGACTATCTTAGGTCGGCTTCAATGGCGTACAGTTCGCTGAAAAGATTTTGAAGCGTATGGATGCTTGATTTTTCAAGATTTCTAACGCTATGCTTTTTGAAAACAAACGCAATGGTTTTATCAGCTGAATCCAGGTGGGACTCAATGAAATCGATGCTGCTTTCAATGCTGATGATTAGATTTTGCTTGTCGCAATTTTTCATTGACTTTTCCTCCTCCTTGTCGTATTCAGCTTCAATCCGGATTTTGGCTGTGCTTGTACTTAAAATTTTACTCAGAACGGCAGAGACAAAAAACGAATGGAAAAAGAATGAAATAAGAAGATTTTCGGAATGAAAAAACCGGGATTCCGCTCACTGCGGAAGCCCCGGAAGGATAGAAAATTTTGTGCGTAAGTATGCGCCATGCGGCGTCCAAAGCAAGGCGGACACGGAGAATGCGATATTCTGACATCGTCTTTAACTTTGAGAAATTAAAGGAAAACACGAATATTTTCGATTTGGTCTTGACGAATATGAAGGTTTATGATATAATTTAATATTAACGATATCAGAGAACACTCAAGCAAGGAGGATCGCCGATGGAATATAACTACAATAAGCTCTGGAAACTGTTGATAGACAAGAATTTGATGAAGAAAGATCTGATGGAAAAAACCGGCATCACATCATCTACCATCGCCAAGATGGGGAAAAACAAAGCAGTGAGTATGGAGGTTCTCGGCAAAATATGTATAGCTTTGGATTGTAGTATAGGCGATATCGTTGATGTGATTAAAGAAGATTAATTTGAGGTGAACGAAACTTATGGCAGAAGGAGGTAATCAAATGGAGCATCTTTGTATCGGCTCATATGTGAGAATTATGACATCATGCGCTATTCCCGCAGAGCGCAAGTTTGATTCCTTCTGCGAGAAAATCATGTTGTCGCTATGTCCGGTAGGTTCCATAGTCTTTTCATATACTTCAGCCGATGGGTATGAGGTTACCTATTCGTATACTAATTTCAATAAGATTCACTCTGCGAGTCAGAATCTGCCCACCGAAGTTATGCAAATGGCTCTTAAGAAAGATGCCCGTGCAATCGAAAGGTACTTTGTACAGACAATCATTCCTGCAATGGAAGAGGCTCGCAAGAAAAACGCCGTTCTCGCATTAAAGAATGTCATTCTTAAAGACAGCACGATTGCGGACACTACCCAGCTTGGCACAATTGGAGATCTGACAAAGAGCGACCTCAAAAGTAAGAATGATTTTGTCCTTTCCGAATTCCTGACAGACGTGTTCATCTATGCTGTTGCGAAAACGGACAACTTGGTGGAATCTGCATTCACAAAATCTATCAAAAAAGATTTTTACACCGCCTATAACCAGATGGTGGATACCATCAAATTTTACGAAGTAACGAGACCGAAGGGCGTAGCTGCCATACCGCTGACCAGCAAAGGAAAATTCGATGAGGTTTTTACGCCCGTGTCAAGCGAGACACTTTCCATATCCGCAAAACACGACCTTCAGATTTTTTGCTTGAAGTTTGATGATTTTGACTTTGACTATCACGGTCTGTGGAGGCATCTTCGCAACAATATCGGGTATTACGTCTATTCCAGAGCGCAGATTGAGACCTACATGGAAGATGATGAGATTTCTGCGCTGGCCTATGATGCCATAGCGTATATCAAAAAGGCTATCGCTGATGGAAAATTGCCTACGGGCAATGAACTCGGAGAACTCTTGCTGTACATATTCTTGGAGCAGGTTCTCATTGCTCCAAAATTGATGAGTAAGGTTGAAATAGGAAATCACGGCGGTTTTATGACGAGCGAAAGCTCCTGCATTCACCTTCTTACCGCTAACGATAAGGTTCCGTTCAGCCAGGTCGTTCTTGGAACTTCGATGATTAATGGAGATCTGCAAGCGGCGATTGATGCAGCCTTTGCGGATGCACAAAAATTAAAGGACAGAAAGAAAGATGAACGGCGATTTGTTGAGTCAAACATATTTGCGGCTTCTTTCCCAACTAAGATTTACGATCAGCTCGAAGCAATCATCCTGCCTTCCGAAACAGGAAGCCCAAAACCTGCCACGGCATTTGGTATGTTCGTGGGATACAGCCTGAACGGAGTATCCGCAAACGGAAAATCCGTAAACGAATATCAGGGCGATGTTCTTGAGCAGGTCAGGAATGACATCCAAAGCAATGTGTCATTCATTGAATCGAAAATCACGCAGTATGGTCTGGACGGCTATTCTATGTATATCTATCTTCTCCCCTTCGCTGATGCGGACGAAGATAAAAAAGATATCATGGACAAGCTGTTGCAATCCGGAGGAGGTCAGGCATGAGTGATTTCAGAGATGTCACCTTCGGGGAGCATTTGTTTTCGAGAATAGATGATAACGCTTATCTGCAAAAGCTCTATCACAATATCCTTATCAATTATTCCAAGCGGCTGTTCCGTTTGGATGAGATGGAGGATCAGCCCGTCAACATCGGGGACGCTTTGACATTTGCAGATGTGCTTTCAAAATCCTGTGGCACAAACCTGTCGGATATTCATAAGACCCGTGCACAGGAAATGGTTGCGCTGCTTTATGATATGTATCCCCAGGATACGCAGGTGAAATATTACCTCGGCTCTGTTCTTGCCAATACAGGGAATTTCCTCGGCATGAACAGACTGACACCGGATTTTGAAAATGCCTCTCTGTTGGAGCGTGTATTTATGCACTTCAACATGGATTACCTGTCTGTGCCGGCCGATGGCGAAGCACGTTTCTTTCCTGCGCAGAAAGAGATATATGATAGCCTGTCAAGACCGTACTTCAGTTACTCTGCGCCTACATCTATGGGAAAGTCCTTCATGATGCGCGCGTTTATCAAACAGCAGATCATGGACGGCGCAAAGAAGAATTTTGCCCTGCTCATCCCGACAAAGGCACTCATAAACGAGGTCACGAGTGAGTTGATTGAAAGCCTTACTACGCTTTTGAAAGAAACGGATTATCGTATTGTCACTTCTTCCGGCTCGATGGCACTTGAAACAAAACATAACTATATTTTCGTTTTGACGCCGGAACGGATGCTATACATTTTGATTGACGATCCTGAACTTAAAATCGACTATCTCTTTGTGGATGAAGCACACAAAATATCATCCGGCGATAAGAGAAGCGCATTTTACTATAAGGTTATCAACAAGTTAGAGGAACGGCATAGCAATGCGCATATCATATTTGCATCGCCGAATATCCCTAATCCGAGAGTTTATCTTGATACCCTTTCAAAGAGCGAATGGATCGTGGATGAGGAATCTATTGTGGCGTGCAGATATGCTCCTGTCAGTCAGCTAAAATATATCATCGACTTATGGGAGCGCAATATCCGTATCTTTGACTCGTACTCAAAGAAGTTTATCCTGCTGCATGAAATGAGCCGCCCGTACTCCTTGAGCGAGGTAATCGCTCGAATTGGCGATAAACGACACAACATCGTATATTGCAAATCAAAGAATGACGCCATTCAGTTTGCAAGGGATTATGCGGATACGCAGGACCCAATTGGCGATAAGAGGTTGCAGGCGTTTGCGGAGGAAATCCGAAGCGATGTGCATAAAGAATACTATCTTGCTGAATTAGTGGAGAGAGGTGTGGCATACCACATCGGTTATCTGCCGGCAAATATCAGAATGCAGCTTGAGGACTATTACCGAGAAGGTCTTATCAAGACGATGTTTTGCACCAGCACTTTGCTTGAGGGAGTAAACCTGCCTGCGGAGAACCTATTCATTACAAGCTACAAGAAGGGCTTGAGCAACTTTTCCGAGGTTGACTTCAAGAATCTGGTAGGTCGAGTCGGTCGTGCGAAATACAATCTGTACGGTAATGTATTTATTGTCCGGCTTCAAAAGCAGGAGCGCGAGGAAGATTTACAGAAATTTGAGGATTTGCTGAAGGACGATGTACCCCCGCAGAAACTGTCCATAGAAGCGGAGTTAAACTCGAACCAGAAAAAGCTCATAGTAGACACGCTTCTTTCCGGCAGCGTAGAAATACACAAGTCAAAGAAGAATCAGAGCGAAGATAACTACGAGCTGATGCGAAAAACGATGCTGATTCTTGTCGGAGATATTGTGGGCGGCAGGAACAGCCGCGTAAAGCGGGAATTTGCCCCTTACCTGACACCTGAGACTGAGTCAAAAATCCGGGAGCAGTTTTCCGTACCGGAGAAAAAGCCAGACGATGATATCAATGTCTCGTATGATCAGATACAGGGTATCGAAAAACTCATCCGTGACGGACTGGCTTACCCGGAAATCAAAGACTCGAAACGCGGAGCGGATTATTACGAGACGCTGGCATTCCTCAACAAACTGGCTGTGGCGTTCAAGTGGCGCATCTACGAAAATCGAACTCTCGGAGCCGGAGAAGGAAGAAATTATACCAAACTGACATGGTATACCGTTCTCCTAATCCAATGGATGCAGGGACATGGACTCAGCTACATCATCGGACGAAGCATAGATGATTACGATGAGAAAAAGCGAGAGGTAAAAGTCGACTACAACAAGTGGGAACCATTTGACGGTTCGCAGAAACACAAGAACATAATCATCGCCGATACGCTGGAGGCAATCGAGGATGTACTTCTGTTCCGGCTGTCAAACTACTTTCTCAAATTTTCGGAAGAATACAAGCGTCAGCATCCTAACGAACCGTTCACGAACGACTGGTATGAGTTTGTTGAGTACGGGACAACAAATCGCCTGCGGATCATTCTGCAGCGGAGCGGTTTTAAGCGGGACTCGACTGAATATATCCGGCGAAATGCCGATAAGTATGTACGAGGGACACCGGACAATCCAAAGCTGCTGAAAAAGGCATTGCTGGAGTGTCCGAACGATCTGGTGAGAAGAGACACCGAAGAAATCCAGTACAATGTACCGGAGCTATTCATAGATGAAGGAGAAGAATAAGATGGCGAACTTTTATGAAACCGTGCTGACGGTACTGAAATCAGACGAGAGGTTTGTGGCCGAGGACGGCACTTTCCTGCGCAATGCGGTCTACGAGGCCGCTATGAAGATGGACGAGGGACTTATCCGGCTCCTTCTGTCAAATAATGAGACACGCACCCGTTTCTTTGCGGAAGTCGATGGCGTAAAGGTCTTTGATAAGATGGGATTTGCCTGGGTAATCAATAATCGTCAGTTTCTGCCGGACAGCTATACCCGTTTCAAGAATAAGATCGGGCTTGCCGATGAAACTGGTGCGCTGATTTCTGCATCTGGTAAGGTGGAGCTTGTTTTCCCTTACAAGGATTGCGTCTTGGAAGGCGGTCAGACAACGGAAGATCAAAAGCGCCATGAGATTTTTTATAACGAATCATTAGCAACCGATGAGGTTGACAGGCTTCTTTTTCCAAAGGTTTTCACTTCCGCAAGGTCGTATTCAAAGGAAGGAACCGTCTCTGTGTCTTCAATTGCAGACGATGATAATCTTGTTATAAAGGGAAACAATCTACTTGCGCTTTCATCGCTCCTAAAACGCTATGAAGGAAGAGTCAAGTGTATTTGCATCGACCCACCTTACAACACGAGCAATAGCGGGTTCGGATACAACGATAGCTTTAATCACTCTGCTTGGCTCACATTTATGAAAACGAGGCTGGAAATATCGCTTCGATTGCTGTCAAAGCATGGTACGATATTTGTTTTCTGTGATGACAACGAACAGGCTTACTTGAAGGTCCTTATGGATGATATTTTTGGCAGGGAAAGGTACATCCAAACTGTTATTTGGCGAAACTGCGATAACAGCAATAATGATGCAAAGCAGTTTTCACAGGATCACAACTATATTCTTGTCTATTCACGCAATGAAGGATGGGAAAGTTTCAAGCTGGATAGAACTGAAGGTCAGGCTAAACATTACAAAAATCCAGATAACGATCCGCGTGGACCGTGGTTCGATGGAAACCCCGTAAATTCACCGAATCCTCGGCCGAATCTACGGTATACCATTACTGCTCCGAACGGAAATATTATCAATCCTCCAGCAAATGGATGGAGATGGAACCAAGAAGAACTCGCAAGGAGAATGGCTACGGGGGAAATTCGATTTAATGAGTCCGGAACAGGAATCATTCGTAGAACATACCTTAATGAGCAAAAAGGATTGCCGCCCTCAACTTTGTGGGATATTTGTGAGGAGCCCTTGTGGGTTGATATTGAAGAAACAGGTCATACCCGGCAGGCAAAGTATGAACAAAAGAAGCTCTACCCCGGCGTAACAACAAGCGATCTGTTCAAAACTCCAAAGCCGGAAAGGGTGATAAAAAAGATTTATGACATTTCCACCGAGGAAGGAGATATCGTTCTTGATTTCTTCGGAGGAAGTGGTACGTCGGCCGCTGTAGCTCACAAAATGAAAAGGCAGTATATCCTTTGTGAGCAAATGGACTACATCGAGACATTCATTGTAAAACGTCTTGAAAAAGTAGTTGGTGGCGAGGACGGTGGTATATCAAAAGAAGTTGACTGGCAAGGCGGCGGTTCCTTTGTTTACTGTGAACTTGCAAAGCTGAACCAGACGATTGTGGAAGAAATCGAAGCCGCTACTGATGATATTACCTTGTCCGACATCTATGGCAGGATGGTAAAGTCCGGCTTTATCAGCTACAAGGTAAATCCGGCGGATATCGATGCGGCTGCCGATGATTACGCCGCGCTCTCGCTGGAGGACAAGAAGAGGTTCCTCATGGAGATTTTGGATAAGAATCTCCTGTATGTGAATTACTGTGATATTGATGATGAGGAGTTTGGCATCTCCGACGAGGACAAGGCGTTCACGAGGAGCTTTTACAGGGAGGGATAATCGATGGCATTCTTATATGAAAAAATAGATGCCTTGCGTGAATACAGCAGCAGCGCAGTTCTCCCATCCTATATCCCGGAGAACCTGAACCCGAATTTCGAGCTGCGCCCGTATCAGAAACAGGCATTTGAAAACTTTATTACACATTATGAGAGCAGTAACCGACCGAAGCCTACGCAGGTGCTTTTTCACATGGCGACGGGCAGTGGAAAGACGCTGATTATGGCAGGGCTGATGCTGTATCTCTACAAGCAGGGATATCGGAATTTCCTGTTCTTTGTCAACCTCTCAAATATCGTAGAGAAAACGAAAGAGAACTTTTTAAATGCAATATCCTCTAAGTACCTTTTCGCAGATGAGATTGTGCTGGATGGAGAGCGAATCCGAATCAACCAAGTGGATAATTTCCAGTACTCAGACCAAGATGCCATCAACATCTGCTTTACCACTACGCAGGGACTCCATATGGATATGTGGATGGCAAAGGAAAATGGTATGTCCTTTGATGACTTTGATGAACAGAAGGTCGTTCTGATTTCCGATGAGGCGCACCATCTGAATGTTGATACTAAAAAGAAAATGTCAGCAGATGAGGAGTCAAGTTATCATTCCTGGGAGCAGACCGTAAAGAATATCTTCAGCCGAAATTCCGATAACATCCTGTTGGAGTTTACAGCTACTTGTGACCTTGCAAACCCGGCGATTCGTACGGCATATGAAAATAAGATCATTTTTGACTATCCCTTGGCCAAATTTTATGGAGACAGGTATTCCAAGGACATCATCACGTTACGCTCTGATCTGACCGTTATGGAGAGGGCTTTGCAGGCGCTTGTCCTTAGTCAGTATCGGTTGAAGGTGTTTCAAGACCATCGTCTTGGGATTAAGCCTGTAGTTTTGTTTAAGGCGGCGAAAATTGCCGACAGCAAGGACTTTATGGCTGAGTTTATTGAAACGATGAGAAAACTGACAGGCGGACAGCTACAAAGACTTTCTACTGCCGTCAACAACGAAGTCATGCATAAAGCCTTTGCTTATTTCGCAAACAATGGCATCTCTTTTGACACGCTTGCTGCAGAGCTTCGTGATGATTTTTCCGAGGAGCATTGTGTTTCTGTAAATGATGATAAGGATGCCACGCAGAAGCAGATTCTCTTGAATTCTCTTGAAGATGCGGACAATCCTTATCGTGCAATCTTTGAGGTCAAGAAACTGGATGAGGGTTGGGACGTCCTCAACCTGTTTGACATTGTCCGGCTTTATGAAACAAGACAGTCAAGCGGTAAAAAAATAGCCCCTGCTACTATAGCGGAAGCGCAGCTAATCGGGCGTGGAGCACGGTATTGTCCGTTCCAGCTTAACGATGAGCAGCCGAAGTTTCAAAGGAAATACGATGAAGATGTAACCAGCGAGATGCGTGTCTGCGAGACGCTCTATTATCATTGCCAGAACGACCATCGCTATGTGACGGAACTGCGTAATGCCCTTCGTGAGATTGGTTTGGATACCGATAAAATCATCCAGCGTGAATATGTCCTTAAGGACGAATTCAAGGAAACTGATTTATACCAGCAGGGCTTGATTTTCTTAAATGACAGAGAGGTAAAAGACAGAAAAGATGTGCGTGGTCTCACGCCGACCGTCCGGGATAATATATACCGTTTCCAGGCTGAGACGGGTACCTCGGGCATCGATGCTGTTATGGAGGAAAATGCACAGAGCGTTGATCCTGCTATTAATTTAAAAACGGTACATTTGACTATCAAGGAAATCGCAGCCATCAATTATGCCATTGTTAACAAGGCTTTGATGAAATATCCGATTTTTAAGTTTAATACCCTGCGTTCCTATTTTCCGAATGTCTCATCCACGAGGCAGTTTATCACCGATGATGAATATCTCGGTGCTGTCCGTATCGACATTCAGAGCAAGGATGAGCATCCGACTATGGAAACGCTCTATGCTGCAGTTTTCTATGTGCTTGGCAAAATCGCCGGTTCTATTTCCAGCATTGAAGAAACCTATAGAGGCACAAAGACATTTAGGGCGAGAAATATCAGAGATGTCTTTCGCAACAAGACTGTCAACTATACCGATCCTCATGATGGTGGAATTGGCATATCGCAGAACGATCCATCTGTGAAGAGCGACTGGAAAATCGACCTCTCGACTGAGGACTGGTTTGTCTATACCGATAACTACGGAACATCGGAAGAGAAGGCATTTGTTGCTTACTTCCGAGGGTATGTTGCTCAGTTACGAAAAATGTATAATCGTATCTACCTTATCAGAAACGAGCGGGAATTCCACATTTATTCGTTCGAGGATGGTGAGCGTTTTGAGCCGGACTACGTTCTCTTTCTGCAGAGGGATAAGACGGACGGCTTTGAGCAACTCCAGATTTTTATCGAGCCGAAAGGTACGCAGCTTCTCGAAAAGGATGCATGGAAAGAAAAATTCCTGCTCCAGTTAAGGACGGAGGCTGTGCCAGCCACCATCTTTGTGGACGACAACGACTACAAGATTTGGGGACTCCACTTCTTCAATCAGGATAACCGCATGAAAGAATTTGACTCGGAGTTTGCGGCTTTGATTGGGAAGTAACGGGAGAAAGAGGAAATACCATGCCAAGGAGTAAAACTTTAAAACTATTTTTGATGGATGGAGAGCCGAGCGGAAGGATTAAATGCTCCTTGGCCAACTGGACCGGGATTTCATATAAGATCCCTCGCACCGCTTTGGACAAGTGCAAGGATTTGGATATTCTCAAACAGAGCGGCGTGTATTTCCTGTTCGGTACTGATAAGGCGGATAATGCGGTGGTGTACATAGGCCAGGCCGGGGTTCGTAAAAATAGCTAGGGACTTCTCTTGCGTGTGTAGGAGGCACATAACTCCATTGATTATTGGACCGAGGCGGTCATGTTCACGACGACGAACAACTCCTTCGGTCCGACAGAGATAAGCTATCTTGAAAATCGCTTCTGCAATATGGCGATTGAAGCCGGACGTTATGTTGTTAAAAATGGAAATGACCCAAATCCTGGGAATATAACCGAGGAGACTGAGAGCGAACTTGAAGAGTTTATCGACTATGCGAAAATTGTGATGGGCACTCTTGGGCATAAGGTATTTGAGCCGTTTGCGCCTTCTGCAGAATCCGCTGACACAGAACCAGTCCTATACATGGAATATGGAAAAGGCAAGGCCTCCGGCAAAAGAACAAGCGATGGGTTTGTTGTGCTGAAAGGCAGTACAATCAATCTTACCATGACCAAAAGTTGCCCCGAAAGAACGATAAAGGACCGTAAGAAGTATGTGGACAAGATTGACAGCAATGGGATCTTAACAGCAGATGTACTGCTTTCCAGCCCTTCATCAGCGGCTGGATTTGTTGGTGGTGCGTCTTTGAGCGGAAATGCGCACTGGAAAGACGCTGATGGAAAAACACTAAGGGAACTCCTTGAAACAGATTGAACCTTTTAATTTTGCCCCACCTTTTAATTATTCCAAAATCGCTACACCGCAAGGCTGGCATCCCGCCGCATTACCGAGCAGCAGCAGGACAACTAAACACATAAAATAAGGGCTTCCAAAGTCAGCGTATGACCTCGGAAGCCCTTATTTCAAGCCTTTTTCGGCGGCTTTTGCTCCGGAGAAGGCTTTTTCTATTGTATCAAAATCAGTAGGAACATAGATGTATTATATAGAACTGGAAATGATTATGATAGTTATAAACAATTATCGGATATTATTGATTCAGGAACTGCATCAGATGAACAGAAAAAAATATATAATATGATTGAGGAAATAACTACTGGAATAGTGGAGAATAATAATATTCTATATGCTTTGGGAGAATATGAAAATGAGAACATAGATAATATAGACTTTTCAAGATTATATTCTTTCCTTAAAGAAATTGAAGCAAACAACTATTACAAATATATTATTGAGCCTCGATAGTAGAGAAAGGTATCATCAACATACATATATTGATGATACCTTTTTGAAAGAGACTAACTATTAAAAGTCAAGTCTAAAAAGAAAATTTTATTAATGAATTAGTATAGCATACAGTCCTTGGAGAGGGACTATAAACATTACTACTTTATAATACGAGGTGTAACAATGATAAATTGTAATAAAGTAACAAAAAAATATCAAAATCAAATTGTATTAGATAATTTTACTTACAATTTTAAAAGTACAGGATTCTATTTGCTGTTTGGAGAAAGCGGAAGTGGTAAAACTACATTTATAAACATATTATCTGGAATGACGGCGTTTGATGGTGGTAATATTAGCATAGATAATAATGAGTTTGATGAAATGGTTAGCAAAGAGATTATATCATTTAAGGCTGATTATATAACACAAGATACTTTTTTTATTGATTTTTTAAATGTATTTGACAATTTAAGAATGGTTAATAACGATGATGAATATATCAAAAAAATGTTGGTTCAATTCAATTTAGTATCAAAGATAGAGCAATATCCAATGAATTTATCAGGAGGAGAAAAGCAAAGGTTATCTATTGTTCGAGCATTATTAAGTGGTAAAAAGATACTTTTTTTAGATGAACCAACAGCATCATTAGATTTTGATAATAAGATAAAAGTTTTTGAAATGTTATCAGAAATAAAAGACAGAGTTTTAATAATATGCTCATCGCATGATTTAGAAGTTAAGAAATATGCAGATGAAGTGATACAATTTGAAAAAAAACATAAGTTATGTGAAGTTGATAATACTCATGAATCTAAAAAAATAGTAAAAAGAAAGAAATTAAATGCTAAATGTAATAAAAGTAGGATACAAAAAAATAGAGAATACTTTTTTTTAAAAAAGTGGTTTGTATCAAAAAAAAGAAATAAAAAAAATAAGATTCTCTTTAGTGCTTTTTAAACGATTGCTATATGTATGTGCTTATTATCAGATACACCTGAAAATAGGTTGGAATCAAATATGGAATATGTCTACAAGGTAAACATGTGTATGCTTCAGAGTAGTGAAAAGGATACTGAAATCTACCAGCGTTTATGCGATGAAAAGGGTGTGAAAGAGGTCGTATTAGATTATGGTTTAAATGTTCCAACCGGTGAAATATTAGAGGAAGAAGGAGAGCAGATTATAGAAGGAGATTATGAAGTAAATGTTCCGGTATTACCTTATGCGAGCGAGGCGTTTAAATTGTCTGATAAAGTGAAGTATGGAAATTATTTTACAGGAAAAAATCAAATAATATTATCAGCTGAAATGGCAGAAAGCTTATGTAATGACTCACCGGAAAAATTAATTGGTCAAAAGCTAACAAAAAAATTCTATGGAATTGGTGAAATTGAATTAGAGATAATAGGAATATTCGATTATTTTAATGATTTTGAAAAAATGTACCTAAAAGCTATGGGAATTAAAATATATACAGGTGAAAATTATAATAAAGATGATTATAGTGACCTTTGGTTTATTAATGGAAAATTTACAGAACAATATGTGTATGATACATCTTTTTATTCAAATGAACAGAGGGTTTATACACTGTATTTTGATTCATATAGTGATATGAAAGACTATTATGATACTAATAATAAAGTATATGATGAAAAAGGAGATTGGCTACATATCGGTTTGGAAAACAGTAAATATTTAGGAATATTTGATTTGTTTTATAAAGTTACCCTTCCGTTATCATATTTTATAGCTTTTTTTACAATATTGTTCTATATAAATTTGCAAAAAACGGAATTGGCTTACAATAACAAGTTTATATCAGTATTTGATTATGCTGGCTATGATGTGGGAAGAGTAGTCAGATGCTTTATGTATTTGAATTTACTTGAAGTACTAAAAATATGCTGTATATCGACAATAGTCGGTGTCTCAATTGCTAAAATTATTAATATAATCAATGAAAAATGTATTTTCTTTGAATTTCAGATTTTTTCATATAATGTAGAAATAATTTTAATATTTGAGATATTTCTAATTATTATTTCGTGTATATTTATATATACCTTTATGCGTAAATATAAATATGTAAGTTGGTATGAAAATATAATTAAGAATAGAGATTTATTATAGAAAAGAGAAGGCAGTAATATGAAGTTGTCTATTAAAAATATAAAAAAAGCATATGATAGAGAAGTGTTGAGTGATTTATCACATGAATTTCAATCAGGTAAGTTATATGTTATTAAGGGTGTGAGTGGTTGTGGAAAAAGTACTTTTCTGAATATTGTCGGTGGTGTGGAACGAGATTTTGATGGTACTATAACTATTGGAAATGAGATTTGTACGGCTGCGAATTTGAGACAGATGACAGGATATGTGTTTCAATATAGTTTACTATTTTCTAACATAACTATATTGGAGAATTTGTATATAATAAAACAAGATAAGTTATTTATTACAAATTTATGTGAAAGATTTGGTGTAAGGGATTTATTAGGAAAATATCCGGAACAACTGTCTGGTGGGGAACGTCAACGAATATCAATAATACGTGCATTATTAAATAATCCTAAGATATTATTGTTAGACGAACCTACAGCATCGTTGGATGAAAAAAATTCAAAAACTGTTTCGAAGATAGTAAGTGATTTGTGTGCAAAAGATAAAATTGTTATAGTAGCTACTCATGAATCATATTTTGATGATTATGCTGATGAAATTATTTACCTTAACTATGGAAATATTGAAAAAATAAAGAAAAATAATAATGTACATACAGACAAAAAAGAAGTAATTGAAAACAGTAAATTAGAAGACAATAAAAAAAATGATATAATATCTTTTTTTAAGTATAATTTAAAAAGGAACAGAAAATTACTGAGTTTTTTTAGTGTATTACCTTATGCCATTATGTTTTTATTGATTATGATAACATCTACTTTGCAAAATAGTTTTGAGAAGGAATACATAAATGCTATAAAGAAAAAATATCCAGTTAATGCATTTAATATATATGAAAGTGAATTGAATGCTTTTATATATAAGGATAAGGTAAAACTATACGATTTATATGTATTAAATGAAGATGAAATTGCTGGATATTACATATCAAGTAAAGAAGATAGTGTTTTGGCAATAGACGGAATGATAGAATTCGGTGGTTTTCCTGATGAAAAAAACGAAATAATAATTAGTAGAGAAATGGCAGAAACCCTATATGGACTTAAAGATGACTATAGTTCATGTCTGGGCGAAAAGATATATTTTTATAATAATGAGTTTGTTGTTACAGGAATATTATTTTCTATAGATGAAACGACAAGAAATCCTGAAGCAAATGAGAAATTTTTAGAATATTTATATTCTGATATTTATTATCAAGGTATAGAAGGAAATGCAATATTCATACCATACGATACAATATGCAATATCGGAGAAAAAAAAGAAACGGAAGTAAAAAGAGCGAGTTATGCTGGATTGTATGATGATATAAATGTTGTAAAAGAGCTAAGGGAATCAATGATATCAGGAAATATTAATATCTTTGATGATGAAATAAATGATGCGCAAAATCTGTTAGATGGAATGTCTTTGATTATGTTATGCATCTTTTTTGTATGCTTTATAATTTCTTGTATATTTATGACTTCCCAAATTGACTTGGAGTTGTATTATAGAAAAAAGGAAATAGGATTTATGCAGATATTTGGATTAAAGAAAAAAAAGATTCTTAAAATAATATTATCTGGATATTTGCTGAAAATATTAACCTCTTTTGCATTGTCAATTGTAATATATGGTATAGGTGTATGGGTGTATTTTATTGTGTTTAACAGCATAGTTTTTTTGAATTATATCTATACGGTTGCGATTATATTTAGTATTTTTATAATATACTTTTTAGCAATATATATTTCAATACATAGGTTTATGAAAAAAGATATAATAAAATTAATAACAGATTAGTGTATTTTTATAAAAGAAGCTTTCAGCGTAGGAAGCAAAGAAAAGGTAGATAAATTGACAGCAGAATTGAAGGATGACGGTTCTTACCGTCTGGGATAATGAGAAACTTGTGGGACTTACAAGGGTATAGGACGATACGGCGATGCAATCCAGATTTGTAACTATTGAAATTACATCAATTTTCTGATATGCTTATCGCCAGAGAGAGGTGTTGACAATGCAGATTTCCAGTAGATTTACAATGGCAATTCATATGTTTGCCTGTATAGATACATTTTCAGACCAGAAGATGACAAGCGATTTTATGGCAGCAAGTATCGGAACCAATCCTGTAATTGTGAGGAAGATATTACAACAGTTAAAGGCAGCAGGACTGATAGAAGTCGCAAGAGGACCGGGCGGTGTGAAAATCACCAGACCATTGGAACAGATTACATTTCTTGATGTGTATAAAGCAGTAGAATGTGCGCCGGATGAAGAGTTGTTTCACTTTCATGAGAGTCCCAGCCAGAAATGTCCAGTAGGAAAGAATATTCATCATGTTCTTGATGAAAGACTGCTGGAGGTGCAGAGGGCAATGGAGAAAAAACTTTCAGAGATGACGCTCGCCGATGTGAAAAAAGATATTGCGGTATATATAGAAAAAGAGTAGCAGACAAGGCTTCGGATTTGATATTCCGAAGTCTTTTTTATTTAAAAAATTGATGTAACTATTGACATTACATCTAACATGTGTTATTTTACAACTACAAGATGTAACAGTAATAGTTACAACAAGATGATTATAACAAATCTAAGGAGGAATTTTAAAATGCAGAAAGTAGTAGAATTTTTACAGAAAAACCCGGTTCAGTATTTAGCAACAGTCGGAAGAGACGGAAAGGCAAAATGCCGTCCATTTATGTTCTGTTTCGAGCAGGACGGAAAAATTTGGTTCTGTACCAACAACACAAAGGATGTTTACAAGGATATGTTAGCGAATCCTGAGATAGAAGTTTCCGTATCTTCTCCTGAATACGCATGGCTTCGTCTCTATGGCAAAGCAGTATTTGAGAACAATATGAGTGTAAAGGAAGGCTGCATGAATAATCCTATCGTTAAGGGACAGTACCAGACAGCGGATAATCCTATTTTTGAGGTGTTTTATCTTGAAAATCCACATGGGGTTATTGCTGATTTTTCAGTAAATCCACCTTATGAATTCTAATTACAGACAATCTAAGATAAAACAAATCCCGCAGGAAATCTCACTCTGCGGGTTGTTTTGAATTCGGGCATACCTCATAAAATGTTTTATAATTATTATACAGATAATGAAAGGAAGAACTTTGAAATGACAAAAATGGATTATCTTAAACTTCTGGTAGATGAAATTCATTCTACTACAGTTGCAACAATAGGCACGGACGGTCATCCTCAGACAAGAATCATTGATATGATGTATTACGACAAAGAGGGTGTGTATTTTCTTACTGCAAAGGGGAAAGCATTTTATGACCAGTTAATGGAACAGCAGTATGTGGCAATCTCAGCAACAAAAGATAAAATAGCGGTCTCTCTTCGTGGAAAAATAAAGAATATCGGAAAAAAGAATCTTGATATCATGTTTGAGAAAAATCCGTATATGAAAGAAATTTATCCGGGGGATACGAGGGACGCAATAGAAGTGTTCTGTTTGTATGAAGCACAGGGAGAATATTTTGACATAAGTAATCCGTCAAATATTGTGAGGGATACCATAATAATCGGGGAAGCGAAAGCAGTCCGGACGGGATACCACGTTGGAAAAGACTGCATTGGATGTAAGTTATGTTATTCGGTGTGTCCGCAAAAGTGTATTGATATATCGTCTGTTCCTGTTGCAATCAATCAGAATCATTGCCTACATTGCGGAAGATGTACAGAAATCTGCCCGAAACAGTGTATTAAAAAAATGGCATGAACGGTCAGTGGATTGATGAAGCAAGGGGTAAAGCTTCTGGTGATTGATACGCAATGCTCACAAATTCATTATTCGGATGAAATTTACAGAAGCAAATAGAATTATTTATTTTACCAAGGAATTCTACCTATAATGCTATTTTGGACTCAGGAAGGTAGAAAATTACTAGAGCAACATGAAGAGTTCTCTACCCACAACGGCATATTCGGCTTAAAGAGGTAGAAAATTTCAGGAAGCTTATGTAGACTTTTCTACCTATAATGTGATATTTGGCTTAGGTAGGTAGAAAATTACAAGATGGCACATGATATTTTTCTGCCCATAATACCATTTTTGATTAGAAAGGGTAGAAATGTATGAGAATCTCATGAGAAATTTTCTACCCATATCATCATTTTTGACTTAGCAGGTAGAAATTTCCAATAGTTTCATGAAAATCTCTACCAGTAACGCTATCGCCATATAATAAAAAAGAAGCAAGGTTATCCATGTGAGCGAGCTCCCATATCTGACCCTACTTCTTTCTTATTTCATGGCTTGTAACTTAACCAAAGTATCTCTTATAAAGTCCTTCAAAGGCTTTGCCGTGGCGGGCTTCGTCTCTTGCCATTTCATGGACTGTGTCATGGATTGCGTCAAGGTTGAGTGCCTTTGCTCTTTTAGCAAGGTCAGTCTTTCCTGCTGTTGCACCATTTTCAGCCTCAATTCTCATTTCGAGATTTTTCTTTGTTGAATCTGTAATAACTTCACCGAGTAATTCAGCAAATTTTGCTGCGTGTTCAGCTTCTTCGTAAGCAGCTTTTTCCCAGTAAAGACCGATTTCAGGATAACCCTCTCTGTGTGCTACCCTTGCCATTGCAAGGTACATACCAACTTCAGAACATTCTCCGTTGAAATTAGCTCTTAAATCTTTGATGATATCTTCAGGAGCACCCTGTGCAACACCTACAACATGTTCTGATGCCCAGCTTAAATCACCTTCCTGCTTTACGAATTTCTCAGCAGGTGCCTTACATACAGGGCACTGTTCAGGTGCTTCATCTCCTTCGTAAACATATCCGCATACACTACATACATATTTTGCCATAACTTAAATCTCCTTTATTTAAATATTTTTTATTTCAATAATAGTAATCATTACTGAAATTATAATAACATAAAATAATAAAATGTCAACACTTTGTAGAAAAAATTTTTCGATTATTTTTTGAAGAATTTTTTTCTGAGGACATACAAGATGGGCATAAACCATTAAAAAGAACGGCATGGCCATCTATTTTACCACCAAAGCATGAAGAAACAAGTGCCTCAAGTCCATCATCCGCCGGAGTATCAATGTCGAGAACGCATCTGCATTTGTTGCAGACAAAATGATAATGCGGAGCCGGATTGCCGTCAAAGTGGTCGTAGCCATCATAGGTAGAGAAACGCTGTGCCTGTCCTAACTCAACCAGAAGATTAAGATTTCTATAAACTGTACCAAGACTTATGTTCGGAAATGTCTTTCTTACATTTTCATATATAAAATCAGCTGTGGGATGGTCCTTTCTTGTCATGAGAAAATCATAAACAGCCTCACGCTGCCTGCTTTTTTTCAAACTTTTTATCTGCATGTAATACCTCACTTTGATAATAGTAATTATTATTATTTTACATATTATTGATTTATATGTCAATAAAGTTTATAATTGTTCCAATGTTATTTATAAGAGGGCTGATTATGGACCAGAATTTAAAAAACGATATTGAAGAATGTCTGGTATGCGCAGATGAGATAGAAGCATACGGAATAATTAAAGATAGAATGACTACCACTTTCAGGGAAAATGTCAGATATGAAATGCTTAAGCTTCTTGCTTATATCGGCTATGGTAACGGATTTTTTTCCGGGCAGGAGATTAATTTTATTAAAGAAGCAACAGGGTTTAATGTAACGGAAGGTATGCTACGTTCCATCGTTGCAAGTGAACATCTTCAGGAGTCGTCATATAAGGACAACCCACCATTTGCGATGAAGTATTTTATATTGTCGGATGCAGGCGGTAAGGCAAAAGATAATAAAAGAAGAACACCTAAGTATATTAATGTTATGAGAAATCTGGGACAGGAACTTATTGCAAGGGACGGCACAACAGGCGACGCACTCATAGACAGACTTACAGGTTATATAGGCATGCTTGAAAAAAATGCAAAAGAATACGGACTCGTAAATGTTAAAGGTACGGTTAAAGAAACAAACACTGAGAAAAAGACGGTCGAAGAGGCGTTAGAGGAGCTTAATTCCCTTACAGGACTTGATGATGTAAAAAGAGATGTCAATACCCTTGTTAATCTGATGAAAGTCCAGAAAATAAGGGAAGAACGCGGGATGAAAGTACCCACCGTTTCAAAACATCTTGTTTTTTCGGGCAATCCGGGAACAGGTAAGACAACGGTAGCAAGACTTTTAGCAGGAATATATAATTCCCTCGGTGTTTTAAGCAAAGGGCACCTTGTGGAAGTGGACAGGTCGGGACTTGTAAGCGGTTATATCGGACAGACAGCTGCCAAAGTAATGGAAGTAGTGGATACCGCACTTGGCGGCGTG
>ULKX01023205.1_pt1 | contig 20865 bp, 40 predicted proteins | sample 1951271 | NCBI WGS metagenome assembly ULKX01 (sample SAMEA4835512, study PRJEB28245) | human gut metagenome | biome: gut microbiome; material: fecal sample | place: Denmark | collected 2008 | reverse complement strand
TTACGACGGTCATTTGGTGAACATTGTCCTCTGTTGTAAACAATAACCGTAACATGTCCTTATGCGTTTTGTGCCACAAGTTCTTCGCGCCACGTATTGTTGTCGGTCATTACCACTACGTTCAAGTCTTCCTTTGCATCCAGACCAAGGTCAGCCAGCGTAAACGCCATAGGTTTACCGGACATAACTTTTGTAGAGATGGTTTTGCGGTCTCCTCTCACTACCCCGAATCTTTCTGCGCTCTCATTCAGATTCACGCTATTAGGGAAATAAATGTCGACATCCTTCTTTGCCGGAACACTTGTCTTGATTGTAATAACGCATGCATCGTTTTCGTTCCATTCTGCCGTTACCGCAACAATTTCATTCAATCCCTGGGGGTCGATAATCAATTCCAAACCCTTTTCTTCCGCAAATGCTACAAGTTCCTCATGCATCACGGCTTCGCCTACATTCCATTTGAAACCAAGCTTCAAAAGCTCGGCACCGCCTTCCGGGTCTGTCACGTTTCCTTTAGGGGTAATTCCGCGCGGTGATTCAGTGATGAATACTTTCTTCTGGTCGCAACTACCATCAGTTACCAATGTCACATCAATATTCTTGTCTTCGTCCAAAAATCTATACAGTCTCATAATCTTTTCTATTTTTAATTGTTAATTACTTACATTCAAATACAATTTCCTGTTCCACGGAACCGTCAGCATCCAGTACGTAAACCTAGTAAATGCCTTGCAATCCCTGTGCAACCTGTGCCCCGGTATCACCGTCCTGTATTTGATAAAAAGCTGCTTTTTTTTCATAATCTCTAAAATTTAAACTTTAAATCGTTATACCATACGAAATTATCATGCCAAATATTGTCTGTAGAGAAAATGAGCTGTCCCATTCTCCAAAATCCGTCTTTCATCCATTTGCCGAAGTTGTCCCAAACTCCTTTGGTAAGTACCCATACTGCCGGAATACTGAACTTCCCTCCAGAAATCCAATAATTGCGCATGTTCCATCTGTCGTGCTCCAGCACCCATACCTTCTTCACCTTTGGCGGCATTGTCTGTGAAGTACCGCCCGAATCTCCTCCAAGGTATGTGCCCGGGTTTTCCTCTGTTCCAACCCTTGAATAGGTTCCGGGCAAATAATTTCCTTGCGCCATAGTCATTCTCCTTTCATTTCCTTTATCGTCTCCGGTTTCTTATCCCCGAACTCGTCGAAATCAGACAGATATTTTCTAATTCTCTGAGGTACCAAAGTAGGGCTTACCTTTGCCGCGTTCTCCACAATTGAAATTGATTCACGTATTATAAGCGCATTACACACCACAGCACGGAACCATGCGTATATCTCCACATTGCCGCCTTCCACAGTAAAGTTCCCCATCACATGCGAAACAATCAGAATAGCGGAATAAATAAAAAGCTTCGTAATAATCATTGAAAAGCCCTTGCTTGAAAAGTCCTTGTTCTTGATATGATATACCCAGCTTACAAGTGTATCTATCACTATAAGAATCATTAGGTATTTCAAGAACTCCCAGTCCCGAAACACATATTTCTCAATGAAGGATGACGTGTTGGAAAAAGAGATAGGTATGCTCAGCAACACGGGAAAATATAAACTCATTACGTATTCCCTTATTTTATGTAGTTTTCCCATAATCATATGCGACGGAATTTTAGGAAATTGTATATGCAATATGTACAAGTTTACTCGGTGATGCTTCCGGGTATTTCTTTTTCAGATATTCGTAATGTTCTCTGATAACCCTTTCTGCCTCTTTAGGGTTGTGCCCAGATTTTGTGGCTGCGGCCACAAGTTTTTCTACTGTAGAAAAATCGCCTTTCTTTTCCTTCGTCTTTTCCTCCTTCGCGGTCTCCTTTGTCTTGATTCCCTGGCGACGTACCCAGCCGTTCGCGGTCTTCACGTATTCTTTCCCTCCCCAGCTTTTGACGGTTCCGATAGGTTCGCCCTTCCGTGCCTTCTCTATATCATCAGATACGCACATTCCGGCTATGCCCTTGAAAATGTTCAGAGGTGTTTCTTTGTATCGAAGCATGTCCCGGTTTTCGGACATTGATTTAAAAATACCTTCCTTTCCCGGTATCACTTCCACCTGTGAAGGTCTTATGAACATAGGTTCTTCCTCGTAGAGGTCATTCAGCACCTTAACTGTTTCGAGTGATTTCCAGTCTGCGGCTGCACATGCTTTCTCGAACTCGTCCATTTCGTTGTTTTCCGATTTGTTCAAAACATCAGTGGCAAAAGCCGCTACCTGCTTTGCGGTGAATGCTTCGTAGTCGTTGTCAATGAGAAATTGTTCAAATTGTGCACGTCCGAACACTTTCTCTTCTTTTCTATTATTATCCATGAATAATGCCTTTTTAAGTTATAACGAAATTGCAATTACAACGGTAAAAATAGGCATTATCAGTCAAATAACCAAGCTTTTAACTTGAATATTTATCCAATACCGGGTATTTGTACTTCGCGCGGATAGGGTTTGTCTTTATATACTTCCGTCTTCTGTTTTCTACCCGTTTCCTGGTCCTTTCGGCTTTCGCCAAAGCCTTTTCTATCTGTTCGCGTCGCTTCTCGTCACGCGCTATGCGTTCCCGTATCATCTGTTCTGCGTACAGTTCTACGTCCTCGGTCTCATAGTCATTGTATATGTATTCACTTACCGTTTCCATACTCTATATGCTTCAAATTCATTAGGGTTGTAATTTTCGTATTCGGGTGCCTCGTGACAGCGATATTTCGCCACCAAATCAATTCTGCTGTTTTCTTCAACCTCCCTTTGTATTTCAGACTTATAAAAACGTTCCTTTTCTTCTTCTATTTCCTTTTCCTTCTCGAAATTGTCCTCCCAGTATTCCAAGTTCTTTTTTAGGGTGTAATAAAAACTCAACCTCTTTTTGCACGGCAATTCCTTTTCTCCACACGTTACAGTAGCACTTCTTTTTGCTATTCTATTGAACTCCTTGTCTTCCCACAAATAACCCTTTTCTTTTCTGAACCAAACTCTTTTGAGATAATAAACAGAATCCTTTACCCTTGAAACACCTTCCTTAATCTTCTCGAATCTTCTTGCAAACATATTCTTCCATTCTTCCCTGTCCGGCAATGCTATTGTATAGTTATTCAAATTAGGGTTGTATCTCATTGATTTAGTCGCCTTTTCCGGCTTCATGTATACTCTTTCTCCAAAAATCTCTTTCAATGCCTTTATAAACTTTCTCACTGTGTCTACACTGCATTTCATACGGCTTGCAATACGTTTAGGGCTTTCATAGAACGATACTTCGCAATTGTTCCATTTTATTGCCTCTAATGCGTGCTTATGCGCCATCTTTACAGCCTTTTCATAAACCTTGTCATAATCCGATTCCTTCCAGTCCTCGTTATTGTACAGCCATTCAACTATCTTTAAAATCTCGTCTTTCTTTGATTCCTCGTCATTCCATACGTCCAAATTATACTCTGCAATCTCTTTACAATACTTGTAATATCTTATCTTCTTTGAAATGTAATTCAATATCCTTGTAAAAATAGGAGACCATTTTACCCCTTTCTCCTTAATCACATAACGCAAATAATCCGGTAAATACATCTCTTCCGTTACATCCTTGAAATCCTTGTTTATGATTGTACATACATCCTTTTCGGGAAATTTAATATAGTCATTCAATCTTAAAAACTTGATATAATCCTTCGCTTTTCTGTAGGAAATACCTACTTCTTCCGCAATCTTCAATGACAGTTCTTGTGTAGTAAAACTTCTTTTCCAAAACGTCTTATACTGATACTTCTTCTGGTTTCTCTTGCAATACTTGTTGTTTATCAATCTAATAGCGCACAATACGCAGCAATACTCGTAATCCTGGATAGTCTGTATACTCTTAAAATCCTTAATAGGAAACTTAATCTTTTCTGGAATGTCCTGGCGTGATGCCGATTTTTCTGTATCTTTTTTCATAACTCTCACTTACCACTTCTTTTTTGTTTTACGTCTTGCTAAAGGACGCTCACTTCTTCAACTTCTTTTTCACTAAAACAAAAACAAAGAAAAAGGGGAAATTTTGATAAGAAGCTTAATTTAGTGAGAACTAAAAACGAAACCCCTTTTTCTTTTGCGGCTCCCAAATCTTCATCAGACCTTAACCGCCATGTTTTAGCACTGCAAACATAGGGATTATTTTTCAATCCACAAAATTTTTTCGAGAAAATTTTTGCCGGGCGCGCCTTTTTCCCAAAATCCCTTCTTGTTTTCGTCTTCTTTCTTTCGCTTCGTCTCCCCTTTCTTTTTTACTTCCGTTAACACTTTCCATATCTCACTTTATCCCCCTTCCCCATTTTTCACTCTTTCCCCTTCCTCCCCCAAACCCCCTATTGCTATATTGCAGTTCTTCCTCCTATTAATATACCCGTAAGGGTAAAAAAAGAAAGGGAACTACGTACCCCTTTAGGGGTTAGATAATACCCTTATGGTAAAATGTCAAAGTGTTGATTTCCAGATAGTTATAAATAGTAATAAATATTGACAGAAATTTCCTCGAAAAAGCCTACCTTTACACATGTTTAATCTTAAAAATTGTAAAATCATGAAGGTAATTTATGAATCGAAAATTGCGAAAATTATCATCCCGAATTTTTCCGCAATCCTAATTTTTTGCTGGCTGTTATGCAAGAAAATGAAAGAGTATTATGACGAAGAATTCCTAAAACATGAAGAAACGCATTCCTATCAATGGAAATCATTAATGATACCGGGCACCGTGCTTTTTAGCGGTCTTGCAGGCGTTTTCTCGTGCCCCTGGCTACTTCTCCTTATCCCGTTGACGTTCTATCTGTATTACGCCCTGGAATGGCTTGTACGTGTAATAGGAGCCTTAATCAAGTATCACCCTGGTTTCAGTGGCGGTATAAAGAAATGGATTAAGAGAATCCAGGCTATAAACCATGATTGTTACCACGCAATCGTGTTTGAACAAGAAGCCAATGCAGTAGAAAAAGGACTGGTAGATTATGGTTTTTTGTCATTCTTCAAGTATTATTAACTCGGTTGTCAAGATTTAGAAAAAGAAAAGGGACGTTTCACAACGTCCCAGTCTGTCGGGTTTCGCTAAACCCAGGTTCTCATATTACAAAACAAAATTGAATAATTATACAAATTGAATGTATATTTATGCAATAACTTTCTTTATGGAAATCGCGTTCTGCTTGATATTCCCGATTTTCCGAATAACCTCATTTGTGGAAATATCCCTATAGGAGAGAAGAATTTCCGAAAGTTCGGCAATCTTATCCACAATCGTATTCATTTCCTGCAATCGTTGCCAGCTTATGGAGACAGAAAAATGATTTTTAATAAACTCGTCACGGGCTGTTCTTGCTTCTTCCATGGTCCGGAAATAACCGATATTGTACTTCTTCTTTTCAACTTCTATTATAACCCGGTACGGCTTGTTCTTCGACCGTTTGTCATAATAGTAGATATATCGGTCACTTCTCGGCTTCATCGTCTTCTTCCTCTTTCTTTTCGAGAACCGGAATAGGTCCCAGGCAGTGAACAAAGATGGCTGTGATAAACGGAGAAATGATAAGCGCTAAAAGCATCCACACTCCGAAACTTCTATTCATCCTTTCTGCTGTAGAACCTACCTCGGCACTCAGCATAAGATGAACGATAAAAATAATGATAGTTAAAAATACGATACTTGCATTCATAATTTAATCCTCCCTTTATTTAAGTTCATTAATGATTTTCATTGCTTGTTCTCTTAGAACCTCGTTGTCCTTTTCTTCTCCCATCTCCTTACTGATTAGGGATAACGTGCCGTCCAGGTTCTTTCTGTATACGGCAATCATACTCATGCTTTCACCCTTTGCCGGGTCATATACGACCCGGAAATTCCTTTTGCTTATTGTTCTCATGTTCTTGTAAAATTTTTGTTTGACTTCATTTTAATAGATTATTCAATTCTTGATTCCGTTAAATACGGAATTGTATTTTGTTTCGATAAATGCCGTATGTCCTTCATATTTACCGTTTATCTTCATTTCCAGATAGCAATACTGCAACCCATCATATCCAGTGAATTCCTTATATTCCAGTTCATAAGGTTTTAAACCTTCCTTGATTCTTTTGGACTGGTTCTTATCTAACCATTTCCTTGAATTCATAGCGTTATTCCATCCTGCTAATTCCTTCTCGTATTCCCATTGTGTTTCATTTGAAAAATAGATGGTTTTATTTAGCAATTTCTTTACGCAAGTAAGACCTACGACATATTCCTTGTTATCCATTTCTCCTTTGATTATTGCAAAATTGAATATCGTGCGTCCGCAATCCGAACAACTGTAGGCTATTCCGTTTTCAACTCCTTGCATACACATGCTGATAAGCTTGTATTCTTGTTTTGGTAAATTTCCTTTTTTCATGACTTTGTTTCTTTAATTTGTTTGACCTAATTAACCGCCTCCCTTAAGAAGACATTGCAAATATAAAACCTTATTTAGACATAAGCAAGTGCTTATGTCGTTTTAACATAAGATTAACATATAATCCCAAAGAAAACACCCGGAAACATTCTTTCACGAAGAGCGTAACCGGGTGTCAGTCAAACAAATATTTAAATTAGAGAAAGAAGGTTCTAAACGATTTCCGGCTGAAAGTATGTCGGGTAATCCCAATCCTTGATAAGCTCCTTAAGCTCCTTCCAGGGAATGAAAATGGTGTGCGACGAAAGAGCCGCTTTTTTGTCATAAGTCCAGTAGATGGAAGAAAAAACCGGGTTCTTGGACTTTACAATACTTTCGGTAGTCCGTCCTCCCATGTCTTCGATAATTTTGCTATATCCGAAATAGCTGATGTTGCGACCCAGTACAAGACAAAGGATATCACCGGATTTGCACTTTAGGGCGCGTGCTACAGACGTTCTGTCCTCGACGCTTATACTGTCATTGTCACGAAGTAAAACAAGCTTGTTAGAATAACAAAGCCAATCTATGTACATGCTTCCCCCGTCGTATGTAAATTCGTTTTTCTTTGCCATTATATCAAATCTTTATAATCGTCTTCCATCCTTTTTATCTCGTTCGTCAATTCCTGGCTTAAATGGAATAGGAACTGTTTCTGGTTGTCTTCCATTTCGTCCTCGTTACAGCTCATCTTCCGGGAAAGCTGGTCCAGATACCGGATAAACCGCTTTCTCTGGATAAGGTCTATATAGGAGACCACATAAAGAAGAGCGTCCATTCTTTTCTGAATTCCCGTAACCGTCCCTATGCACCACAAAAGAAGGGTGATAAGGACTACTGTAAGAAGAACGAGACATATAAATATCGCTGTTATCATGTTTGCAAATATATGAAAATAAAACAAATAATTAATACTAAAGAACGTTCAAATTTTCGCCCTTGTCAATATATACGGGTCTCGAAACCAGGGAACACGGGGAAATGACAACATATTTCCCCGGACGGACCTTTCGCAATGTCATTCCCCGGTATTCGGCAATCTGTCCGACCCAGATGTAACATTCTTTCTTAATCATTGAGAATGTTTTTAATTGAAGCCAGTTTATTTTCAGCCTCTTCCTTCGTTTGAAAATAGTTAAGGTTTTTGTATCGGATATTGTCCGATTCGCTGTCTGCTTCCACAGTCTTGCATATTGTAAAGCGGTTCCAATCGATATAGTAATAGGAAACACCCATTTTGGCACGCCAATGAAGATTTTTAATACATTTTTCTTTTTCGTCATAGTATAGGTTATTTTCGGAAAGAACTTCGTTCATACGCTTCTTTTCTTCTTTTGTAGAGAATTTGTATCCACAACTGACATAATCATGAAAAGAAGAAGTCTTTTTCGGAAGATGAAAGCTGCCATTTTTATAATAAGCATGAAAGTACATATTTTCAAGCAACGGTTCCGAATCACCCTCTTTGTATATCACTATCGTACCGTCTTCATGTGTCAGACAGTCACCGTCATTGAGTTCTGTAAGAGTACAATCCCCATCATGGATAGACAAAAATTTGCCGTCCTTGTTACATAAAACCTTTTTCATAATTGTAAAATATTTTTATTAGAAAACATAATTAATCAAATCAGAAAGCCAGGACAAGAACTGTATCATTCCGAAGAAAAGAAGGGTACAAGTGAGTGCACCTACTCCGTACCAGAAACGCACCCACCATTCACGATATTTGGCTTTCAATATTTTATTACCGAAACGACCGTGAAAGAAATTTATAAGCTGCTTTTTCATAATGTAAAATTTTTAGAATTCAACAAGAATAAGACGTTTACCGCTTTCTTTTTCACTGACCCACATATGGTTGGAACCGAAGCCGTAATCAAAAATAGAATTGAATGTAACCGGGTATTCGATTGAAGAGAACTTCATAGTATCTCTAAGTTCATTTTCGTTTTTACACCAGGTTATTCTGTTAAGCATATTGACGTAAAGAGAAATTGCTATTGGCGAACAATTAACATTCAACGGGTTTTCTACGATTGCTTTCATAACTTAATCCTCCTTATTCTTGTTTACAGATTTATCTATACTTTCTTTTAGGGCTTCAATCCATTTAAGGTTGAATTCCTTTTCTTCCGGGGAATTGGTTTCATTCTCCTTCTTTAGCTGTGGCTATCAGCAAGCATATTTCTTTTATATCCATATTATTTGTTCTATTGGTAGCCCGAAGGCTACCGGGTTAATTGATTTCGTAATGAGGCTGCTCGCCTCTGACAACTCTCTTTGCATCCGCAATGCTATCATACAGCTTTGATTCATCACCATCTATGATGGCAAATTCTTGGTGAAAGCCATCTTCAAACATTGTTATTGTGTGACCTTTGTAACTTACTTCCTTGATAACGTTCATTATCTTCATAACTCTTATCTTTTTATTTGTTCAACATTTCGAGTTGTCTTTGAAGGAGGTTAGCGCGGTTCTGTTCATTGGCTGCAAACTCCATATTCCCGATAGACTTATAGAACTCCACATTTTCAAGTGCCTCGGCAAGTGCTTGTTGTTTCTTGGAAATCATAGAGGAGATTTCGTTGTTATTACCTCTCTTCATCATCTCTTCCATTTCCGTACCTCTCACCTTGTAAAATTCTGCTTTCATAATCTTATTTCTTTTAATTTGTTTGACCTTGTTTCCTTATCACATTGCAAATATATGAAGTATATCAGACATAAGCAAGTGCTTATGTCATTTTAACATAAGATTAACATAACCTTTCTTTCAGTGACATTATATTTTTCAGAAATAGAAGAAAATGGTATGTGATTATCAGACAGTTAACCCTAACTCTGAAAATTGAATTGTTTTTCAGTGTACAATAAAATAGAGAAAATGAAAAACCGGGAACTGGATAAAACACCCGAATTCCCGGCACCCCGAAAACAATCAAATCACCTCATCACTGGTCCAATCATCAGAACTGTTAATTTCGTTTTCATCCACCAAAGGATAAGGATAAACGACTTCTTCCACAACTTCTTCACCTTCCGAAAGCATCATGATAGGAGGTACAAGCATGTTGTACGTCTCTTCATGTAGCAACGCCTTCATGCCGTCGTTACTCATTCGTCTTGTCTCCCAGTCCTTGTCGAATTGTTTCAAGTCTTCTACGGGTATTTCAAGCCAATTCATTTTTACCTCCTTCCCAATAATTTTCAAGCTTTACTTTCTCCTCTTCAACCTCTTCAATGGTCAGAGACTTGTTATAGAGGGCAAAATAGTAGATAGCTCCTTTCAAAATTCTACTGTCTCTCTCTCTTATAATACCTAAAGTCAATGTATCAGTATCGTCTGCATTGCCTACCGTAATCGTACTCCCATTATAGGAATTTTTAGTTTGATACGAAACGGAATCTTTTAAATTTACAGCCAGACCAGACGTATATTCACTGAAAGAATATGTGGCATTATTTCCATATTCAAAAATGAAAGCTCCATTACCAGCAACAACTGATTTTGAAGCAACAATATTTTTAGTATTGTTTTCAAGTACCCTCCTGCATATCAACGTATAATCATCCAAAATAGGAAGTCCGGTACATATACCGTAATCATCTACTCCATCAAATACCAGTGCGCCTTCATAAGACCCTTCTCCAAATCCACTTTCTGATGTAAAGACAAAGTTCTTTAGCTGCATCTCATTACCCATCACACCAGTAATACTACCAGGCTTGTCTGCATTGGACAACCCGGACATAAACCATGCGTCCACCATAGCCTCATTGAAGGGTGGAATAGGAGGACCAGCCTTGCCAGCCTTCCTACCAAACAAAAGACTTGTACCGACCCCAATCATAACCCTATATTGAATTGTGCAGTAGTACCGTCAACAAACACCTTATCAATAAGATAAGGCATAGGAGAACCCATATAAGCGGAAACCTCAGTCTCGGAAATGGTGTATGTATCTGGACCAGTCTCACCGATAAGGTGTACTTTGACAGTACCAGCAGCCAACGGAATAATAAGAAACGCCCTTTTGTCATCGGGAATCAAGGTGTACTTTGACAGTACCACATCTTCGGCTGGTGTGCCGACCTCGAAAGCACGTGAAATCGCTGTTATGCTCTCAAAACCCTTGTTATTTGCTATACTTACTTTAGTAGGATACATAATTATTTCAATTTAAATTTACAAATGATAAAAATACGAAATTTGCAAAATCGCGGCTACAGTATACTGTAGTATCGATTGCCCTATAAGGGAGAATACTTTCTGAATATAGTAAAATATATTTACGCATTAAATAGCGTCACCTTCCGACCGTTGCATAGGTCCATAGTGTCTACATGCAGCCAGTTAACACCGTCTTCCAGTCTGATAGGATAAGGAAGCTTGTCGGAATCGTCCACAATGATTTTCCGTGCCGCTTCCGCTTCCATACCGGACACAGTAATATCGAATGCGCGACCTAATGCGTGCGCGCTCATATACGGCTTTTCAAGCATCGTTTTTTCCTTGCATATAACGCATACATTACACCGCAAACCGCGCTGGGAATAGCTGCCTCCGTTCTTCCAGTTGTTGATAATGAAGGGCTTGCATAGGATTTCCTCCCTCAATACAAGGAGCGTTTCCAGTGCTTCGGTCGTGAAAAAGCTCCATATCTGCGATTCTGAATACTTGCCGTATACGTGGGGGCATACAAGTTCGGGAAGCGTGAAATACCTTCCCAGTCTTCCAATAATCTCTTTTCTTTCCATAATGATACAAAATTTGAATAAAAATAGGGGTTGCAGCCATTTAAACCGGGCTTTCACCCCCAGCCATAACAGACTTGCAACCCCTACCGCTTTGTTAACCTTTAAATACAACTGCGATACAACCTTACCAGTTATCTATCACGTCAACAAAGATAGTGTTTTTATCTCAAAATAAGCTAAAGTTCAGAAAATAATCGCTCGCACTCTTCCAATTCCTTTTCCATTCTTTCTTTTATAAGCGGAAAATAGGTTTTCGCTATATCCTCATTAATACGGAAATAGGAATCGTAATGGTTTGTTACCAGCATCGACCCTTCTATTTCAAAATTGGAAATATGGGTTATTTCGATTTTCAGATTTTCGATTTTATTTTGAAGCCTGTTTGCTTTTTCTAATTTCGACTTGTCCATAACTCATTGATAATAAAGACCCATTTCGGGGCTTTTGTGAAAATAATAAGTATACCGAAAGATTTATTCTATAATTTCCGCATCACTTTCCGCCTCGTATTCCTTCTTCTCTTCTTTCTGGATAGGTGCGGCCTTCCACTGGTCTATGAAGTGCTCTATTACACGACGTCCGTCAGTCACAACCTTTTCCAGTTTCTCGTCCGGTTCCAGTAGTTCATCTGCCATTGCTGCGGCTATGTGCTTTGCCTTCATTACCTCTTCCACAAGGTTGCTTTCTATCAGTTCACCCAGGCTTTTCTTTGTAAGCAGGTTGAATGTCAGTCCTTCAATGATTTGTTTTCTCTTTGACATAGCCTGCAACATTGCATTCATACGGGGCGCGAATTGTTCGGCTTTCATATTCTCGAAGCTTTTGTCGTCAAATCCCTCGAACTTTTCTGCCGCCATGAATGCCACTTCATATTCTTTGGGTGTCATTACCACGCCTGCCTGCAAACACTCTGTACAGAATAGGATAAACTTCACGTTGTTTCTCAAATCTTTTTCCATAATCTTTTATCTTTTAATATGTTGTTTTTATAATTGTTCCACGTTGTACAATGATACAATAACCGTTCCGGGATGTTCCCCGTGCCATATTGTCTGTCGCATGCCCTTTCCCTTCTTTGCAAATTAACAATTATAGGTTGACGGTTTATACTATTGTTATCGGGGTCCGGCATACTTCCTTTCTTTATGCCATAGGGTCTTTCCCTTCCCGGTTATTCATATCACTGCTTTTCCTCTTTGATATCCCTATTACCATTGTAACAAATGTATAACGGGTTAATAATAAAAATATGGTCTGTAGGGTATCGTGGAGGGTATTTCTCTTTTTTATTTCTCCTTGTATATCCCGGTCACTACCCCTTCTTCATCCGTTATGGATAGGGTCTTTTGTTCCTTTGATTCGTACACCCTTTCTGACAATCTGGTTACCGGGTATGTGTTGCCGTTGCTGTCCTTGATGGTGTACATTATTTTGTTTCCTTTCTTGAAATCCGGTTCCTTGGATTGCTTCTCGTTGTCCTTCGTTACCCACTTGTTGCATATATATAGGAGGCGCACCGCTTTCCGGAACACATAGAAATCGTCCTTGTCTATCATTACCCTTTCCTTGTTTCCGAATCCAATTGAATAGACCATTCTTTCCATGTCGTATACCTTATGCAGGAGCTTTGTTAGGGTATGGGTGAGATGGAAGATTGTTTCACTAATCATGTTTTCCGTGTCTTCTTCTTCCTTTATTTCAATCGTTGTCTCCTTGTTTATGAATGGGTCCAGTACGTCAATCATGCCGGATATCACGTCAGTAATAAACTGTCTTGCAGAATGTCTTACACATGGTATGCTGCCCTTTTCTTCTATGAGTATCACATCTTCCCCCTCTTTATAGACTGCATTCATGCCGAGTTCCGTTATGCACATCAATGTGGCCATATCGGTTCCCTTGATTATATACGTGTCTCCGTACTTATGCTTTAGCTTGTATATAGCATTGTTCATTCTCTGTTCAAACATCTTTGTCTCTTTCCTTTCTCCTTCTTTTATCCCCTTGTAGAAATCACTGAGGAATTGTTCCACGTGGAACAATGGACTTTTTGCTGTTTGTTCTCCTATCAATATAGCAGTAATCTGTTTTGATTTAGAGACTGTTAAGTCCATTAAATCGCAAATATTGAATACTTTCTTGATACTGTTTTCTGTACAGCACACCAGAATACTGTTATCGTACTTTTTCTGGAATTCTTCTCTATCCATAATCTTTTTATTTTTAAGTTTTGTAAAATATTTATATTGGAAATTAAAAAGATAGGGGTTACTTCGATTTTCACCCCTTCTTTCCGTGTACTTAATAATTTGCGACCCTTTGTCTGGTATTGGCGACGAAAGTCTTGTTGTTTCCGGACAGCTTTATGAGTCCAAGATTCTCCCAGTCACCGTTTGCCCATGTTTTCGTTATGATGGAATCTATGTACTTGTCCATATTCTCCTTGATAAGCTTCTTTGCAGGTGCCAGGGAATGGAAGGTGAACATAGGGCTTGTCTCTTCGCAGTCCACATCGTGTTCCCACTTTTTCAATTCCTTGTTGAATCTGTCACCCTTGTACTTTATTGTTACGGGTTCACTGAAATATACTATATAGGTCTTCATTTTGTTCTGATTTTTAGAGGTTATTGATTATCTGTAATATTGTTCCCTTGCTGCCTTCGCTATCGCTTCCCCGTATTCTTCCGGACTTGCCAGGTAAGGTATCTTGAAAAGTTCCGATACGAGTTCGAGCTTTTCTTTGTTTGTCATTCTCTTTGCTATATCCTTTATGAGACTTGGTCCGTTCATGTCTACATATTCCTTGTATGCTTCATGGAGTTCTCCGCGTTCGTCCAAATCGTTTATTATTCTGTATGTAGGAATACATCTCATTATCTCTCTGATATACACGTGGTAGTCTTCACTTTCTTTTATTTCCTTATAGATGGGGTCAAATGAATTCATGTCTATGAAATCCATCACCTTTTCTGCGATTTTCTTTCCTTCCAGTTTTACTTTAGGGCTTGCCATAATCTTTTGTTTTTAATTTGTTTGACATCTTGTTTCTTATCACAACGCAAATATAAGACCTTATTTAGACATAAGCAAGTGCTTATGTGCTTTTAACATATAATTAACATATAAAAGGATATAATAAAAGCCAGCTATTTATCACAAACTGCTGGCTGTCAATTAGATATTAACTACTAATACTCAAAAATGAACATAAAGTTTTTCGTTTGATTTTAAATCTCGTAGTCCACATCCCATGTTATCGAATCCAAAGATATGAATTTATACCCGGTTTCCTCTTCCAGGACTGATTTTATTTTCTCTACTTCCTTGTCTGTAGGAGGAACCTGCATTATTTCCACATCCATAGGCACATGTACCTGTACCGTTGTGTCCTCGTCCATTCTCATTGTTGCGATTGCTACTATCATACTATTTATTATTATAGGGTTAATTAATCATTGTTTTCTTCCGGTATCGGTTCGTTCTGCATCCATTTCACATACAGTTTTTCCATGCACATGTCAATTTCTTTCAATGCCTGTTGTTCGGTCAGACCGTATTCTTTTGTAAGTCTTTCCATTACGCATTTTATTACTTCCTCAACATATATCTTTATCATAACTATTTGATTTTTAATTGTTTATAAATAGGTGCACTATCTGTCGCAGACCATGCACCGTGTGAATTTTGAAAATCATAAATTAACTAAAAGTCAAAACAAAATGTAATTATTTCTTTCCGATTTCAACACCTTTCATCTGTCGTAGGCGGTTAAGAAGCCGTTCTCTTGTCTTTGATTTGGACGGTTCTTCAATTATTTCGGCCTCAACTACTTCGGGTATCATTTCTTCCACGAATTTTTTGTTTTCTTTCTCTATTTCTCCCCAGTCATACGTTTTTATGAGTGCTCCAGGAAGCATCACCTTTTCGGAACCCAATACCGGGTTGCTTGCAAATCCGTTGAAGTCCTTGTAATAGGAGGTGCAAAGCTGGTGCATCAGTATTTCGGGTCTTATTCCCGATTTTGCGGCTACCATACCCACTATTAGACTGTTTACGGGGATGTCGCGCATTACACGGCTTATGTTTTCCTCTCCGTGCAGGGTTGCGTTTATGTCTATTTTCCCGTCAACTGTAAGTTTAATTTCATTACCTTTTACTTCCTTCCGTGCGGCTTCCAACAAAGCGCGTATTTCCTTTAGGATATTGAGTGCACTTCCCACGTTTCCTTTGCTCCAGAACTCTTCATATTTTAGCTGCAAGTCTGTCATACAGTCATTTATGATTTCCAGTCTTCCGGCTTCCGTTGCCACCTTATAGCGGTCAGAACGCATCACGTACTTGCTTTGGCGTGCTTCTATGAGTGACTTGTGATTGTTGAAGAATTTTACCAAATCTTCTTCTCCAAGTGAATACCCCTCTTTTTTACGTATAATCTTGATTATATCCTTAGGGTTGTGCATGGAGCCGAACAAGTCCAAAAGCATAGGGGTGAGCTTTGCAAGCGCCTTTGCTTTGTCATTGTGCAAATCAAAGGCATGGAAATACTCGCTCTTTACCCTGTGGAACTTTGCCAATAGAGGTAGCATCACGGTTGTACGTATTTCTGTAGCGTCGTCTATTGCTTCCCGGGACGCTCCACGTTTCGCCATGATACCTTTTATGTTGACAAGCTTAAGGTCTATGACATAGGTATATCCTTCGTTCCCCTCATACTGCATGAAACGGTCGGGGTGCTCGTCAAGCTCCCTTCTTACCATCTCATAAGCTACATACTTGTCTTGCATGTAGGGTGAAGCGATAAGCACGAAATCGGGTGCATCCTTTAAGATGTCCTCTTTAGTATATTCTATCTTTTTTGCCATATATAGAAGTTTTACCCACAAAGGTAGGTTTTAATAGGAAAATAAACAATAGTTATTTCACTATTTTAATACCATGTACACGAAACTAAAACTTCTTCCTTTTCCTGTTCAACGAATGAAACCTCCGGTTCCACATTTTCACTGATTGTTGATTCAAACCACAGCATTTCTTCCGGTTTCGCTGTCATATCCGGTTCCGCAAATTTTTCTCTGTCCATCGTAATACATTTCTATTTCGTTTTCTGCTAATGTAAGTTCCCACGGCTGTAGCAATAAATCCATTTTCATAACTTTGCATTGAGGCATCCATACCCTGTCATTGTTGTACTTGACATTCTGCACTGCATGCACATCCACTTCCACCAAATAACGGTTTTCCTTTCCGATAACAACGGGTTCAAAATTGACCGCATAGCATGCCATCTTATGCACAAAATCTTTTTTGTCCTTGTATTCCAAGACAAAATTGCATATAAACCCGTCGTTATTGTCGTTATAAGTCTTCGTAACCTTCTTTTGATAGAGGTAAGCGATTATCTTCTGTATCATATATCCCAGTCCTTTAGCGCCATTTCCAGGCATTGGCTTATGCTTAGCTTCGGGTCTTCCTTTAGGTATTCAAGTGCTGTAACAGCTACTTCCGGTTCAAGTCCGTATCTGCTTGCCTTTATCATGCACTCCAACCAATAGGTTCTTTCTTCTGTGTAGGTCATTATTTACCCTCCTTACATTTTTCTACAAGTTCCAAATTTTGAGGTATGAACGCGCGTTGTTCACCGTCTATCTTCAAGTGATAATAGCGGTTACTCTCCGTTCCGCATATACTTGCTACTTCCGTAATCTGTCCTATTAGCATCATGTTAGAGCAATGGAGTATCTTCACCTTGTCGCCTACTCCGAACTTTTTAGTTTTCATAATTCTTGTCAATTTTATAATTAAACGCTTCCAAAAATGCCTCTACTACCATTTTGTTGAGTATGGTTTCTTCCTGGTGCGTATAAATAGGGATAAGATGGTGTTTCCGACACCACATATCCATCATCTTAGATTCTGCAAACTGCCACAGAAGCTTTTCATAGCTTTCTTCCGTATGCACCTGGGTTTCTCCTTTGGGGTTGGTTATTCTTATCATAGTATTGTAATTGTGAAGGGCTTTTAAAAGCCCTTCTTGTTATAAATTCAAACAACAAACAGACATATCGCATTCCTCGTCGTATTCGTAGCCAAAAAGTTTTCCTTTGAAGTAGTTCTGCAATCTTTCAAATGCGCTTTTGTTTTCTTCATCCCAAGCTATCGTTATCATGTTAACACGGGCAAAAGTTATTTCAACACTAACTTTTGCAACCTTTGAAAGAGTGTTTTCTAACATTTGTTTCTTGGCTTTAAATACTGAATTCATAATCTTATCTTTTTGTTGTTTGACTTTTCGTTTATCTCTTAATCTCACATTGCAAAGATAAGATTTGTTTATGACATACGCAAGTGCTTATGTCGTTTTAACATATAATTAACATATCAGTCCTTTTCCACATATTCGATTATAGGGGTTTCCTCTACCTTCATCAGTCTGCATTCGCCTACAAGGTCTTGCATGTATTCCAGCGCTTTAGTAGAGGCTTTTATAAAGTCCTCATGCTGTTGCAATATAACCAGCTTGTATTGTTTCAGCTTTCCGGATATGGTAGCCTCGCTATATACGCCCGTGCACTTGTACCATCGTCCCCCGTGCTTATCGTTGCGCTGCACCGAATCTATAACAACCTCCTTAATAGGAGATATGGCAAAATCCGCATCTATATTAAACATCCCATATCTGGTTGCCATTGTTTCGGCATCCATATAATTTTCTGCCTGTACCGCTATGACATCGACAAACTTCTTATAAGCTCCACTTGTCGAATTCGGGTCGGGTGCCATGTAGGTAAACGTGCACTCGAATATCATTCTTTCGCCTCCTCTTTCTGTTTGGGACAAAGCACACATATAGGCACAGCCGGATATTGGCATACAAGCGGAATACAAGCCGTTTCCGCGTTCTTGTTCTTTCCTCTTATCCTTCTTACCAAATCATCGAATTCTTCCTTCTCCACGAAAAGATATAGAGGATGTACCTTGTAATCCTTGTCCTTCTGTATCATGATTTTTTGCTGTTCCATATGGATGTTAAGCATTTCTTGTGTAGGCAGGTATTCTTCCAGTCCTGTTACCTTGTTGGCGCATATAAGTGATACACTCTTTCCCGGTTCAAGTACGGGGATATACATTTTTTGCTTTTTCATAACTTCAAGTATTTACCTTTGTCAATTCTTTTTACTTCTCCTTTACTCATTTTCTTTAATAGGAAGTGGTCTATTCCACTTCTTACGGAACCGGGGTGGAAATCCTTTATCTTTGAGATAAATTCAATCCGGCAAAATTCCGTGCCCGGTTTCATGCACTTGAATTCACGGTCTATTTCCGTATATACGGTCTTCTTTGGTTCGTCGTTAAACATTGCAATATACAAGCTCCTTTCTTACTCTTGTTATGGCTACAAACAATAAACATTTTTCATTATACAGCGCTTCTTCTGTGTTCGCATACTTGCTGGGAATCAAACTCCTGTTCAGCAAGAAAACACGGTCTGCTTCCAGTCCTTTAGACTTGTGGATAGTGGATAATACGATACCTTCCGTATCGTCCTTATATATCTCCTTTATATTGTCTTCCAACTTCTTCATATCTCCCCAGTTCTTGTAAAGCATTTTCAATATAGTACACTTTTCCAGAAACGCCACATAAGAAGGGTTATTTTTTGCCTGGATATCAGTAAAACCCCGTTCTTTGAGTTCCGAAATTTTCTTCTCGCACATCGTGTCCAAGTCTTCAATATGTTTTATCTTATCCACCAACGCCACAAGTGCATCACCGTAATCCTTACCTTTTATTGTCGCTTTCTTTCCCATTTCTAACAAATAGAGAAAGACAGTTGCCAAAGGTAGGTTGTTCCGGCATAGAATAAAATCCCCGTTTTCCGCTTCGTCAAACTCTCCTTTTCTTACAATACCGTCTATCGCATTAGGTGCAGCAACAATCCCGTTGTTAAAAACTTTTCGAGCTTCTTCGACTATGTTCTTGCCGCATCTGTATGTAATATCCAACGGTAATACTATGGTGTTGGGATAAGATTGCAAGGACTTGAAAACCTCTAAAGAACTCCCCTGGAAACCGTATATACATTGCCTGGAATCACCAACAACTACAAATCGACCGCTTTTCTTTATATAGCGTAAAGCAAGCTCTTTTTGTAAGGTATTCGCATCTTGTTGTTCGTCCAAGGTAACAATATCATATTTAGGGAAATCCTCACTATCAAGTAGTTGGTAAGGGAAATAAAGCATATCAGTAAAATCAATGTTAATTTCTTTTACTGAATTTATCTTCTTCATTTCCTTGTGCCAGGCATTTCTAATTTGTTCCATGTCCCCTACCATACGTTCCTGGAATTCGATATTCTTTTCAATACAGATACCCGGTATTTCCTTCTCGTAATCCGTAATAAGGTTGACCCTTATGTAGTTCCATATTATTTGAATCTCGAATAGGTATCGAATCTGCTGCTTCACGTCCATATCCTTTGTGTCCAGAATTTTCTTCCCGATAACAAAGCATTTATTCTCGTTGATTTTCGGTTTTATACGGAAATTGGAAAGCAGCACGCGCAAACCTTTAGAGTGAAAGGTGTTGACGTCTATATGGGACGGCAAACGTTCCCTCAATTCTTCCGCAATGCTTTTGTTGAATGCCATAAACAGAACCTTTTTATTAGGTGGTGTCCTTCTGCAACACTCCACTATGCAAGTTGTCTTGCTGCTGCCTGCCGTTGCTTCTATGGCAATGTTTTTCCGTGTATTTTCGTATGCGTCGAAAATGGCTAATTGTCTGTCACTCCATTTCATCTTGTAAAATAGGTTAACTGATTGATATAATCTACCAATGATTTATAGTCTTTTTCGCGCTTCATGTCCATTTTCTTTTTAACTACGCTTAGAACATCACCGAATTCTATATTATTGTAGAAAACGGTCCTGTTGTAGTCTATCTTATTCATTACCCATATGTCTACGTCCACATCCTCTATCTTTATACGATATAGAGGACTTGTTTCCGGATATTCGGAAAGGATGTCGCTTTTCATGTCCTTGTTTATCCCTGCCATTGTCTTTAAAACGCGTAATGAATCGTCGCTTATCCCTTCCATCTCTATATCAAGGTCGTGTGGTTCCACATTGAAACCATGTATATACATAGCCATACTTCCACCCACAACCATGCGTTTACACTGCAAATTGTTCTTTAATACGTTCAAAACTTTAAACAATTTGTTAACTTTCTCTTCTTTAGTCCAAACAAAATCTTCATTCATAATTCTATCATTTTATCAAGTTCGTAATTATCAAAATTCTTGTAATCTGCCAGCAAGTCGGCCACATGATTTCCGTATATTATAGGGTTACTCACATCCTTTTCATGCCCTCGGACTTTCATAAACCGTACGACCATCCGTCTACGCTCGCATAGTTCTTGTTTTATTTTTTCTATAATATCCTTGTTTACCGTCGGTCTTAATTCCGGGTCCGTCATACAGCTAACTGCATACTGGCTGTCGCTCCATATCGTAACCTTTAGAGGTACCTCCTTTTTCATGCTCTGCACTGCATGCAATATCGCTCTTAATTCGCATCTGCTTATGGTGGTGTCGCTGTAGCCCTTGGAAATAAAGTATT